>Ga0172378_10005111_pt1 | contig 12250 bp, 13 predicted proteins | sample GrowelOW332metaG_FD_119755 | JGI IMG/M metagenome (GOLD analysis project Ga0172378, IMG submission 119755) | Groundwater microbial communities from an aquifer near a municipal landfill in Southern Ontario, Canada - Pumphouse #3_1 metaG | ecosystem: Environmental > Aquatic > Deep subsurface >...
ACGTAGCCCGGCTCGGGTCGGCCCAGTCTTCCATTGGTGAAAACTGGCCTATGAATTCCATTGCGTCTGCGGTTATCGGCGGTGTTGCACTCACCGGCGGAGTAGGAAACCCTGCAGGGGCGTTAATCGGCGCTGCGATCATAGCGGTTATTCAGAATATGATTGTACTTCTGGGAGTAAACGTGTACTGGCAGTCGGCGGTAAGCGGATTTATCGTTGTTATAGCAATCTCATTCAGTTCTATAACCGGAATGATTTCCACACGTCGTGAGGAAATAAAAAAGATTCAGGAATCAAAGAAGGAACAGGAAAATACATAATATGAAACTTGGTTTGAATTTATCGTTTGCGGTAAAACGGTGGCAGGAGCCGGATATTCTGGCAAAGATGGTGCGCGAAGATTTTGGCATTACCTGTGTACAGCTGTCGTGGGACCAGATAAATCCCTGGTGGCCTGATGCTGCACGCGACAGGCTTGCAGAAAAATCTGCATATGCTTTCCGTAAGGAGGGCATAACCATAACAAGTACGTTCGGCGGACTTGCGTCGTATTCTTACGGGCAGCTTCTTTCTGCATCGGAGGACGAACGCAGAATTTCGCTCGATTTCTTAAAACGGGCGGTAGATATGTCGGTCCGCATGGGAGTGGATACTATCGGTACTCCCGTGGGCGGTATGAGTAATAAAGACGCGTATGATCCGGTGTCACGGCAGAAGTGCTGGCAGTATGCTGTTGATGGGATCATGTCGCTGGCAGCATACGGGGCACAGCAGGGACTGAAAGAAATTCTTATTGAAGCAACACCGCTGGAAACAGAATTTCCTTCCACTCCGGACGAATCCGTACGGCTTATGAAAGATCTGGAAGGTTCGGCCGTCCCTGTCCGGCTGCTTGTTGACTGGGGGCACGCGCTGTACCAGCCGCTTTTAAAAGAAAAAGCTGATATGGAGTTGTGGCTTAAGACATGCAGAGATTTTATAGGTGCAATCCACCTGCAGCAGACCGACGGAAAACTGGACAGGCACTGGGGATTTTCACAGGAAGGACTTGTTACTCCGGGGTATATAAAGACGCTCGCGGAAAAGACCGGGACGGAAGATATTATCCAGTATCTGGAAGTCGTTCCTCCCTTTGAAGCTTTTGACGCTGATGTGTACCGGGAAATACAGACGTCGGTCACAATTCTAAAGACGGTGTTTGCATGATGCGGATTCAGGAGGTTGTATGGCAGGAGCGCGGATAAAAGAATATGCCCGGACGATAGTTACTGAATTGTCGGACGTGTTTTCACGGCTGGATGAAAATCAGATAACGTCGTTTGAAGACCGGATTATAAACGCCCGGCGTATCATCGTAATAGGAGTGGGCAGGGAAGGGCTTGCGGCACGGGGCTTTACCATGCGGCTTATGCATCTGGGAAAAGACGTACACTGGGTCTGGGATGATACGACACCGTCCCTGGCAGCAGGAGATCTGCTGATTGCCGTGTCGGGATGCGGGAAAATCGGACATATCCAGTATGTGATTGATAAGGCAAAAGAGCGGGGAGCTTCCGTGGTTGTTGTCACCGGCGATCCCGGACAGAAAGCGGTTGAATATGCGGACTCCGTCCTTTTTGTACCGGCAGCAGTATATCTGGGAACTGCCGATGTAGTTAAATCCATACAGCCCATGGGAAATCTGTTTGAACAGAGTCTGTTTATTGTCTTTGACATGATCATTATGGATCTTGCAGATACACTGCACGTTTCAACCAGTGATATGGAAAGACGGCATAGAAATATAGAATAAAAAGGCAGGTAACAAAATGAAAATTGCAATCGGTTGTGATGAAGCTGCGTATGATTTAAAAGTTGTGGTGATTGAACATTTAAAAGAAAAAAATATTGAAGTTGATGATTTTGGTGCAGGAAAGGGAGAAACCGTACTGTATCCGGATGTTGCCATAAAAGTTGCAGAAGCGATAGCACGCGGCGAGTACGAAAAGGGAATCCTCATGTGCGGTACGGGTATAGGCATGTGCATAACGGCAAATAAAGTTCCGGGAATCCGTGCAGCCGTCTGTCACGATCCGTATTCTGCTGAACGGTCGCGGAAAAGCAACGATGCCCAGATAATGTGCATGGGGGCACGGGTCATAGGTGTAGAACTGGCGAAAACACTCGTTGATATATGGCTCGGATGTGATTTTTCCGGCGGACGGTCACTGCCGAAAATAAAGCGGATAAGTGAGTATGAAAAAAGCAGGTTCTCGAATCCTGCCTGATCCGGAACACGTTTATTACGGGAGTATATTATATGGATAATAAAGCACTGGCTGCCGTTGCCTGTTCAATCCGCAGCCTTTCAATGGATGCAATAGAAAAAGCAAAATCCGGACATCCGGGATTACCGCTCGGCTGCGCGGAACTTGCCGCCGTCCTTTACGGGGAAATTTTGAAGCATAATCCGGCAGACCCGCAGTGGGTCAACCGTGACCGTTTTATGCTTTCTGCCGGACACGGTTCCATGCTGCTGTATTCCATTCTTCACCTGAGCGGATATACTGTTTCGATTGACGATATAAAACAGTTCCGGCAGACCGGTTCAAAATGTCCGGGACACCCTGAATACGGGCGGACCGAAGGCGTTGAAAATACAAGCGGTCCGCTGGGGCAGGGGGTTTCCATGGCAGTCGGTACGGCAATTGCAGAAACCATGCTGGCGGCACGTTTTAACACTGCAAAGCATACCGTTGTCGACCATTATACCTATTCGCTTGTGGGAGAAGGCTGCCTTATGGAAGGAGTTTCGTCGGAAGCATGCAGCCTTGCCGGCCATCTGAAACTGGGAAAACTGATTGTTTTTTACGATGAAAATAAAATCACTATAGATGGCTGCACCGACATTACCTTTACCGACGATATTGCGGGGCGGTATGAATCTTACGGCTGGCAGGTCCTTAAAGGATCTATGTATAATATGAAAGAAATCGAATCACTGGTAAGGGAAGCAAAAAAGTGCGGCGATAAGCCGTCTCTTATCATGCTCAAATCAGTGATCGGCAAGGGTGCTCCCAAACAGGGAACAGCAGCAGTTCACGGAGAACCGCTGGGACCGGAAGGCATAAAAGAAGCAAAAAAGGCCCTGGGGCTTCCCGTTGACAAGGAATTTTATGTTATACCTGCTGCCTATGAGTATTTTGCCGCCAGAAAACCGGTTTTTGCCGCTTCCGAAGCCGCGTGGAAAAAAGAATTTGACGCATGGTCGGCGGAAAATCCCGGCCTCAGAAAGGAATGGGATGCCTTTTACAGCGGACAGCCGACCGGTACCTGCCCCGATCCTGTGTATAAAACAGGGGAAATGGCTGCAACGCGGACCGCAGGCGGCAGAATGCTGAATGCCGTATGCATGCGGTATACGAACTTTGTCGGCGGTTCTGCGGATCTTACGGGGCCGAACAATACAAAAGTAGCGCAGGACGACGGAACGTACACACCGGAGAACAGAAAGGGGCGTACCATTGAATTCGGTATAAGGGAATTTGCCATGTCTGCAGTCTGCTCGGGAATACTCCTTCACGGAGGACTACGGACATACTGTGCAACGTTTCTTGTTTTCAGTGATTATCTGCGCCCGTCTCTCCGTGTTGCAGCCCTGATGAAACTGAATCCCATATATATATTTACACATGATTCAGTATATGTCGGAGAGGACGGTCCGACGCACCAGCCGGTAGAAACGCTGAACGCACTGCGTCTTATTCCTCACGTGCAGGTGCTGCGCCCCGGCGATGCGGAAGAGGTTCAGACAGCATGGGAACTGGCGGTGGAATCGCAGACTCATCCGGTATGCCTTATTCTGACGCGGCAGAAACTGCCCGTATATCAAAAGGATGATCCTGACTGGAGGAATACGATAAAAATAGGCGCGTACGTCGTAAAGGCAGAAGAAAACCCTGAAATTACAATCCTTGCAAGCGGATCTGAAGTTGCACTTGCACTTGAAGCCTGTAAGAAATCTTCAAAAAAGATCCGGGTGGTGTCCGTTATAGACAGAGAATTATTCAAAAGACAGTCGGAAGACATGCACGTACGGATTATCGGTACGCCTTTACGGGTCGTTACCGTGGAAGCGGGAACGACCGCAGGGTGGGAGTTTTTTGCGACAACTCCTGCCGATATGTTCGGGATTACTGATTTTGGTATGTCCGGGCCGGGCGATAAAGTGGCAGAAAGCCTCGGGTTCACCTCCGAAAATCTGGCAGCTTTACTTAACAACGACTGATACAGGTGTTTGTTCCGGGCGGGGCTGTTCTGCAAAGAGCAGCCCCTTTTTTATAGGGATAAAAATACTTTTGTAAAAGTCTTGCAGCCGGCAGAGAAAAAGAATATACTCAGATAAAAATAGACAAAGACGTCTGTCTGATCAGGACAGGCGTCTTTTTTTTTGCCGGATAACCAGAGGAGGTAATTAATGGCGTGTTTTCTTGCACCGCTTACAGAAGCCATTGTTGTTTCTGTTATAAGAAAGGCAGCTGCTAAAAAAGAATTAACTGCACTTGCGTCATCTGTTGTAAAACAGTCTGAGTCATCGGTACCCGTACGGTTCAGTGCTCAGTTGGGATGGCTTATGAATATGCTCTACGGGGGTAGCTTTCTGCTTGCAGTAGAACATATATGGCACGGAGAGGTTGTACTATGGCCGCCGTTTCTAACCGCAATGAAAGATCCGTCTGATACTGCTGCGATGCTTCATGAAATTGCAACGACGGGTGTGTCTATGGCAGTTTGCGTTACCGCAGTCTGGGCAGTGATGCTTCTTGTGTACAGGTCAATTGCCCGCAGAAATGAACCTGCCATAAATGCCGGCAGAAGGTAAGTATGTGTCTTGTAATAACAGCATTTGCCGCAGTTGCAGCAACTATTTTGTGGTATATGATTCCCCAGCGCAGCAGTCTGAAGCTTGGCATGCTTGCCCTTATGTACTGGGGGGCATCGATCATGTGGACTATTGACGGTTTCTTTTCGGTGGCAGAGGGAAAATCTTTTCTTGATCTGAGCAGCAATGATGCGCTGCTTGGTCTGGTGATTGTTCTCTGCGGTTTAATTGCATGGGTCATGCAGCTTGTTGTACGCGATCCGAAAAAAATATTACTTTTAAATAGAAAAAAGTAATTGACCAAAACAGGTCATTACTTTATCATCAAAAACACAAAAGACGAAGACGTCTGTTTCGAAAGAAGCAGACGTCTTTTTTTTATTTTTTTTGCGTGGAGGTAAAAAATGAAAAAAAATATGTCTACAGTTTTGTCTGTTTTTGCGGTCGGACTCTTAACTATGAGTTTTGCCGGTGCAAAAGAATCTAAAAAAAATACAGTAAAAGTAGGTGTACTGCATTCTCTGAGCGGCACGATGGCTATCAGTGAAACATCTGTTCGTGATGCTGAATTACTTGCCATAAAAGAAATCAATGCTTCCGGTGGTGTACTTGGAAAACAGATTGAGGTTATACAGGAGGATGGAGCTTCAGATCCTCAGGTTTTTGCAGAGAAGGCTCGTAAACTGCTTCAGAGCAATAAAGTTGCTACAATTTTCGGATGCTGGACTTCTGCTTCCCGCAAGGCTGTAAAACCGGTCGTGGAGGAAGTTCACGGTTTGCTCTGGTATCCGGTTCAGTATGAAGGTATGGAAATGAGCCCGGATATTATGTATATGGGTGCAGCTCCAAATCAGCAGGCCGTACCTGCGGTTGATTTCTGTGCTCAGAAATTCGGGAAAAAGATGTTTCTTGTCGGAAGCGATTATGTATTCCCGCGCACAGCGAATAAAATAATCAAAGCCCAGCTTGTTCACCTTGGCGGGATGGTTGCAGGGGAAGAGTATACCCCTATGGGATATACTGATTTTGCAACAATTATAAGCAAGATAATAGCGGCGAAACCGGATTGTATTATTAATACTCTTAACGGCGATTCGAACGTTGCATTTTTTAAACAGCTGACCGATGCAGGAATTACTGCAGATAAGATTCCTGTTATGAGTTTCTCTATTGCAGAGGAAGAAGTAAACGGTATTGGCGTTCAGAATCTGAAGAATGAATACGTTGCCTGGAATTATTATGAGACAACCAAAACTCCTGAGAATACCAAATTTGTTAATGCGTATAAAGCTGCATACGGCAATAAACGTGTAACCGACGATCCTATCGAAGCAGGGTATATCGGTGTGTATATGTGGGCACATGCGGCTGAAAAAGCAGGTTCTTTTGACGTTGATAAAATTCGTGCTGCTGCCAGGGGGCTCAAATTTGCAGCTCCTGAAGGACAGGTAATGATAGACGGCGACAATCAGCATCTGTATAAACCGGTCCGTATCGGTAAAGTAAACGATCAGGGTCTGATTGATGAAGTCTGGGCTACTGATTCTGCTATTAAACCGGATCCGTATCTGAGTACATACAGCTGGGCTAAAGGGCTGTAATTAATAAAATCCGCAGGAATAACTACAGGTGATTCCTGCGGACATTTTATGGAGGAATTCGTCAGTCTGAAAATAGACGCTTCCCTTTTATTCGTGCGGAGGGTTTAATACCCCGCCCCTTGGGGCGTATGAGGGGTATTAAATCCCGACTGCAATACCTTTAGAGAACTCCATACCCCGACGCTTGCGTCGGAGTTGGTGATTATTTATTAAACACAGGGTTGTGTAATGAGTGCAATTTGTACCGTTCTTTTTAACGGAATCAGTGTTAGTTCTATTCTTCTTCTCGCTGCGCTTGGTCTTTCTATTACATTCGGTTTAATGCGTGTTATTAATATGGCACACGGCGAATATATCATGATCGGCGCATATACGACATATATTGTTCAGAACATTTTTATTGCTGTGGCTCCCCAGTCGGCATTCGACTGGTATTTTCCTGTCGCAGTCATAGCGTCTTTCCTGACGGCTTTTTTTCTTGGTTTTATTCTTGAAGTTCTTGTTATCAGACAGCTTTACGGACGTGAAACCGATTCGCTTCTTGCCACATGGGGTGTGAGCCTTGTACTTCAGCAGGCTGCCCGTTCAATTTTTGGTGCGCCGAATGTTAATGTTGCCGCACCGTCTTTCTTAAATGGAAATCTGACTGTTTCCGGCGTTGTTATGACATATAAACGTCTGTTTATTATAGGACTTGTTATTTTCTGTCTTGTCTGCATGTATCTGCTGCTTTACCATACAAGCTATGGAAAAAAAGTACGGGCAGTCATGCAGAACAGAAGTATGTCACAGTGTCTCGGCATCAGGACAGATATGATAGATTCTTATACGTTTGCACTGGGATCCGGCCTGGCCGGAATTGCGGGCAGTGCCCTTTGTTTACTTGGCTCAGTAGGACCTACGCTCGGGCAGAATTATATTATTGATACTTTTATGGTTGTTGTTCTGGGAGGTGTCGGGAAACTTGTCGGCGCAGTGGCAGGCGCACTGCTCATCGGTTTGTCAAGCACCATTATTGAATTCGGTACGACGGCTTCAATTGCAAAAGCAGTCGTTTTATTTCTTGTGATTTTGTTTCTGCAGAAAAAGCCACAGGGATTGTTCACAATTCATTCACGGGCACTTGATGAATAAGGAAAAATACTATGAAAATAAAATTTAATCCGTTTGATTCTTCTTCTATACCGGTACTGGGAAAACACGGCGGACGTGTAAAAAATACCGCATTTGCAGTAACGATTATTATTATTGCCGTATTGCCTCTTTTCCTTTCACCATTCAGATTGAATCTGGCAGGGAAATATATTTCATTTGCAATAGCGGCTCTTTCTATTGACCTTATATGGGGATATACAGGAATTCTGAGTCTTGGGCACGGTGTGTTTTTTGGTCTTGGCGGGTATGCAATGGGAATGTACCTTAAACTTGCTGCAAGCGGATCAAGCCTGCCTGATTTTATGTCATGGAGCGGACGGACAACACTACCGTGGTTCTGGATGCCGTTTGATCATCCTGCCGCCGCTGTTTTTCTTATTATGTTCATCCCGACAGCACTTGCATTCCTGCTTGGTATCCTGACATTTACAAACCGCATTAAAGGGGTTTATTTTTCTATCCTGTCGCAGGCCCTTGCGCTGGTTTTTGTTACGCTTTTTATAGGTATGCAGCAGTATACGGGTGGTACGAACGGGCTTACTGACTTTTCCAGAATTTTTGGCGCTCCGATAGCTGCAATGAAGACCAAATATATAATTTATTATATTGCACTCGTAATTCTGATATTCACCTACATTTTGTTTAGTTCCATTTTGAACAGTAAATGCGGCAGGGTCCTTATTGCAATCAGAGACGGAGAGAACCGTACACGTTTTTCCGGTTATCAGGTTTCTAATTATAAAACATTTGTATACTGCTTAAGCGCACTTTTTACCGGTATCGCCGGAGCTTTGTTCGTTCCGTTCTGCGGTATTATCTCACCGGCAGAAATGAGCATTTCGAATTCCATAGATATGGTAATCTGGGTCGCTGTCGGCGGACGGGGAACACTTATCGGAGCCGTTATCGGAGCTTTCCTTGTGAATCTAAGTAAAACGCTTATCAGTGAACGTTTTCCTCAGATATGGTCGTATTTTATAGGGCTGTTGTATGTTGTCATTGTTTTGTTCCTGCCGAAAGGAGTTGTAGGAATAGTTTCCGATATAAGAAGGGGTATATCACGGGTAAAACAGAAGAAATACAGGAACTCTACAGCTGCTGTATAAAAGGGGAGGTATATATGGAAGAACAAGTCATACATAAGGAAAACAGTACCGGATATGAGGTACCCCCTGTTATTTCAATAGAAAACATTTCGGTTGAATTTGACGGTTTTAAAGCGTTGAATAATGTGACGACAAAAATAATGCCGAACGAAGTACATTTTTTTATCGGACCGAATGGGGCAGGTAAAACAACGCTGCTTGATATTATCTGCGGTAAGACGAAACCTTCCGCAGGAAAAGTGATTTATCACGGTGGAGAAGATTTTGGTAACCGGGAAGACGTTAATCTTGATTTAACAAAAATGCGGGAGTTTGATATTGTAAATGCAGGTATCGGACGAAAATTTCAGACTCCGTCAGTTTACGAAAGTCTGACCGTCTGGCAGAATATGGAACTTTCTCTGAAGTCTGATAAAACTGTTACTGCGTCATTATTTTTTAAAAGTACAAAAAAACAACAGGACAGAATTGAACATATGCTGTCCGTTGTAGGCCTTTTGGAAAAAAGATATGAAAATGCAGCCGGACTTTCACACGGACAGAAACAATGGCTTGAGATAGCTATGCTGCTGGTACAGGAACCGCAGGTTCTTATGCTTGACGAACCTGTTGCCGGCATGGGTAAACAGGAAACGGATAAAACCGGTTCGATTATAAAAGCAATAGCAAAGCAGTATGCGGTTGTTGTTGTTGAACACGATATGGCGTTTGTAAGGCAGACAGCCGACATGGTTACAGTAATGCATGAAGGAAAAATCCTTATTGAAGGAACTGCTGAAAAAGTTTTATCCGATGATAAAGTAAAGGCAGTATATCTGGGGCGCGGTAAATTCCATAAATCAGGGGAATAACCGGACATACGCAGGATTTTAAGAGGAAGTAATTAATATGTTAACAATTAAGAACATGTCATCATATTACGGGGAAAGCTGTATTATTCCGGGACTTGATCTTTCGGTACCTGACGGGGAAATTGTATGCCTTATCGGGAGAAACGGTGTAGGTAAAAGTACTGCGCTTAAAAGTATCATGGGACTGGTAAAGACTCCTTCCGGCAGCATTGTATTTAACGGTGAAGAAATAATTAAGAAAAAAGCATATGAACGCGCAGCTCTTGGTATCGGCTATGTACCACAGGGGCGCGATATTTTTCCGCAGCTTACGGTAAAAGAAAATCTTGAACTTGGGCTTGAAATTAACCGCGGTAAAGGAAAAATTGATACTACCATATATGAACTTTTTCCGGTGATCAGGGATTTCCTTGACAGGAGCGGCGGTAATTTAAGCGGCGGACAGCAGCAGCAGCTTGCAATTGCCCGGGCACTTGTTGCAAAGCCGGAACTTCTTATTCTTGACGAACCGACAGAAGGGATACAGCCGTCTGTCATAGAAGACATTGGAACGGCAATCAGAAAGGTTAATAAGGAACTGGGCGTAACGATCCTTATCGTAGAACAGTACCTTGATTTTGTACTTGATGTCAGCGACCGTTATTATGTTATGGATAAAGGGCAGATTGCTCTTTCGGGAATGACAAAAGATGCAGACGCTGCTCTTATCCAGTCAAAAATGTCCATAGGTTAGTGCAATTCTGCAAGATGTTTTTTTACGGGTGTAAAAAAGTTCTGTATTTCTTCTGCGGAATCGGCCAGTACACGGACGATAATGTCGTTTGATTCTGTCGTCGTTACACCGGCAAGCAGCGGGTGGGAAGGTTCTTCTGCCGGCATGGTATCGGGGGTATACAGAAATTTATCGGGCAGACCAAGGTGGAAACTTATATCATCTGCCGGTATGCCGTACCCGAAAATAAGCAGCTGCCCAAGGTGACTGTAATCGCCGTACATGACATTATTTTTCATAAAAAGTTCATTTTCAGGAAACGAACCGCAGTCGCTTCCGGTAAAAAGCGTGTTTTCCCGGTAAATAAGTTTACCCTGCCTTTCAATCTCAATACTGTTATGATATTCTTTATACGCGAACAGTTCTCCGTGTCCTTTACGTCCGCAGCAGATACAGTCTTCATAAAGAAGTTTTGCAGAGCTGTCGGCTAGTCTGATTTTTGTATACGATGAAAAATTACTTCCGCCGAACGGGATGCACGGCAGTGGTGCATAAATAAGTATACCGTTATGCGCGACTTCCGCATGAATGGTCCGTGCCGCTTTTCCGTCGTCCATTTTAAAAATTTTATCGAATGACTGTGAAACGATTTCAAGGCACGCGCTGTCTTCTACCAGAAAATTGAATTCCTGCCGGTCGCCTGCCATTACTCCTGCAGAGGCAGTCTGCTGGTATATCATCAGCCCGCCGTCCGCGCGGGGGAATGGTTTCATTACTTTAAATGGAGCAGTAAAAAAACAATCGCTGACGATCGTCCGGGGATGACCGTCGGCAGACTGTCTGTTCTGTACGGTTATTGAAAGTTTTGAAGTTTTACCGAATTGATTAACATCCATACATTATTTTATGTCGGTAAAGAATACATTATGGTCAAGGAATGCAATTACTTTATCAACTCCTTCACCGCTTCTGATGTTGGTGAACACAAATGGCCGCTCTCCGCGCATCTTTTTAGAATCGCGCGACATGACATCAAGGCTGGCGCCTACCATAGGAGCAAGATCGATTTTATTAATAACAAGCAGATCGCTGCGCATAATACCGGGACCACCTTTGCGCGGGATTTTATCTCCTTCTGCAACGTCAATGACAAATAGTGTGGCATCAACGAGTTCCGGGCTGAATGTTGCAGAAAGGTTATCACCGCCGCTTTCGATGAACATAAGTTCAATATCGGGAAAACGGTGACGTAATTCATCTACGGCTTCAAGATTCATGGATGCATCTTCCCTGATAGCCGTATGGGGGCAGCCGCCTGTTTCTACTCCGATGATACGCTCCTTTGGAATGACGGAATGCGCTGTAAGGAACTCTGCATCTTCTTTTGTATAGATATCATTTGTTATAACACCGATACTGAACCGGTTAACAAGTCTTCTTGTGAGTGCTTCAACCAATGCTGTTTTGCCCGATCCTACAGGACCTGCAACGCCTATTTTTGTAAATTTCATTATAGCTCCTTTAATTAATATAGAGACGCGTATACAGATTTTCATGCTGCATGGCGCGTATGTCTATTCCCGGACAGGACCTGCATATGTCTTCTTCCGGCAGACCAAGTGTTTTCTTAATAAGTTCCGGAAAAGATTTCAGCAGCGTATTAAGCAGCATCTGGCCGTCTATCTGACTGAGCGGGACAAGCTTTACCGCAGTTGTTACCCGCGCCGACGTCTGACTGTATAAAAATCCGCCGAGCATTTCCGCTTCAGGAATGTTATGGATGCGGCAGTATACACCGTAGGCAACCGGAAAATAGACCGGTACGTAGGTATTTCCGGCGGCTGCAGTATCCCAGACGGAAGTCGTTTTTATGAATCTGCTTGCAAGTTTCCGGCTGCCCTCGCGTAATTCCCGGGGCGAGCGCGAAGCTTCATATTTTTCGTCAAGAGATGCAAGTTTTATGC
>Ga0172378_10005113_pt1 | contig 12249 bp, 10 predicted proteins | sample GrowelOW332metaG_FD_119755 | JGI IMG/M metagenome (GOLD analysis project Ga0172378, IMG submission 119755) | Groundwater microbial communities from an aquifer near a municipal landfill in Southern Ontario, Canada - Pumphouse #3_1 metaG | ecosystem: Environmental > Aquatic > Deep subsurface >...
CGCAGATACAGTCAATTGTCGATGAAGGAAATGCAGCACTTGCAGCGGCAAATAAAGAAAATACGGAGCAGCTTGCGAAAGATCAGACGTCTATGTCGAAAGAAGATTTAAAAAAAGAACAAACAAAGGCACAAGCAAAAATACAAGGTTTGCAGCAGCGTTATAGTAGTGAGCTTAAGACGAAAGTCGATGCAGCTGTAGCTGATATTGTCAAGGCAAAGGAGCTTGATGTTGTCCTTGATAACGAAGGCGCTGATAAGAGCGTAGTACAGGGTGGTATTGATATTACGGATGAGGTTATCCAAAAATTGCAGTAAGGAATGATAAAAGCATGCAAAAAACATTACAGGAAGTTGCTCAACTTGTAAACGGTGAAGTTATGGGCGATCCATCCATTAAAATTACCGGTGTAACGAATATAAATGATGCAGGTCCGACAGAAATCACTTTTGCTGTTGAGCCGCATCTTAAGGAAGCAGAGCACTGCCAGGCGGGGGCAGTGCTTATACCTGATACGATTGAAAGCTTTGATTTGCCGGCAATTCGTGTTGTTGAGCCGCGCACGGCTTTTACGAAGCTGCTGGAGGTCTTTACCTTACCTATCAACATTCGTCGTGGTATAAGCGATCAGGCATATATCGGAGCAAATGTAAGAATTGGTAAAAATGTATCAATTATGCCATTTGCTGTTGTTGATGATAATGCTGAAATTGGGGATAATGTTATTCTTTATCCGCATACCTATATTGGGCAGTATGCTTTAATAGGTGATGACAGTCTGATTTATTCCAGTGTTACGGTACGGGAATTTTGCAAAATTGGCTGCAGAGTTATTTTACATAGTTCTGCAGTTATTGGTGCAGATGGTTTCGGGTTTATAACAAAAGACGGAAAACATACAAAAGTACCGCAGGTGGGAAATGTTGTTATTGAAGATGATGTGGAGATTGGGGCAAGTGTCGGAATCGATCGGGCAACAACCGGGTCGACCATTGTCCGCCAGGGAACGAAAATTGATAATCTCGTTCATATCGGGCATAATTGCGAGGTTGGCGAAAACAACCTTATCGTGTCACAAACCGGTATTGCTGGTTCAACGACCGTTGGGAAAAATGTAACCTTTGGTGGGCAGGTTGGTGTTGTTGGACATATCAATATTGGTTCAAATGCAGTTTTTGCTGCACGCAGCGGACTTATAAATGATACACCGGAAGGCATCTTCTATGCAGGATTTCCGGCTCGACCGCATCAGGAGTGGCTGCGATCGGAAGTAGCTATAAAGCATTTGCCGGATATGAGCAAGCGTATTCGTGCTTTGGAAAAACGTTTGCAGCAGCTTGAAGGCAAAAAATGAAATTGTACGGCAAAGCTGACTGCTTTGCCGCTTTTTTATAAGTCTGTATGATTTTCTTTTAAGGAGAAAGTAAATGAAAAAGCAGATTCTTAGCCTTATTCTGTGCAGTCTGTGCACTGCATCAAATGTTTTTGCAGCACCTACTATGCAGGGGACAACGGGAAATATTGATACACCCTCTGCTGATGTATTGCGTCCGGGACAGTATCATCTGGGCTGGTATCATCTTAATGAGGAAAATACGGTTGTTTTTGGAGCAAATCTAATGAGGCGTATCGAGATGAGCGTACGTCAGCAAAAAAAACAGGATAAAAAGAATGTACAAGTGAATCTTAAATACGCCTTGCGCGAGGAGGGCGTATTTACACCAGGTCTTGCTGTCGGTATCGATGATATTGGTGATGTGAGAGATCGTTCTGTTTATGTAGTGACAAGCAAGGGGCTTCCCTGGGGAGTTCGTGTTCATGCAGGTGTTGGCAGTGGCCGCTATGATGGTGCTTTTGCTGCAGTTGAAAAACGGCTTATGCCAAAAACTGCCGTGGGAAGATTTCCTGATACGTCAGTTTTTATTGAACGCATAGATCACAAAATGAACTATGGTCTGAGAGTATCACTTTCACCTGGGTTTAAAGCTGATGTTGGTCTGCGTGACGGCAAAAGCTTTGTTGGCCTTACCTATAATTATTATTGAAATGGAGTAGTATTATAATGTCTTACTATATTGCATTGTTTTTTAGTAAAATATTTTGTTTGCTGTCTGCTGGTTTTTGCCGCAGTTTAGGTGATTTTCTGGGTACATTGACATGGCCGATTGTACCACAAAAGCGCAAGCGCCTGGCAAAAGACCAGATACAATTCTGCCTGAAAGTATCAGGGCAGGAGGCAGAACGCATTGCCAAAAAAAGCTGGACACGTTTTGGGTCCATGTTTATTGAGGTCATGCGTTTTCCTGTCATGAAGAATCATATAGAAAAATACGTAAAGATCGAAGGCCGTGAAAATATGGAAAAAGGTCTGGCACTTGGCTGTGGCGGCATTATTGCGACAGCACATAGTGGGAACTGGGAACTTCTTGGGGCAGCATTGGCTCTGAGCGGCTTCCCGATTGTCGGTGTCGCAATGAAGCAGAAAGAAGCTGGGCTGGATCGCTTTATCAACGACTATCGACGTCTTGTTGGTATGCATGTTACGTACAAGACGGGTGTCAGAGAAATGTTCAGTATGCTGAAAGAAGGCTGGATCATCGGTCTGCTTATGGACCAGGACGCAAGCCGCCATGATGGGATACTTCTTGAATTTTTTGGACGTGTAACAAATTGTGTACAGGGTCCGGCATCTTTGGCCAGGTTTAAGGCTGCGCCCATTTTCCCGACTTTTATCACACAAAATGAAGACGGAACACATACATTAATTATTCATAAACCTGTTTTTGTTGAAAAAACACAGGACAAACATGAGGATATCCGGCGGACAACAGCGGTACTGACGAAAATCATTGAAGACCATATCCGCAAATATCCGGAGGAATGGTTTTGGCTGCACGACCGTTGGAAATCTGTCCGCAAATAGAAGATATGATAAAACACTTGCAGTAAAGGCAAATTTTTTGTAGAATAAGATATTGAGGTAGTAAGTCAGGGGGACTTTTTTCATGCAGTACCAAACGACAATTGCGAAAGACGCAGCATATACGGGAATTGGCCTGCACTCTGGTCTTGAGGTCAGAATTATGTTAAAGCCGGCTCCGGTCGATACGGGCATCGTTTTTGTTCGTACAGATCTTCCCCGAGAGCCACATGTCAGAGCCATATCTGCGAATGTTACGTCAACGATACGTGCAACAACCATCGAACAGGATAACATCAAGGTCTTCACGATTGAGCATTTGTTATCCGCTTTTCATGCATCACGCATTGATAACTGCTATATTGAGATGAATGCAGAGGAACCGCCGGTTGGTGATGGCAGTTCACTCATTTTTTTTGAACTATTGCAAAAAGCGGGGAAAAGGCAGCAGAAAAAGCCGCGCCGGGAAATTATTATCGATAAAGTATATCGTATTGACGATAAGGAACGATTTATCATGGTATTGCCGTATGATGGTTTTCGCGTGACATTCACTTCGCTGAATTCACATCGGCTTATCGGTATCCAATATGAAGATTTTATTATTGATGAAGCTGTTTATAACAAAGAAATAGCACCGGCACGTACGATTGCTTATGAAGACGAAATCGAGGCACTGCACAAGATGGGACTGGGTCTTGGGGGGACGATGGAAAACGTCATTGTGTATAATGACAATGGATGGCTCAACAAGCTGCGTTATGAGGATGAACTTGTTCGCCATAAGATACTTGATGTTATCGGGGATCTTCGTCTTGTCGGGATCGTCCGTGGACATGTGATTGCCGTGAAATCCGGTCATGAGCTCAACACACGTTTGGCAAAACAGATTACAGCTGCTTATACAGAGGAACGATAGAAGATCATTTTAGAGGAAGAAGGAAATATCATGATTTTAGATATAAATGAAATTCAGAAAATTTTACCGCATCGTCCGCCGATGCTTCTTGTTGATCGGATTATCGAGCTAGTGCCTTTCAAGTCTGCTGTTGGTATCAAAAATGTTACGATTATGGAACCGCATTTTCGCGGACATTTTCCGGGAAATCCAATTATGCCAGGAGTGCTTATTCTTGAGGCGATGGCACAGGTTGGTGGCATTGCTATGCTTTATCCGGAAGAAAATCGTGGAAAACTTGCTTATTTTGGTGCGATGGAAAGTGTAAAATTTAAACGTCCGGTAGTACCAGGTGATCAATTAATTATGAAAGCGGAACTTCTCAAGGTGCGTGGTGATTTTGGTAAACTTCATGCGGAAGCTTTTGTTGGTGATGTATTTGCAGCCCAGGGAGATTTTACATTTGCTTTGAAAAAAAGAGAAAACATATGATTTTTTGTCATTATACCATGTAAAAGAGAGATAACCCGGAATAAATATGGTGAAACAGCCGATTTTGGCGATATATTCGATGCAGAGTTTAGAGATGAAACTGGACTATATTAAAGAAGCAACGATATACTGCCAAAACAAAAGCCATAAAGGCAAGTTAAAGGAGTTGGAACACATGAAAACAGACAATAAAGTTGTTGCATATATACATGAAACCGCTGTAGTTTATCCGGGCGCTCGTATTGGTAAAAATGTAGAAATTGGTCCATATGCTGTTATTGGTGAAAATGTAGAAATCGGTGAAGGTACAAAGATTGGTCCGCATGCAGTCATTACAGGATGGACAAGCATTGGTAAAGATTGTGTGATATTTCAGGGAGCTTCTGTAGGTGAAGAACCGCAGGATCTCAAGTTCGCTGGTGAAAAATCATATTTATTTATTGGCGATCGCACAAAAATTCGTGAATGCGCAACGGTGCACCGTGCAACTGGCGAAGGCGAAGAAACACGTATCGGCAATGACTGTCTTATGATGGCTTATACACATGTTGCACATAACTGTATCGTTGGCAATCACGTTATTATGTCAAATGCAGCGACGCTTGCAGGTCATGTTCTTGTTGAAGACAGAGCGGTTATCGGAGGGCTTACAGGCGTTCATCAGTTTGTAAAGATTGGCCGCAATGCAATGGTCGGTGGTGCATCAAAGATTGTCCAGGATGTTGTTCCTTATACGATTGTCGATGGTCATCCGGCAAAAGTAGCCGGGCTTAATAGCGTTGGTATGTCACGTGCAGGCATTCCAATTGATTCGCGCCGTAACATCAAGAAAGCATATAAATTGCTTTATCGTTCGGGACTTGGTCTTACTCAGGCGATTTCCATGATTGAGCAGGATGTCGATTCTTGTGAAGAAGTAGAACATTTTTTGCGCTTCCTGCGCAATGCAGAGCGTGGTATCTGTCGCGGCCGCCGCGAGAATGACTAAGAACTAAGATGGACTTATAATAGATTTATTATAGAATTGGATATAAATTAATATTTCGGAGGGTGAACATGGAAAAGATAGGACTGCTTGCCGGTCTTGGCAGATTGCCGGTGGAATGTGCCAGAGCTGCCAGATCTATGGGATATAGTATTTTTGCTGTAGCACTTCTTGATGGTGTGGATGTGGAACTTAAGCAGAATGTAACAGATCAGGTGGATATTAGTATTGCTCATTTGGAAAAAATCCTGAAATATTTTAAGGATAATGAAATAAAGAAAGTCATTATGCTTGGTAAAGTGACCAAGGAAATGCTTTTTAACGGTGCACATGATAAACCGGACGCACGTATGATGAAGCTTATTGTATCTCTGCCGGATCGCAGTGATGATACGCTCATGATGGTTTTTGTTCGTGAGCTTGCTTCAGAAGGCTTGCAGGCATTTGATCAAACTTCATTGATTCGTATGCTTATGCCGTCCCGCGGAACGATAACGAAGCGGGAACCTACGCCCGAAGAAAGAAAAGATATGGAGTTTGGTTTTCGCATGGCAAAAGAGATTGGTGGTCTTGATATAGGACAGACCGCTGTTGTGAAGAATCTTGCTGTTATGGCGCTTGAGGCGATTGAGGGGACAGATGCCTGCATACGGCGGGGCGGACAGCTGGCCTGCGGTGGTGCTGTAGTCGCCAAAGTTGCTAAACCAGAACAGGATGTACGTTTTGATGTGCCGACGATTGGTCTAAAGACCATTGAAGCAATGGTGGAAGTTGGTGCAACGGCTCTTGTTATAGAAGCGGGTAAGACTTTGGTCGTCGAAAGAGAAAAAGTGATAGCTTTGGCTGAAACAAACGATATAACGATTGTTGCTATGTAATCACAACTTATGAGACGCGGCGGATACTACTTGAAAAGAAGTATCCTCGCGTCTTTTTCTGCTTTCGTGATTGCCAGAAGATGATCAAATAAAATAAAAATGAAGGAGGGGAAAAGATGCATAAAATCATGTTTTCGGCTGGTGAAGTTTCCGGCGATATGCATGGCGCTGAACTTGCTGTGGCATTACGGGCAATTGAGCCGGATATACAAATGATTGGTTTTGGCGGCAGTCAGATGGAAGCTGCCGGAGTAGAGCTCTGCCGTAACATGCAGGATTATAACGTTATGGGATTTTGGGAAGTGTTCTGCAATTTGCGCCGGATGTTTCGCTTGCGCGATGCTTTATTGCAGGCGATGCAGCGGGAAAAGCCGGATTTACTTGTGCTTATTGATTACCCTGACTTCAATTGGCGTCTTGCAAAGCGGGCAAAAGCAGCGGGGATTCCTGTGTTTTCCTATATTCCTCCATCCGTTTGGGCCTGGCGCAAAGGAAGGGCAAAAATGGTTGCTGAGACTGCAGTGCAGATTGCGGCAATTTTCCCTTTTGAAACAAAGGCATATAAGGATGCCGGGGCTGCTATAGAGTTTGTGGGGAATCCGTTTGTCGACACGGTTAAACCATCGATGACATGTGAAGCGGCAGTAAAATATTTTACGCTTGATCCGAAAAAATATAACGTATTGCTTCTGCCGGGCAGTCGCCAGCAGGAAATCATGCTGCTTTTGCCGGAAATGCTTAAAGCAGCGAAACTTCTTGCTGTAAAGCAGCCGGAGACAGAGTTTTTTTTGCCGGCGGCACCAGGTGTTTCACGTGATTTGCTTGAAACGTTCATTCAAAAATCTGGTGTCCGCGTACAGATTAAAACAGATTGTACATATGATCTCATGAATCTTTGTGATGTGGCAATAGCAACCTCAGGAACGGTTATTCTGGAGACTGCGCTTATGGGACTGCCAACGGTAGTGCTCTATAAAATGTCGCCTATATCGTATTTTATTGGCAGAATGCTTATTCATGTGCCAAACTTCAGCTTGCCGAATATTATTGCCGGTGAGCGTATACAACCGGAGCTTTTGCAGGATGAGGTAAAGGCGGAACGTATCGCTGATGAAACGCTGCGGCTTTATCGTGATCGCGATGAAGCCGCATGTGTAAAAGAAAAATTAAAGAAGATACGTGAGCAGCTCGGTGCACCGCATGCGGCAAAACGAGCGGCCAATCTCATACTTGCTACGGCAGACCGTTGTAAGCAGAAACTATCGGAGGATAAATAATGAATAATTACAAACGCCTGTTGGTCTACATAAAACCGTATTTAAAGCGTCTGGCGGCTGCAATTGTTTGTATCATTATGGCAGCAGCCGCAAACCTGTACGTGCCATGGATTATTAAGGACATTATTGATGATGTCCTTGCGAATAGAGATCTGGAGATGCTTAACGCGATTGCAGCCGGCATTGTAGTGGTCTTTTTCTTTCGCGGAATATTTTATTATGGACAGACCTATCTCGTGTCTTTTATCGGTCAACGTGTTATTATAGATATAAGAGATGTAATTTATCGTAAGTTCCAGAAAATGCAGCTTGCCTATTATGATAAACGTCAGACAGGTGAAATCATGAGCTATATCACAAACGATGTAGCCGCTTTACAAAGTGCTCTCGTAGACAGCCTTATTGAGCTTGTTACGGAAGGATCTATTCTTATTGGTTCCATTTGCACGATGTTTTATCTGGACTGGAAGCTCAGTCTTTTGACATTCGTTACGATACCTGTTATTGCACAGGCAATGAAGGTGTTTGGCCGTAAGCTCAAGATAAATGGTACGCTTATTCAGGAACGTATGGCAGACATCACATCATTGCTGCAGGAAGGTATTTCCTCCATGCGTGTTGTGAAGTCCTTTGTTCGGGAAAAGTATGAAATCGGACGGTTCAAAAATCAGAATGAACTGAACTTCCAGGCCGCTATGAAGAATGTGCAGCTCATGTCGCTTCTGACACCGACAGTGGAATTCCTTTCGGCGGTTGCTGTAACATTTATTGTCTGGTTTGGCGGCTATGAAGTTGTCAATGGGACAATGACAGCCGGAGCACTTGTTGCATTTCTTACATATGCAGTTAATCTGGCCAATCCGGTTAAGCGTATCAGCAGGGTTTATGGAAACATTCAGAAAGCCATGGCGGCAGCGGATCGTGTATTTGAAGTTCTTGACCTTGAAGAAAAGATCTGTGATAAGGAAAATGCAGTTGAACTGCCGGAAATTGATGGCAGAGTAACCTTTGATAAAGTATCTTTTGAATACAAAAAAGGTATTTTGGCACTGCATGATGTTACACTTGAGGCTGCACCGGGGCAGATGGTTGCCTTTGTCGGTCCGAGTGGTGCAGGTAAGTCAACCATTGCCAACCTTATTCCGCGGTTTTATGATGTAACGGAAGGCTCCATTAAAATCGATGGTATCGACATTCGTGACGTTACGCTTGATTCTTTGCGTAATCAAATTGGTATTGTGCCACAGGAAACTATGTTGTTTAGCACGACAGTTGGCGAAAATATCCGTTATGGGCGTCTTGATGCGACCGATGAAGAAGTTATTGATGCAGCAAAGGATGCCAATGCCCATGAATTTATTATGGAACTGCCAAATGGGTATGCAACGAAGATCGGTGAGCGGGGACTTAATCTTTCCGGTGGGCAGCGGCAGCGTATTGCAATTGCCCGGGCGATTCTGAAGAACCCGCGCATTCTTATTCTTGATGAAGCAACGTCGGCACTTGATACTGAAAGTGAAAAAATTGTTCAGGCAGCGCTTGATCGTCTTATGATTGGTCGTACGTCCTTTGTTATAGCCCATCGGCTTTCAACGATATTTGAAGCGGATCAAATTGTTGTTATCGATAACGGACATGTCAGTGAACATGGTACACATGCTGAGCTTTTAGCCCTCAATGGTCTTTACAGTAATCTCTATAACATTCAGTTTAATAAAAAGAAAGCATAAATAAAAGGGGAAACAGTATGCAACTACTCTATAATATAGCGGCCGTTTTGCTCGTGATTCTGATCATCCCGGCCTTTATGGCTCGCTCAATACGCGAAAAAGGATTTGTTGAGCGTATCCGGCAGAGTCTTGGATTTTTACCAAAACATGCGCTTGACAAGGTCGCGAAGAAAAATTGCATCTGGGTACATGCTGCGTCGGTTGGTGAAATCGTAGCAGCAAGTCCGCTTATTAAGGAATTTCGCAAGGAATTTCCGAGAAGCCCGATTCTTGTATCTGTTGTGACGAACAGTGGCTATGCTATGGCAAATCGTATTATGAAGGACGCTGATACGATTATCTATTATCCGCTTGATTTGCCTTTTTTGCCGGGTTACATTCTGCGAAAGGTACGTCCGCGAGTGTTTTTGCCGGTAGAAACGGAGCTTTGGCCAAATTTCCTGAAAGCAGCCAGAGAAAACCATATTCCGGTCATGATGGTTAATGGACGGATCAGTGACAAGAGCGTTCAGCGCTATCATCATTTGCGCAGCCTGCTTGTTGATATGATTGGTACGGTGACGAAGTTTGCGATGCAGTCCGATATCGATGCGGAATATATTGTTCGTCTCGGAGCTGATCCGAAACTCGTAACGGTTACCGGAAACACAAAATTTGATCAAACCTATACCGATGTATTGCCACAAGAAAAAACCAAACTTTTGCAGGAAATAGGTTTTGATAATACGACAAAGATTTTTTTGGCCGGAAGTACACACAAAGGCGAAGAAGTTTTTGTTTTGAAGGCTTATGAGAAACTGCGTCAGAACTTCCCGGACATCAAGCTCGTTATTGCGCCGCGGGATATACTGCGTAAAGATGAAATTGTATCGATTTGTAAGAATCGTGGGTTTACAGCGCGAATGCGTACGGATCTTCAGAAATCACCGTCATCAGATCATGATATAGTGATTCTTGATACGATTGGCGAGCTGGGTAAAGTCTACAGCATTGGGGATGTCATCTATGTCGGCGGCAGTCTTATTCAGCATGGCGGACATAATATTCTTGAACCGGCAGCACATGGTAAGGCAATTATTGTGGGACATTATATGTTCAATTTCAAAGATACACATGTGCTCTTTACAAAGCGCAATGCATGCATTACGGTAAACAATGAGGAAGAACTTAGTCGGGAAGTGTTGGCACTTTTCCGTGATGATATACGTCGTAAAAAAATGGAGCAGGAAACGCTCACGATTGTAAAAGAAAATAAAGGTGCATCACGTAAATCTGCAGTTATTCTGCATAAGATGCTGGATGATGTTGAACAGCATCAAGGTGCCCATGCAATAAAATCCACCGAAAAGATAGAAAATTTCCAGACGTATTTATTTCAGCTGGTTCACGGCAAGGAAGAACACGGTATTTTGCCAAAAGTCGTTATATCGGTTCTCTATGTTTTTTCTTTTATTTATGGACGACTCGTAAATCTAAAGCTTGCCTGGTATAAACATGGTATACTGAAACGAAAAAGTCTTGACTGCCATGTCATTAGTTTGGGAAATATCACTGTAGGCGGTACAGGAAAGACACCTACAGCACAGTGTCTCGCTCGTGATATAAGGGATATGGGCTATCGTGTCGTTATACTAAACCGTGGCTATCGTGCGAAGTGGCGCGGTGAAGTTGGTATCGTATCAGACGGAAAGAAACTTTATATGTCAGCAGCAGAAGCGGGTGACGAAGCGTTTCTGCTTGCAAAACATTTGCCGAATGTACCGGTGCTTATTGGTCCGAATCGTTCTGTTACAGGCCGTTATGCTGTTGAGCACTTTGGCGCTGAGGTAGCAATTCTTGATGATGGTTATCAGCACTGGCAGCTGATCCGTGACATGGACATTCTGCTCATTGATGCAGTCAATGTGTTTGGTAATGGTTATATGCTGCCGCGTGGTACCTTGCGCGAACCCATGTCGCATCTTGATCGGGCGGATGTCTGTCTCATGACGAAAGTCGATCAGGCAGCGGCAGGCTCCTGCAAGCATATTCGGGATACCGTCGGGCAGTATAATGACCATGCACTTGTTGTTGAGAGCATTCATTTACCGCGCTGCTTTATTGAAATCAGTGATTGGTATCAGGATATTGCGGGTGATGGTATTGATGTTTCTTATATGAAAAATAAAAAAGTTATGGCTGTATCGGCGATCGGCAATCCGGCATCGTTTGAACAAACAATCGGTGATATCGGAGCTGAAATTGTTGAAAGCCTGCGCTTTCCGGATCATCATGATTATACCAATGAGGAAATGATGGACGTGTTCCAACAGGCACAAAATCAGGGAGCGGAAGCAATCGTTATTACGGAAAAGGATGCAGTCAAGATACCGGATGGTATCATGAAGGCAAAGCGTCCAATTCCTGTTTTTGTCATCAGTGTAGAAGTTACTTTTGAAGCGGGTAACAAGGAATTTAAGGAACTTCTCACGAAGAGTCTCGAAGCGAAGATTAAACATTAAATTGTAAAGGAAGGGAAGATATATTCATGAAAATACTTTGTGTTATTCCGGCACGTTATGCCTCAACAAGACTAAGGGGGAAACCTTTGGCTGATATCGCGGGCAAGCCGATGATTCAGCGGGTCTATGAACGTGCCTGCTTGGCGAAACGTCCATCAGAGGTACTTGTAGCAACGGATGATAAGCGTGTTTACGATGCAATGCAGAATTGTGGAGGCAAAGTTATGATGACGTCGGCCGACCATCCGACAGGAACCGATCGTCTGGCAGAAGTTGCGGGGGCCTATCCGGATGTTGACCTCATTATTAACGTACAGGGCGATGAGCCGCTTATTGAACCAAAAGTTATAGATGATCTTGCTGCAGCTTTTGATACAGAAGAAGAACTGCATATGGCAACAGTCATGACGACAATGAGTAAGGAAGAACAGGCAGAGCCGGGCAACGTTAAGGTCGTTACGGACAAAAACGGTTATGCGCTTTACTTTTCCCGGTCCGTTATGCCTTATCCGCGTGTCGATACAGGTGTTCCAGTTTATAAACATATTGGTATCTATGCCTACAAAAG
>Ga0172378_10005115_pt1 | contig 12245 bp, 7 predicted proteins | sample GrowelOW332metaG_FD_119755 | JGI IMG/M metagenome (GOLD analysis project Ga0172378, IMG submission 119755) | Groundwater microbial communities from an aquifer near a municipal landfill in Southern Ontario, Canada - Pumphouse #3_1 metaG | ecosystem: Environmental > Aquatic > Deep subsurface >...
GAAGACGCTGAACAAATCTCCATTGTAGATGCCTCACAAAAACATCCGGAGACAACAGTCAATCAACTTAGAAGTCTCTTTAAAGATACAGAAATTACAGACTTGCGTTCATCACTATTTGAAAGCGGAATGTCTATTTTTCAAGCAGATAACAAGACATATTGCATTGACTTTCATAATCACTCCATAATCTGTATGGAAGACTATGAATTTGACACGAGACGGCTGAAGTTTGTAGTTAATTCTCATACGAAGCTACCTTCTGAACGACAAACAAACATTCATATAAGCCAAGATATCATCAATTCAATTGCCAACCTGCTCAGACACAAAGTCGCTTCGCAAGATGCCAACAGAGAATGGGAAGTTGGCAGCAACAACCGATATGATGATGTTGATGATGAAAGGCAAAAATGCCGACAAATATTTTAGAATCTATAAAAATATAAGGAAACCTTCTCGAGAAATATACAATACGAGACATAGTTTGCAGAAGTATAGAATATTTATTAGGGAATTTATAGAACTCTTATAAAAAAGAAATGAACTTCTTTGTTGAAGGATTAAAGCTCGTAAACAAGTGAAATCAATTACCGAGAAAACCTTGATAATTCAAATAAACATATAGTCCCTGTTTAAATTTTATTCAATAATAATCTTATCGCAGCGATTTTGACCATTTCTTCTGCCGAATCAAAAGTGAGTTCATAGTTTCGACAGAGCCTTCTGTTATTGTCCAGCCACGAAAAGGTTCTTTCTACAATCCATCTTTTATGAATGGGTCTGAATCCTTGTTCTTTATAGGAGCTAATCACGACTTGTATGATATAACCGAACTTGTTTTTTATGTTTTCGATCAATTCCCTCGATATCCTCCGTCAGCCAATATGACTTTTACCCCCGAACAAAGTTCTTTCAAAACCCGCATGAGTAAATAAGCGGCTTTACCATCATAAACATTCGCTATAGTCACCATTACGGCAATAAGAAATCCGTTCTTATCGACAACGACATGACGTTTGATTCCTTTCACTTTCTTGTTCCCGTCAATGCCGTTCAATGAACGATTATTCCCCCATTTGACACTTTGGCTATCAATGATTCCAACACTAGGTTCCATGTTCTGATTACGACCAACGCGCACACGCCCACGTAAACGTTCCAATAATAAGTCAAATTCTTCTAGCGAAGCCCATTTGCGATAATAGTAATAAACCGATTCCCATTTAGGAAATTCCTTGGGCAGCATACGCCATTGACAACCGGTCTTTACCAAATAAAAAATGGCATTCCAGACCATGCGTAAATCATATTTCCGCTTTCTTTCTTGCAGGTTCAATACTTTTGTTATATATTGCCACTCGGTTTCCGTTAAATCAGTTTGATACATCTTTCTTTTGGTTTAGTCACTTCAAAGAAAGGAACTATCCGACTGATACGGAAACCTCTTAAAAAAAACATTTCAACTAATTTTAAACAGGGACATAGCAATTATTTCCAAAATGGAAATAACTGCTTTAACAACAAAAAATCATTATGTGGACATTCTATATAGTTCTTTTTCTATTTGTTGCTCTACTAACAATCACAAGACTTTTCAATATAGTCACAATCAGCAATAAAAGAAAAGCAAAATAAGGATCATGTATGCAGATGCCGTCCTAATGCTGTTAGCAGAGCCTTTCGTCAACAATTATATAAACGACCAGCTCGATATAGAGTTAAAAATGCACTATTAAGCCATCCTTGTCTGTATTATGTCTTTGCAAAGCATGACCACATAGAAGCTCCTTCCATTGCAATTCCAATTAACGAGAAATGATGCCAGCAAGACATCACGTACTTTTTTTCTCCATTCTCCAATATGGACAAAAAGCGCAGCAGCATTATTGATTTCCTCTCTTTGGCATTTACTGCATATTTCCCCGTTGGGGAGCAGTGCTATTTTCAAGAAAATGTCAGGATTAAATAAGGTAAGGAAAAGAAGAACGAAATAAATATAAACGAATTAGATATTGTACTAATTTACATCATAGAGCTAATTTTTATATAATTTGCCAAAATTTGGCAACTAACACACATGGGTATAGAAATAATATTGTAACTTTGTTGCCAAATTTAGTCAACAAAAAAATATTATGATATTCAATGCCAAACTAAAAGAACTTAGGGAAGAGCGTCATTTCACGCAACGCCAGATAGCATCAATGCTTAACATTGATGTGGCAATGTACAACCGCTTTGAAAAAGGCGAACGCAAAATGAAACGTGATTTGGTGATTCAATTAGCAAACTATTATAAGGTGCCAGAGGAAGAACTTTTGAAATGCTGGTTAGCAGGGCAAGTTTATACACTTTTGAGCAATGAAGACTGTGCCAAGGATGTCATATCAATGGTTGCTGAAGATACACCACTATACAACAAAACAAAACGGGTATAGGTATGGAACAGAAACAGAAACTTGCTGACCTGATTGATAGATTTCAAAAGGCAAAAACAGAAGGTAGACTTGACAATGCTTCAGAAGAGACTATCAGAACATGGATCAATGAATTGTTGTCTGTGTTTGGTTGGGATGTGCAAGATACGCACCAAATTCTTCAAGAACGAACACTTGACAAGGAGAAACGTGAAAAGTTGAAGGATATCGGTTCGACTAATGTACGTCCAGACTACACACTAGTCAATGGAAGTATCATGCTTTCTTTCCTGGATGCCAAGAACCTTGATGTGAATATATCAGAATCTAAAGATGCTTCATTTCAAATTCGTTCTTACGGCTGGTCTATAGGTGCCCCCTTTTCCATAGTTACTAACTTTGAACAGTTGGCCATATACGATTGCTCTATAATGCCTCGTGTAGATGATGATCCTTGTATTGCAAGAGCGCGTTTCTTCACTTGTGATGAGTTCATTGATAATCTAGATATGTTGGATATATTTCTAGATCGCACCAATGTTATTTCTCAACAATGCAACATCGTACCACGTGGAGAGGATACACTCGATAAGCGTTTTTCCAAGATGCTTGGCAACGTTCGTGTCGATTTAGCAAAATCCATTATTGACTCAAATGCTAATGTTGGGATTGACATTGTCAGCTCATACATTCAGCTTATTATCAACCGTATTCTATTTATCCGTGTTTGTGAATCAAGAGGATTAGAAAAAGAAGGTTTATTGAATAGCTTTGCTAAAGTTGATTTCTGGAAGGAATTCAAAAACTGTTCATATTTCAACTTCTATGAGCATTATGACGGACCTATGTTCAAAAGGATTTCCGAACTTCAGAAATTGAAGATTGACAATGAAGTATTCAAAAGATTTCTTACCAATCTCTATTATCCGTCACCTTATCGTTTTGATGTTATTCCACTGAAAACACTCAGCGATATGTACGACATGTTCTTGAGTTATAAACTCAGTATGACCAAAGGCGTTATCTCTAACGAGATGAAATCTGAATTCAAGAAAAGCAATGGTGCAATAACGACCCCTATACATATTGTCAACAAGGTGATAGAAAGTACCATTCCACATGAAACGATGGAAAAATTCAGTGTCAAGGATATTTTGGAACTAAAGATTGTTGACCCTGCTTGCGGTAGCGGTGTTTTCCTTGTTGGCGTATATGACTATCTCTGTAAATATATATTAAATAAGGAGAAATACAATCAGAAAGATAATTCAGAAATTATCCTTTTTGACAATAAGGGGAAACCTATGCTTACAGTTGAAGGAAGAAAGGAAATCATCAACCGTTGTATTTATGGAGTAGATATAAATCCTGAAGCTGTAGAAGTTGCCAAGATGTCCTTGTCGCTTAAGATTATAGATGATTATGCTCCTGAATACTTCGAATCTGTAGGTATTTACGGCTCTAGGATATTAAAAGGCATAGGTGAGAACATTAAGTGTGGAAATTCACTCGTCGATGCAGATATTCTTGACTTAATACCCTGCATTTTAAACAACGTGGAAGAGTATAGTAATACGAATGTTTTTTCTTGGACTGATATATTCCCAACCGTTATGAATAAAGGTGGGTTTGACTATGTTGTAAGCAATCCTCCATACGTTGAGGTAAAGAACTATAACGTAAGTATGCCTTCAATGGCGAAATACATTAAAGCGAAATATAGCTTTTGCAAGAAAGGTAAGGTGGATTTAGCCATGCCTTTTATAGAGAAGGGCATTTCTCTGCTTAATGCCACGGGGCGTATGGGCTACATCGTTCAAAAACGCTTCTTCAAGACAGAATATGGTGAGGCGTTGCGTAACGAAATATCAAAAAATAGCCAACTATTGCGCATATATGACTACACGGAAACAGATATCTTCGATGGCGTCATTACATATGTCGCTGTTCTCGTATGTGGGAACAACAATTCAGGATATGTAAGATTCAGTAACTCTTCTGGGTGTAGCTTTAACATACCTAAAGTATACATTGACAAGAAGCCTTGGAATTTTAACAATCCCAATCTTTGGCAATTGACAAGCAGATTATCAAAAGATTGTGGAATGCTCGAAGATGTCTGTTCTGTAAGGGTTGGCATACAAGTTCTTTGGAGAGAAGCCTATCAAATAAATATTTCATCTGCTAAAGATGAACTGATATATGGTAAAAATGGACTCGATAATGATATCTCTGTTGAGGAGGCTGCTTGTCGCCCATTACTGTGCAATGAGAAAATATACCCCTTTGCCCAACCTGAAATTTCCACATACGTATTGTTTCCATATGAAGTCAATGATGGAACTGTAAGGCGTATTCCTTTCACAGAATACAAGGCTTTGTACCCGAAAGCAGCAGAATATCTCAAAAAGCATAAAGTGACTATCATTAAGAATGTTCAGATTCAGCCTGATCGAACAAAAGGGTTGGAACGTGATGAATATTGGCATGTATATACACGCGAAAGCCATCTTGAAGATGAAGCGAGAAAAGTGTGTGTCCCCATGACATCAAAAGAACCTGTAGCAACTTATTTACGGAATAGAAAGGTATATTGTGACAATGCCAATATGTTCTATCTCAGATTCGACAATGAAACAGAAGAGAGAATGTATGCAATAGCAGCAATTATAAACTCTACACCATTTTCTACGATGGCACGAATGTATGCTAATCCACAACAGAACGGATATTTTAAATTCAGTCGGCAATTCCTCAATCCCGTACCGTTTCCTTGTGAAGCCTTTAGGAGGAATACGTCCGATATAAGAGAATTAGCAAAATTTGGCCAAAGTTTAAATGAGATAATGCAGAGAATAGCTGCCGCACCAATAGGTAGCAGGGGAAATCTAAAAACTCTGTTGCAACATAACTTCAATAGAATAGACGAAATATGTTGCAATCTGTATGTAGTTGACAGAGAGGACCGTGCGCTTCTTATGTCACATAATAGAGAAGACAGATAAAGATGGACAAGAAACTGATCAATTTTATAAGTGGTTATACTGACAAATGTAAGGAATTAAATAAGCTCCTCGTTACATCGTTCGTCAAGAACAATCGTCTTGACATAAAGGGGGGTATGCTTTCTACTTTGATTCTTGAAGATGAAGACTGTGCTCAAATGACTGTTGAAATCGAGAATATGAAAAGTATTACTTCCTTGGAAGATGTCATCAATATTTTTGAACTGGCGATACCGAAGGAAGAGCAGACTGTCAATGGTGCCATATATACTCCGAAATACATTCGTGACTACATTGTAAAGCATGTGTTTAAGGACAGTGATTGTTCATTAGATAAATGCCTTTGTGCTGACATTTCATGTGGTTGCGGAGCATTTCTCTATACCGTAGCACAATATATCCATGAGCATACAGAATTGGCTTATAATGATATTGTGATGCGTATTTATGGCGTGGATATAAATAATACAAGTATTGAGCGTGCCAAGATACTGTTGTCTCTCGCTGCATTGGTAGAGGGTGAGGAACTTGCTGAAGCATCGTTCAGACTATATGCCAGTGATTCGCTGACCTTTGACTTCATGTCGTTACCTGGCATAGCTGACAATGGCGGCTTTGACATTATCGTCGGCAATCCTCCATACGTTCGTTCTAAGCATATCGATGTATCTACAAAAGCAAAACTTCCTCTGTGGTCAACGGCGAAGGTAGGTAATCCAGATTTGTACATACCGTTTTTTGAAATGGGATATACGCTACTCAATAAAACTGGCAGATTGGGTTATATAACCGTCAACTCCTTCTTCAAGAGCGTGAATGCAAGAGCTTTACGCCGCTTTTTCTCAGATAAGGAGGTTTCTATGTCAATCATTGATTTCGGGCAACAACTAGTGTTCAAGAAGAGACTCGCCTATACTTGTCTAGCTTTTTTCCAAAAAGAACGCAACACTGAGATACATTATGCTAAGGTCGCAATAAGCGATGTTCAGCAACAGAAGCAATTTGCTTTCAGTCATATCGACTACGCATGTCTTGACAACCACCGCGGTTGGAATCTCAACAAGATAGACGTGCTTGACAATATCCGAAAAATTGAACAAGCAGGTAAGCCACTTGGCGATAAATATGTCATAAAGAACGGCATTGCCACACTTGCCAACAATATATATATATTCTGTCCGACACATTCTGATGGAACATTCTTATATTTCATGCGCAGTGGAATACAATATCGTATAGAAAAAGAAATTTGCAAGAACATTATCAAACCGAACATTCTGAAAACGGAGGCGGACATAAAAGAGAAAGAGGAGAAGATAATATTTCCTTACGATTCAGAATACAACATTTTGTCAGAGGAAGTATTAAAGAACAATTATCCTTGCGCATATCAATATCTGCAGGCATTTCGGGAGGTTCTTGATGCTAGAGATAAAGGAAAAGGAGATTATAGCGCATGGTATGCCTTTGGGCGAACACAAGCCATTACAGATAGTGGGAAAAAATTACTTTTCCCTTATATGAGTGACCAACCTCACTTTGTATATACTTCACAACAGGACATGATGATATACTGTGGCTATGCCATATACAACGACTCTGAGACCGAACTCTTGATGTTGAAAAAACTATTAGAGTCAAGTGTATTCGATTATTATATCAAAAATACCAGTAAACCGTATTCAACAGGATATTACTCATACGCAAAGAATTATGTAAGGTTTTTTGGTGTATATTCTTTCAGTGAAGAAGAAAGGAAATATCTTCTGTCCTTAAAAGATAGGCGCGATATTGATTCTTTTGTAGCTAATAGATACCAAGTGTTACTCTGAACATTTTTAATAAAATAGATTACTGTTTATCAACGTTAATTGCAAAAAACAAGTTCACATTACAGCTATGAATATAAAAGAAATCAAAGTTGAAAATTTCCGTCTGTTAAAAGACTTCACCCTAGAAATGGAAGATGAATTATCTCTTATTATTGGCAAGAACAATGTGGGAAAGACTTCTCTATTGGTAGTTCTTGATAAATTTTTAAATCCAAGCGAACAGAAAAAATTTCTATACAACGACTTTAATTTGGATTTTAAAACAGAACTACAACATATTGTTGAAGATGAAATTATAACGGAAAAAGAATTCAAAGAAATAGGTATTAGGCTGCGTTTATTGATCAAATATGGTACAGCAGATGATCTTGAATACATCAGTCCTATTCTTATGGATTTAGATGTTAACAATAATTTCCTGGGGCTTGGATTCGATTATGTTTTGACATACGGAAGATACCTTGATTTGAGAAAAGCTTACCAGGATTTTCAAGCTCACGAGAGAAATAAGGCTAAGGAAGAAGGAGGTAAATATATAGTTAAGAATTGTGACGATTTTTTAGAAGCAAAGCAGACAATCTATTTTACTACTATTAGAAAGTCTATTGCTGTGGATAAGGATAGTGGAGCTTTTAAAGAAGATAAGTATATCGACCTTAAAGATGTTCCTACTTTTCATCTTAACGATGTAATCTGCTTTCAGTACATAAATGCTAAGCGCAATGTTGATAATAAAGATGTAGATAAGACCTTGTCTATTCAAACTTCTGAATTATATAAAGTTCAAGAAACTGATGATGAACAACAAAAAACCATAGAGCAGTTTCAAGACAGTCTGAAGGATACAGATAATGTATTGTCATCCGTTTACGAAAAAATGTTTGATGATATTGTTGGTAAAGTCAAAAAGTTTGGTGGAATGACAAGGAATGAAACAGTAATTAAAATAGTCTCATCACTTCAACATCGTGAGCTTTTGAAAGGAAATACTACAGTTGTTTATGAGCAAGATGATAAGGACTTACCGGAAAACTATAATGGTCTTGGATATATGAATCTTATCTCTATGATTTTTAATATTGATTTAATTGTCAAAAAGATGCAGCGGAATAAAGATCGCAAACCTGCTGACATTAATTTGTTGTTTATTGAAGAGCCCGAAGCGCACACACATCCACAGATGCAGTATATTTTCATCAAAAACATCAAAGAATTGCTCAAACAAGGTATACAACATAAAAATAGTATAAAAAGGGAATTACAATATATTATAAGTTCTCATTCTTCTCATATTGTATCTGATTGTGATTTTGACGACATCAAATATTTATGTCATGCTTACAAAGAAGACAGCACCATAGATAAGAATGGAGTCATATCGAAAAACATGCGAGACTTGGAAAAAGAATACAAGGAGGAAAATAGAACTTATTTTGCATTTTTAAAACAATATCTTACCCTTAATCGTAGTGAATTGTTGTTTGCAGACAAGGCTATTTTCATTGAAGGTGATACGGAAAGGATTCTATTACCGGCTATAATGAAAAAAATTGACCAAGAATGTGATCTCGAAAAAGGTGAAGAATATCTTCTATCGCAAAATATATCAATTATAGAGGTGGGCGCGTATTCACATATATTTGAACCATTTTTGAGATTCATTGGATTAAGGAAATGTCTAATTATTACAGATATAGATTATTGCAAGCCAGAAAAGAAACCAGACAAAAATGGACAAGAGAAAACCGTTTATACAAAAACTGAATATAGCCCTACGGATATGAATTTGGTAACATCAAATGCATCCATCAAATTCTTTTTGAATGGTACCAAATGCATCAAAGATATTTTAGCAAAGGCTCCTGTTGTCTTGGCATGGGATGAAGTGACAAAAAAATGGATTTCTGATGATGCTGGAAATTTAAGGTTGACATTCCAATATGCAAACAAAGGAGAGTATCATCCTCGTAGTTTTGAGGATGCCTTTTTTAATAAAAATGAGACGTTTATAGTTAATAACACATTTTTATCTCTGGATGATGATTGTATAACAGATTTTAAAGCAGATAAAGATTCTTATAAACTAGCCCAAAATGGTGTTAAGAGTAAGTCTTCATTAGCAATTGAAATACTATTCAATAGTAATAAAAAAGATAACTCTGATTTTTCAAATTGGGAAATTCCAAATTACATTAAAGACGGATTATTATGGCTAAGGAAAGACTAAAAGATGAGTTTCAACTCATTACGGAACATATCAAACAAGGACATAACTTTCTGTTAAGTGGTGGCGCAGGAAGTGGAAAGACTTATACTCTTGTTCAAGTTATAAGATGGATCATAGAGAATTATCCTTCAGCATTGATTGGATGTATTACATATACAAATGCCGCAGTTAAAGAAATAACGCAAAGGGTTAATCATAATAATTTAGTTGTTTCCACCATACACGATTTTTTATGGGATAATATAAAAAATTATCAGAAGGAGTTGTGTAATGTCGTTGTTGAATTATTGAACACGCCAGATAGCGGATTACAAATATCAGATATCGAGAATATACCCTTTGACTTTTTTTATAGTAACAGATTAGAACCTGTAAAAATAGAATACAGGGAGTATACCAACTTGAAGGAAGGAGTGATTTCACATGATGAAGTCATTATTGTCGCAAATGCCATGTTTTTAAAATATCCCAAACTATGTGATATTTTAAAAAGTCGTTATCCATTCATTATGATAGATGAGTGTCAAGACACCTTTCCTAAAGTTGTTGAAATCATGCTTACACATCTTAAACAGTCCAACAAAAAATGTCTTATTGGTTTTTTTGGTGATGCTATGCAATGTATCTATGGGACTGGTATTGGAAATTTGGATGCCTATAAGTTTGACGGGAAAAAAGGTGACGTTTATGAAGTACAAAAAGTGCAAAATCGGCGTAATCCACAATCTGTTATATCCTTGGCAAACAAAATACGTACAGATGGACTTCAACAAGAGCCATCTTCTGATGTAAATGCTCCCAACATGGATAAGGTTAATGGACATATAAAAGAAGGACAATGCTTATTTATTTATACTGATAAAAATGAAAATGTACTTTCTTCTGTCAGACAATATCTAACACAAAAACAAGGTTGGAATTTCAATGACTCAGAAAACACAAAAGAGCTTAATCTAACTTACAAGCTCATTGCTGATAAGGCTGGATTTGCTATATTATTGGAGATTCATAATGGTGACCCTATTTTGAAATATGTAAAAGAGAAGATCCGCCCTATTGTAGAAAATAATCTGTCAGCAGAGGATACTGAAGAGAAAACTTTGGGAGAAATATTGGAGATGTTGAAATCTAAAGGCATCGAAGAAGAGACCTATAAACCTACAAAAACACAAAAATACTTCATCGACTCTCATAACGATCTATTTGAGAGGGCTAAAGGTTATGATTTTAATAATTTAATCCATACTTATGTAGATACTTCTCAGCTTGTAGATGACAAGAAACAAAGTGAAGATGAAGAAAGCAAGACTGGGTCTAAAAGATCTCCTTTGATAAAACATCTTTGCAAGATAGAGCAATCCATTAGATTGTATCAAGAAGGAAATATTAGCGAATTTCTAAAAGTAACTGGTTACACAAGGAACAGAAAAGATGGTTTAGACAGAAGTATCAAAAGTGTTGCAGACAAAGGAAAATTAAAGGATGCCATTGATGCTCTGAAAAATACAGACGGAATGAACATCAAAGATGTCATTGAATTGGCTGATGAAAAACAGATCTACCCTAAAGATGACAACTTAATCAATTACCAACAACGTTTTCCTTATATTTATGATAGAGTGATGAATGTACAATATAAAGAATTTGTAAATCTATACAACTATCTTGAAGGTCAAACGCCATTCTCAACTCAACATAAAACAAAAGGTGCTGAGTATGAAAATATATTGGTCATATTGGATAATGGTAGATGGAATAACTATAACTTTGACAAGTTATTCACTGCTATCATTCGGGAAGATTCTGTTGTATCCAGAACAGAAAAGATATTTTATGTTTGCTGTACTAGAGCAAAAGAACGTTTGGCTGTGTTTTATCACAAACCTTCACCAACTGTAATTACAAAGGCTACAGATATGTTTGGTGCAGAGAACATTGTAAAACTTTAAATATATAGAAGTTTGATTATGTGCATCAAATATTTGTCTTGCTAGTTTTAGAAAGTGTAAAATAGCTCATGTCTCAATCTGCATTTTTACATTTTTATTTATTATTTTCAAATAGACCTATAAATGGCCGTAAAGCAACTGTAAGCACTTAATGAAAACAAGCAACGCTTGTTGGAAAGTGGAGGATAAGAGATGTCTAAACCGCAAAAAAGGAAGAAATAAAGGCTATTAAAGATAGAAATAAGTGACAAAATATTAGGCGGAATTTCCAGAAAACAACAGATACATAAATGCAAATAGTATTGACGGCAAATAATATCGGTGAGAGGAATAAAATTGAAGCAATATTCGGTATAGACTAGATGGTTTACATAGCAAGTGACATCAGAACACAAGAGTTTTATGGGCTGTAACTTGTTACATTAATAAAGACATAATGAATTTCCCGTAAAAACTTCATTATGTCTTTATCTAGATGGTGAGAATTCTGAAAGCAAGAATATAACATCTTATAACCAACTAAAAATATGACGCAGAAGACCCTAATTAGCCAAAGTAATGTGTAAAAATGATATAAACAGTTTATCGCTTGCTTAAATCATTAAAATATTGTACCTTCGCATTAATAGTTGATCACTTTAGGTGCAAGATGACTGGTACATCGTCAACGCTTACTTGATTTGGGGCCCAACTCTTCTCATAATTGGCCTACCAAAAAGGAGTTTGTTTAAACTTTACAACGAGTAAACGTATATGCAAGACAACATCATTATTACTTTTGCCAATCAAAAAGGCGGTGTAGGCAAGACAAC
>Ga0172378_10005116_pt1 | contig 12244 bp, 7 predicted proteins | sample GrowelOW332metaG_FD_119755 | JGI IMG/M metagenome (GOLD analysis project Ga0172378, IMG submission 119755) | Groundwater microbial communities from an aquifer near a municipal landfill in Southern Ontario, Canada - Pumphouse #3_1 metaG | ecosystem: Environmental > Aquatic > Deep subsurface >...
ACGCTACGGATTTGGTCAGTTATCTGATCAGTCTTTTGGTAATAGTAAAGCAATGGGTGGAGTCGCTATTGGATTAAGAGATGGCAGACAAATAAACGTGACTAATCCAGCCTCTTATACAGCGGTTGATTCGTTGACGTTTCTCTTTGAGGGAGGTATATCACTTCAAAACAGCAATTTTGACAATGGAACGATAAAATTGAATGCTAAAAACTCTACATTAGACTATATTGCAATGCAATTTAGACTGAATCATAAACTAGCCTTTACAGCGGGTATACTCCCCTTCTCTCGTGTGGGGTATAACACAACAACGGCAGAAAGCAAACTTGCTGGAAGTGAAACGGTGAGTTATGTAAATACATTTCAGGGTAATGGAGGAATTAGTCAGGCTTTTTTTGGTGTTGGTTACCGAGTAACAACAAATCTATCAGTAGGAGCTAACCTATCCTATCTATTTGGCGATTTAGCACACTACTCACAGCTCTCTTTTTCAGACTCGAGCATTGATAGCCCCTCCTATTCCAACGGTATTACTATACACGATTATAAATTAGATTTAGGACTACAATATACCCATAAGCTCTCCGAGAGAGATCAACTTACTTTAGGATTGACCTACTCGCTAGGACACGAATTGAGTAGTACCTCTTTCGAGACAAAAGAACTGATTGATGCAAGCACCTCTGCTTATAGCACAACAACCATTGAGAGTAACGGTGGATTTGAATTACCACACGCCTTTGGTATTGGTGTTAGCTATATGCACAACAAACAACTAACACTTGCTGCCGATTACACCTATCAGAAATGGGGCAACACGGTTTTCTTACAACAAGAAAAGCAACTTTGCAACCGCTCTAAATTATCGATTGGTGCTGAATATATACCTAATGCACTCTCAAAAAGCTATCTATCACGCATCAAATATCGTGCGGGTATATACTACACCGACTCTTACATCAAGGTGATGGGTGAACGTGGTGCTAGCGAATATGGAGTATCTGCAGGTTTTGGACTACCTCTTTTTGGAAGCAAATCCTTGTTGAGTATCTCTGGACAATATGTGCAAGTGAAACCCAAAAACTTTAGCAGTATCAAAGAGCAACAACTTAGAATAAACATAGGAATTACATTTAATGAGGGTTGGTTCTCAAAATGGAAAATACAATAACAAAAAAAGAAAAAACAAGTATGAAAAAGTTAATCCTTTTACTTTTGATTTTCTCTGCAAATTTCATGACCTCATTTGCACAGAAAGGTGTTGATGATGGGTCACGATTTGGCCATGGAGAAGATAGCTTACGATGCCTACAAAACATCAGTATTTATGTAGAGTATGTAAAAACAAAAAATTATGTAGATGCATACAAACCTTGGAAAGCCGTTTTTACAGAAGCACCAAGAGCTCAAGTGTCTCTTTATACGAATGGTGTAAAGATTGTTTCACACTTGTTCGTTAAAGCCAAAGATCCTAAACAAAGACAGGCCTATTTGGATGAATTATTAGCCATTTACGACCAACGTATCAAATATCTTGACGACTTAAATAAACTGGTTCGTACGCCATCAAGACCTGGTTATCTATTGGGTCTAAAAGCACATACGTATGTGAGCTATGCTGGCAAGAGCATTGACCTAAAGAAAGCCTATACAATGCTTTCAGAGGTGATGAACATGGAAAAAGAAAGAACGAGCTATTTCGTACTACAAGATTTTATGGAGGTAGCTGCCGACTTATTCAAAACAGATGCAACCTACAAAGAGCAATTTATTAACGACTATATGGTGGCTTCCGATTTAGCAGAGAAAGCTATTGCTGTTATTCGCTCAGAAAAGAAAAAAGAAGCACTAATCACCATCAAGGATAATATTGATGCTGTTTTCATTAATAGTGGAGCTGCAAACTGTGACGATTTAAATAGTATTTACACCGTTAAAGTAGAGGAAAACAAGACCAATCTTGATTTCTTAAACACTGTGGTGAAAATTATGAGAAAACTAGGTTGTACAGAGAATGACGCCTATTTTAATGCCGCACGTTATGCACATGAGATAAACCCAACAGCAGAAACGGCTATTGGATGTGCCTTTATGTCTATCAAAAAAGAGGAAGATCCTGTTCCCTATTTTGAACAAGCTATTCAGTTAGAAACAGACAACGCTAAAAAAGCAGAATATGCTTACACAGCAGCAGTTGTTATTTCTTCAAAAAAGAAATTCTCTTTAGCACGTAAATTTGCATTAGAAGCCGTTAAATATAATGATGCTTATGGTGCTCCATATATCCTTATTGCTAAGATGTATGCTTCTAACCCAAATTGGGGAGATGAACCAGCTTTAAATAGATGTACCTATAGTGCAGCTATCGATAAATTGAATCAAGCTAAAAGAGTGGACCCTAGTAGTGCTGAAGATGCTAATCAATTGATTAGAACTTACATGGCACATCTACCTAAAACATCCGATTTATTCTTCTTAGGTATGAAAAAAGGAGAAAGAGTAAAAATTGGCGGATGGATTGGTGAAACCACTACCATTCGTACCGTAGACTAATGTACACATGTTATTGAAAAATAAACGAGTAAACATATTGAACAGCATAATAGCTACCCTACTGGTAGCTATTATGCTTCTTTTTTACTCCTGTTCCAAGAAAGCAGAAGAGACAAGAGTACTTGTTGTGAGAGACTCCCTACCTGCCATGTTCACCAAAGATGTGAATACCTTGGTTTCCGATTCCGGCATCATACGCTATAAGATTATAGCTAAAGAATGGATGATTTTTGACAAAAAAAGCCCCTCCTACTGGTCCTTTGAAAAGGGGGTCTATCTCGAGAAGTTTGATACCCTCCTCCATGTGGAGGCTAGCATTGAAGCAGATACAGCCTATTTCTTTGACAAGAAAAAACTATGGGAGCTAAAGGGCAATATCCACATCAAGAATCAAAAAGAGGAGACCTTTGACACGGAACAACTTTTTTGGGACCAAAACACCAAACGTGTTTATTCTAAAAAGTTTATACGCATTCAACAAATAGATAAAGTGATTACTGGATATGGTTTCGAATCGAACGAACAATTCACCAATTATGAGATTCGTAATAGCGGTGGAATTTTTCCTTTCGACACCTCCTCCAACGATAGCATACGTACCGACAGCATTCAAAAGGATAGTCTTAATTAATATTTTTCAGTAAAAAACATCGTATTACACCGCAAAAAAGAGAAGGGAAACACAATTCTAAAAGTTCTATCGTTTTTTTTCAAAAATATGTAGACTGATATATACATTTTTTTGTATCTTCGTGCGCAAAACTTATAAAATCTAAAATCTAATAAATCAATTTAAAACCATATAATTACATGGCAACATTACAGAAGATCAGGGACAAAGGGGTCCTATTAGTCATTGTTATAGGTCTAGGCCTATTTGCTTTTATTGCAGGCGACGCTTGGAAAGTTTTGCAACCGCATCAGCAGACTAGAAACGTAGGTGAAGTAGCGGGCGAAGACATTCCTTATAGTGAATTTCAACAAGAAGTAGAAGAATTATCCATCGTACGCAAAATGCAGGCTGGTGCTTCAACTCTTACAGAGCAACAACTTTTACAGGTTAGAAACGAGGTTTGGAATTCAGCTATTGCAAATATCATGATTCAAGATCAAGCAAAAGAACTTGGATTAACCGTTACAGATAAAGAGATTGAATCTATCCTTATAGCTGGTAGCGATCCATTATTAAAGAACACACCTTTTGCAGACCAAAAAACAGGTGCTTTTGATTATGATGTTTTAAAAATGTTCCTTGCTAATTACGCAAAAATGGCACAATCGCCAATGCGTCAACAATATGCTGAACAATTTGAGAACACACATATTTTTTGGAAATGGTTGGAACGTACACTAAGAGCTAATCGTTTATTCGAAAAATACAGAACACTTATTGCACAAACAACACTTGTAAGCAACGTAGAAACAGAAACTAGCTTTGCAGATAAAAACAATCAAGCAAACTTATTGCTAGCTTGTATACCCTACACTGCTATTCCAGATAGCTCTGTTCAAGTAACAAATGCAGACCTGGAGAAAGCATATGATAAGAAAAAAGAGTTGTTCAAACAAGATGCTGAATCAAGAGACTTCAAATATATTGATGTGCATGTTCGTCCAAGTCAAAAAGACCGCGAGAACTTAAACAACGAAGTGATTGGTTATGAAAAAGAGTTAGCGAAGAATAGTAATTACGCGAATGTTGTTCGTAAATCACGCTCTTCTGTTCCTTTTGCAGATGTATTCTATGCAAAGAGTGCATTTCCTCAGGAAATAGCAAGTCGTATCGATTCAATCAAAGAGAATGCAGTGTATTCTACTTTTTATAACACTAGCGATGACTCATACAACACCTTTAAATTAATTGCTAAAACATCTCTAGCCGATTCTATTGAGTATAGACACATCCAAGTGTATACACAAGATGCTACGCAAACAAAAGAATTGGCAGATAGTATCTACAAAGCATTAAAGGGTGGAGCCGATTTTAAAGCACTTGCTAAACAATATTCTCAAGATAAATCAGCTGGACAATCCACTTGGTTAACCTACAAGAGTTATGAGCGTGCTACATTAAACGACCAATTGGTTACCTATATTAACACCATCAACAACCTAAAGAAAAAAGAGATAGCTACTATCGATTTTGGACCTAGTAGCATGATTGTACAAGTGTTGAACAAAAAAGAGTTTACACCAAAATATAAACTTGCTGTTGTAAAACGTGTTAATAAATATAGCTCTACTACTTTCAAGAAAGCATTTAATGGTTTGAACAGCTTCTTAGCTGCTAACAAATCGCTTAGTTCTATTGAGAAAAATGCAGAGGAAAAAGGATATCGTGTTTTAGAAAGAAAAGATTTCATGAGCAACGAACCTACTATTGGTGGAATCAAAGATACAAAAGAAGCTATCCGTTGGATCTTTAAAGCAAAACCTGCTAAGGTTTCCAATATCTTTAAATGTGATAACAATAATCATCTATTGATTCTTGCCCTAGAGAATATTACAGAAGCGGGTTATCGCCCTATCTCATCGGTTACAACCGACTTAACCGTAGAGGTAAAACGTAACAAGAAAGAGGCTGCTATTAAAGAGCTACTAGCTGCTAAAAACATCCAAACAGTGGAAGAAGCTAAAGGATGGGACAAGGTTATTGTGGATACTGCAAAGATGGTTAATTTTGCAAACCCAACTTTTGTAGCTGCTCTACGTGCTAGTGAGCCTATCATCAGCGCCTATACAGCTGCTGCTGTAAAAACAACTTCAGCGCCTGTTAAGGGTAATGCAGGGGTTTATCTAGTAGAACCTATTAGCAAAAGCAAAACAAATGCTACATTTGACAGCACAACAGAGAATGCACAATTGAAACAAAGAAGTGCCTACTTTATGACAAACATGGCATTGCAGGCGCTTTATCAAGAAGCAGCCGTAGTAGATAATCGCTACCTATTCTTCTAAAAACAGTGTACTACCCTCCTAGTAGGAGATAGAATATATAGTAAAAAAGCCCTTGATTGTTTAGCAATCAAGGGCTTTTTATATGTTATCTATAGCTTTTCGATTCCGCTACTAAAGGAAAATAATAGGAGGTTATACAAAGATAATCTCTTTTTTTTCGTAATTTTACATAATCAAACACGGAAAAGAAAAAACAATATATAAGATGAATAACAAATGGAATTACAGACCTCCTACATCTCTTGAGAAAGAACAGATAGATGGATTAGCTAAGGAACTATCTATTCATCCTATACTCAGCTCCCTATTATTTAAAAGAGGTATAACAACAATAAAAGAAGCGCAAGCTTTCTTCCACCCACAACTATCCGATTTACATGACCCTTTCTTAATGAAAGATATGCAACTTGCTGTAGACCGCTTAAACAAAGCTCTACAAGAAAATGAACGTGTCTTGGTCTATGGCGATTATGATGTAGATGGCACCACTGCTGTGGCATTAGTGTATAAGTTCCTTAATAAGTTTTATACCAACCTCGATTATTATATCCCCGACCGCTATGGCGATGGATATGGTGTTTCTAAAGAGGGAATTGACTATGCTGTGTCTACTGGTGTATCCCTTATCATTGTGCTAGACTGTGGTATTAAAGATGTAAAAGAGGTGGCCTATGCGAAAGAAAACGGAGTAGATTTTATTATTTGCGACCATCATGTACCCGACGATGAACTACCCGATGCAGCAGCTATTTTGAATGCGAAATGCATAGACAACACCTACCCCTATACCCATCTATCGGGTTGTGGCGTTGGTTTTAAGTTTATGCAGGCCTTTGCAAAGAACAATAACATCGATTTTAAATACCTTATTTCATTGCTCGATTTAGTAGCAGTTAGTATTGCAGCGGATATTGTGCCTATCATGGGCGAAAACAGAATATTAGCCTACCACGGACTAAAACGACTTAACACGCATCCTTCTACGGGTTTAAAAGCTATCTGTAGCATCTGCGGCATCAATAACAAAGAGATTACCTTTAACGATATTGTCTTTAAAATTGGACCACGCATAAATGCCTCGGGCAGAATTCAAAATGGTAAGAAAACGGTAGATCTATTAGTGGAGAACGACGAAGAGAAAGCGCTGGAAAAGGGAAATGAGATTAATTTATACAACGAGCAACGCAAGAGCTTGGATAAGAGCATGACGGAGGAGGCACATAAATATGTGCAAGAACTACCGGGCCTATCTGAACGAAAATCGATTGTAATCTTTAATGAGAACTGGCACCAAGGCGTGATTGGCATTGTGGCCTCACGACTGACCGAACTATACTACAAGCCCTCTATTGTATTGACCTGTATGAATAATGTGGCCACAGGGTCCGCCCGCTCTGTAGATGGATTTGACCTCTACACGGCTATTGATAGTTGTAGAGATCTCTTAGAGAATTTTGGAGGACATACCTATGCAGCTGGACTCTCACTTAAAGTGGAGAATGTGCCCATCTTTATTGAACGTTTTGAGAAATATGTAGCAGAACATATCTCTAAAGAGCAAATGAAAGCAAACATAGATGTAGATGCAGAAATCGATTTTAAGACAATCACACCTGCCTTCTACCGACAGCTAAAATTGTTCAATCCTTTTGGTCCTAACAATCCTAAACCTATTTTTTGTACCCATCATGTATACGATTATGGAACAAGTAAAGTGGTTGGACGCGACCAGAATCATATAAAGCTAGAACTAGTGGATAATAAATCCAACAACGTGATGAATGGGATAGCCTTTGGACAAAGCTCACAAGCACGACTCATTAAGACTAAACGTTCCTTTGATATTTGCTACTCCATCGAAGAGAATACACATAAACATGGAGAGGTACAACTCCAAATAGAAGATATTAAGCCAACAATAGATTGATTTCATACCACGACATACTCAAGAAATATTGGGGATATGATTCCTTTCGTCCCCTCCAAGAAGAAATTATAAAAAGTATTGGAGAGGGAAAAGATACCTTAGGGCTTATGCCAACGGGAGGAGGTAAATCATTGACCTTTCAAGTACCCACTTTAGCGCAAGAGGGGCTCTGTCTGGTTATTACACCACTGATAGCTCTCATGAAAGACCAGGTGCAAAACTTATGCAAAAAAGGCATAAAAGCAGCAGCTATCTACTCTGGAATGAGCAAGAAAGAGATTGGTATAACCTTGGACAACTGTATCTTTGGCGATTTTAAATTTCTATATGTCTCACCCGAACGAATAGCAACAGAACTGTTTTGCAAAAAGATACAGCATATGCCTATTCGTTTTATCACGGTGGATGAATCGCACTGTATCTCCCAATGGGGCTACGATTTTAGACCTGCTTATCTGTTAATTGCAGATATCCGAAAAATTCTTCCCACGGTACCCGTACTAGCACTAACGGCCACAGCTACACCAGATGTGGTAGACGATATCCAAGAGAAGCTACATTTTAAGAAGAAGAATGTGTTTAGCATGAGCTTTGAGCGCAAGAACTTGGCTTATGTGGTTCGTAACACGGATGATAAGGAGGGAGCACTGCTAACCATTCTCACAAAAGTGGCTGGTTCTGCCATTGTTTATGTAAGAAGTAGACGACGTACAAAAGAGTATGCACAACTACTCAACAACAATGGTATTTCGGCAGCTCACTATCATGCAGGACTTTGCAATGAGGAGAAAGACAGCGTGCAACAAGAATGGCAAAACAATAAATGCCGTGTCATCGTTGCTACTAATGCCTTTGGTATGGGTATTGATAAACCAGATGTGCGTGTTGTTATTCATATGGACCTACCCGACTCCATCGAAGCCTATTTTCAAGAGGCTGGTAGAGCTGGACGAGATGGCGAGAAAGCTTTTGCCATTATTCTCTACGCCAAAGCGGATAAGAAAAGCTTACTCAAACGAATCACCGATACCTATCCGGATAAGAAATATATCCAACAGGTCTACGAAGACCTCAATTATTTCTACCAAATGGCAATGGGAGATGGCTTTGGCTGTCGGTTTGAGTTTAATCTATCCGACTTCTGTAAACGGTTTAAATATTTCCCTACACAAGCAGACAGTGCCTTGAAACTGCTAACACAAGCCCAGTATATAGAATACACCGATATACAAGAGAGCAACTCCATGCTTCTCTTCTTAATCAATAGAAACGAACTGTATCGTTTACAAGATAGGGGCAAAAAAATGGAACAGATGGTACAATTCATCTTGCGTAGCTATACCGGGCTCTTTACCGACTACACCTACATTGATGAACGCTCCATTGCCCATCAATGTGGACTTACAAGCGAAGAGGTATATATGCTCCTCAAAACACTACATCAACAAAATATTATTCAATATATTCCGCGCAAACGAACCCCTTATATCATCTATACCAGTAGCCGAATAGAAACTGCAGACATTAGCCTTACACCAGCGGTCTACGAAAATCGTAAAAAGAGATATACCGATCGAGTGCATGCCATCTTAGCATATGTAACCGACCAGTCGAACTGCCGCAGCAGAATGTTATTGCGCTATTTTGGAGAGAAAAACGAACACAACTGTCTGCAATGTGATTGCTGTCTTTCCCATCACCAGTCTGGTCTACGAAAAGGAGAGTTTGAGGAGATCAAAGAAGCGATTTACCTACAACTATCTAAGCAAGAGAACTACCGCCCCATCGATTTACTAAAGCTTCTTCAGCAAAAAGAGGAAAAAATAGAGCATGTGCTCCATCATTTATTGCAAGAAGAGGAGTTAGAACTTAATAATGGCTATATTTCACGTGTCAAATAATTAATAGATATCCATATAAAACCATTCCTTATGACGCATTTTTTTTCATCCTTCTTTAAGAAAAAAGAAAAAACACCCGAACAACAATTTGATCTGTTTAAATTTGATGGCATCCGTGCACTTCAGATAGGACAATGTGACTATGCCGAGAAATGTTTTAAATCAGCTCTAACCATCAAAACAGAGCATCAAGTGTTAGGCTACTTGGCTAGCGCACTTGTGGAACAAGAGAATTTAGAAGAGGCCAAAGAGGTACTGTTACAACAGATCGAGATAGCTCCAGATGTGCACGACATACATCTACAAGTAGCAAGTCTTTGTTACCAACTGGGCGATTTTGCTGGTATGCAACAACATGCCACAATAGTTCTGCAAGAAAAAGCAGAAGATGCACAAGCCAATTTCCTATTGGCTACCGCAGAGAGAGGCTTATCCCTTCCCTTTGAAGCAATAGCACATGCTACTAAAGCAATACAGGCGGATGCAGAAAAGGAGGCTGCTTACCTCTTACGGGCAGAGATTCTATTCGAGATGCAGCAACTAACGGAGGTGAGGAAAGACCTAGATACACTACTCACACTTCATCCAGGGCATGAGGAAGCACTGTTTTTAAGTGGTAAGACCTATGAACAACTCCAGGAGATAGAGAAAGCAATAGAGGTGTTTCAACAACTGATAACGCTCGACCCTTTTCACCACATGGGCTATCTTAAATTAGCTGCGCTCTACCTCTATAAAAAAGAGACAAAAAAGGCGTTAGACCTACTTAACGATTGTGTAGAGGTTAATCCTGACTTTGCAAAAGCTTATCTACAACGCGGAGAGATAAAGCACCTACTACAAGACAAAGAGGGTGCACTGGCGGATATCAAAAAGGCGGGAGAATTAGACCCTGACCTCCTCAACAAGATATCGGGCGATTTTAAAATCTAGCCACAGTAATGTAGCATCTCTTGCTCTATACAGCCGTAGGATTAGGAGGTGATATGTGCTGGTTTAGCTCGGCAGAGCTTCTATTCATAAAAAAGCCCCAGAAGTTAATTGGACTTCTGGGGCTTTTGTTTTTTTAACTTAAACAGTCGCTATTTCAGGGATAAAGATTGGCTAGAGGTAGCAAATCAGTCTCATTTCAATTAGAAACAGCGACTTGAAACCTAGCAAAACCTAGGTGATATTCTTACGAATCTTAATCAGATAATTGGCCATAGCATCACAATCTTTCTCTTTTATAATGGTCAATAAATCTTCTAACTCATGTACCACCTGTTGCACTTGGTCGGGTGTACGAGGATTAAACAGAATCTCACGTAGGAGATAATCATCCTCATTCAACAATCCTTTCGCTATAGCCATATGCTTTTTAAAGGTTGTACCCGGCGCCTCTTGATGCTTCATCACAGCTGAAAAGACAAAGGTCGATACAAATGGGATAGACAGAGAGTAAGCCACCGTGTCATCATGCTCTTGGAAAGAATATTCAAAAATATTTAGTTGAAGAGAAGCATATAGATCTTTAAAAAAGATGCGCCCCATATGGTCGCTCTCACGAATAATAATGGCATTCTCACTACTTAGGTTGTTTAAACTGGCAAAAGTAGGACCAAACATAGGATGAGTAGACACATAACGAAAGCCACAATTGGAATAAAATTCCTGCAATCCTGTTTTTACCGAAGCAATATCGCTCAAGATACAATCTGCAGGTAGCACAGGAATCACCTTTTTAAAGGTCTCTATCGTATATTTTAGCGTAACAGCATTAATAACCAATTCTGGTGCAAAATCTTTGATCTCCTCGAGTGTTGTAAAACGATAGGTGTTATACACAAATCGAAGTTGTTTCGGATTGGTATCAAACACTGCCGTTTCATGTTGAAAGCTCAACACATCATTAAAGAAAGAGCCCATTTTTCCTGCGCCCAATAATAAAATCTTCATGCTATTATTTATTAATAATTTCCATTTGTTGACGTACACTCTCTTCGTGAACACCTTCAAAAATATTTTTTATGAAAGAAGCATCCATACCACACAAGATGCCTTGAGCACCACGTTTATCCAGGATCTCGGTATATCTACCTGTCTGTAGAATGGTCATGTCATGTTCTTTCTTAAAGGTACCAATCTCTCTACAGATACGCATACGTTTCGATAACAGCTCAATCAAAGCGTTATCGCATTCATCAATCTGAGCACGAAGTTCATTCAAGTTCTCCGTAGTATAGGTCTCACTTCTAATCACCAAAAGGTTTAAGATGTAATGCAACACATCGGGGGTAACCTGTTGTGAGGCATCACTCCAAGCAGCATCAGGGTCACAGTGCGACTCAATAATCAAGCCATCAAAGCCTAAATCCATTGCTTGCTGACAAAGAGGAGCCACCATCTCGCGTTTACCGCCAATATGACTAGGGTCACAAATGATAGGCAAATTAGGTATACGTCTACGGAGCTCAATAGGAATATGCCATTGTGGTAGATTTCGATAAATCTTTTTATCAAACGAAGAGAAGCCACGATGAATAGCACCTAATTGTGTGATACCTGCATTGTTCAATCGCTCCATAGCTCCAATCCATAGTTCTAGGTCTGGATTAACTGGATTCTTCACTAAAACCGGTTTATCTGCACCCTGCAACGCATCCGCAAGCTCCTGCATAGCAAAAGGGTTGGCCGAGGTACGAGCACCAATCCATAGCAGATCGATATCGGCCTTAAGTGCCTCTTCTACATGTTTAGCAGTAGCTACTTCTGTAGTAACATACATACCCGTTTCTTTTTTCACGCGTTGTAACCAAGCTAATCCCTCTACGCCAACACCCTCAAAACCACCTGGCTTAGTACGTGGCTTCCAGATGCCGGAACGAAAAATCTTACAACCATTCTTAGCTAACTGTATGGC
>Ga0172378_10005117_pt1 | contig 12242 bp, 9 predicted proteins | sample GrowelOW332metaG_FD_119755 | JGI IMG/M metagenome (GOLD analysis project Ga0172378, IMG submission 119755) | Groundwater microbial communities from an aquifer near a municipal landfill in Southern Ontario, Canada - Pumphouse #3_1 metaG | ecosystem: Environmental > Aquatic > Deep subsurface >...
ATTCAAGCGTTTATTCTTACTCGCTCGTGCTGATAAAGATGCAGTTACAGGCTTAGCCTTCTTCAGAATTCTCGAATCAAGATTGGATAATTTAGTTTATCGCTTTGGTTTTGCAAGAACTCGCAGAGGTTCAAGACAATTAGTCAATCACGGTCACGTCTTAGTAAACGGTAAGAAGGTAGATATTCCTTCATACTTAGTCAAAATCGGAGATGTCATCACATTGAACGAAAAAGCTGCAAAATTCGCATTAGTCGAAGATGCTCTTAAGGCTCAAGTCTCAACAGTTCCCTACGTTGAAGTCAACGCAGAAAAGAGATCTGGTAAATTAACTAGACTCCCCGAACGTTCAGAACTTACAGCTGAAATTGAAGAATCTCAGATCGTCGAATACTATAACCGTAAGTTATAATCCTCGCGAAAAATCAAATCAAAATAAAAGTCTGTGCAGGAATGGAAATTATTCATTCCTCACAGATTTTTTTGTTCTCTATAATAATAGATGTGACGAAACGACTCAATCGAGGAATTCGTAGTCAAGAAAAATGCACAGAGCGGAGTCCGTGCACGATTAAATTGATATATCTTTGCTCTTTGTGCACGCTATTTCTTCGAGTGGAATATCGTATTGCGCGCTTTTACTTTGGTGTTGTAAAAATTCGCGTCGCTTATCTCTTTCTGAGAGACCGAGCGCGTGTACTCTATATTTTTATCTTCCCAAATCTTTTCAGCTTGGTTGTGTCTGTCGCTCTTGTCGAAGGCATCTTTACCCAGCAGCGCATTGTAGGGGATAACGCGGTAGTAGATCAAAATTCTCGCATCCGTTTCCCTCTCCGGGAACAGCTCCCTCTTTTTGATCTTTTTAGAGAGCAGCCAGTTGTCGCAGCGGAAAGACATGGCGATGTGCAGTATTGCGAACAGTATAACTCCCAGATAGTTGTTGAAACTCATCCAGTCGTGTTTGAAAAATAGGGCGAAACCTTCGATGTTGTATATGAATTGAGGATTGACACCCCTTGAGAGCAAATACTTAATGAATAGATCTAACCCGGGAACGGGCAGCAAGTAATAGTACAGCAAAATAAACAGGAAAGCCTCCCAGCGAAGTCTTACCAACAAGTAGATTGGACCTAAAAAGAAATACCAAAACGCAAAGCCCACTCTCTTTTGAAGCTTGTTCGATTCTCGTTCGACTAAATTTACTTTCATATTGTAAAATGCCTACTTTCTCTACTGGATTTATTATATCATATGAAAAACGGTCTAATGTTACTATTTTAGACAAATAAAAAAATAAACCAGTTTAATTAAAATAAAAGAGAACTGCGCTATAATGCGCAGCTCTCTATCAAATATCTGTAAAGTTTGATTCTACCAATTCAACTTTAGAATCGGGTTGAATCTGAGTTTGATTTGTCCTCAGCGGATTTAGCAAACAGAACTTTCTTTTCGAAGGCGGCTTGCTTGTCTCTGTGAATGATCGCGAGCTTGTCTTTATCAGCGGCCCATTCTTTGCCGTGCAAAGGATAGAAGCACATCGCGAGTAAACTCAAGAGAACAAATAGTGCGGCAAATGCTACCCAAGCGACGATAACGCCGTATGCTGCGGTTTGTGTCTGGGCACCAGCAGCGAGATCAGCATTGTAACCGAACCAACCGAGAACAGCGAGCAAAAGAGCGTTTGCAATTGAGATTGCGGGCTTTGTTACGAGCGAGTTAACGCCAGCGTACATACCTTCTCTTCTGAGACCAGTCTTGGATTCGTCGTAATCGATGACGTCTCCGTTCATCAATGGTATGAGATACATACCGCCGGAGAATCCAATTCCTACGAAGAAAAACGCAATTGCTGCGCCGATTTCATACATTCCTACCGGAAGCATCAATATTAAACCTAAAGCGAAGAAAGCACACATGGCGATCATCAATTTCTTGAGACCGAGAGTGTTGTAGGTTTTAAGCCATATTGCCATACCGGCAACAGCTCCGAGTACTAAAGGTAAGTAGATGTAGAGACTGTTGATGTAGCTGTATTCGTCGAAGTAGTAAGTCAAACCAGCCATGAGAACTGTCTGAGCGAAAATAACAGTCCAGGAGATAACTTCAAATAAGACGAAGGCTTTATTTTTAAAGCAGTAGCCTATAGATTTAAGCATTCCCATCTGTTTCTCTTCTTGGGTATATCCATTTTCCTTGTAGAAGAAAGTGGAACCGAAGATGACGAGGGCGGATATGAGAGCTATTGCAGCCATTACTATTTGGAACATTACCGGACTGTCGCCGCGGGTGGGTCTGATAGCGGGAAACAGTACGAGAGGCACACCCATGGAGATGATGGCGAACACCAACTTCCAAATGATGATACCGGATCTAGCTTTGTTTGTAACAGCCATTTCAAAAGGCATGACGTACAAAGCAGTAGCGATGGCGGTGTAGAGAGTGTCGAATAAGAACAAGCAGATTAACAGTTGAGCAAACAGGGCTCCATCTGTACTTCCCCACGGAATCCACGTGATAGCAAAGAAGATTGCAATCAAGGGAGCACCGTAACGAATGTAGGGTATTCTTCTTCCGAGTTTAGAATGAGTGTGATCGGTTATAAAACCGAAGATAGGATCGTTGATTGCGTTCCAAATACCAAAGATGATCCAAGCGGTAGCGGCAAGCCCGGGGTCAAGAGTTAAAAACTTTGTGAAATAGTAAGTCAATCCCCCTGTCATAAGGCCGTTTAAAGTAGCGGTCATACCATCAGCGAAACTCACTGAAAACTTAGATATGAACGGTACTTTTTCTTCAACAACAGCGTTTTTACAATCGTTGTTGTCTCACTTTTTTCATTTTCCATTTAATTATTTCTTTCCTTTAAATGTTTTAGAAAATCAGAAACTAATTTATCGTACTGCTCCGGATAATCTTGGAAGGACTGAGCATGCCTAGAGTCCTTGAAGATGTGTATTTGCTTCTCGCCCGGATCAGCATCGTACATCAATCTCGATTGGCGACATTTCACGAGGTTGTCATTGCCACCGTGAATAAATAGAATGGGTACAGTATTTTCTTCAAGCGAATCAACGGGTCTAAATTTACAAAAATTATAGCCGTAGAGAACTTTGGAAAATTTTCCAGCTAGCGCGACGATCCAACTCGGGATGTGCGCCAATTTCTTAGCTTGCGATTCGATTACATCTCTGTAAACTCCATAACCGCAATCATTTACTATAAAATCAAGTTTCGGATGATACTTAAGAGCGGTAATTTGCGTACCAGCCCCCATAGACTCCCCATGTAAGCCTAGTGTTATATCATTTCCGAACTTCTGATAAACGTGATTTATTACTTCGATCAAATCTCTCGATTCGTTAAAACCCATCGTGCATTTGAACTTCTCATTTTCTCCGTGACCTCGCTGATCAAAGAGGATGCAGGAGTATCCGTGGTTGTAGAACATGTGCAGATACTTCAGACCGCCGATGCGCGTGTAAGTGTACCCGTGAGAAATGATCACAAACTTTTTGGGATCGTTCACAACGCAAGTCCCTTTGAGAACGTATCCGTCGTATGATTTCGTGTCAAACTCTTCCTTGTCCAATTCGTCGTAGTTGAAGTACAGGTTCTTGCCTTTTTCTATCTTTACTGTCTCAGCGGTAGTAAAGTGCTTGGGCCAGGCGAGAACGCGAGCCACATAAACAGCGGCGACAACTACAAAAGATAAGAATAAAACAAGCAAGATAACTGCTGTTAAAACGATAATATCAATTGTTTTCATATTACTTAACCTAGTTAACCATTTAGTGCATTCTACACCTGACTATTTCCTTTCCTTTATTTTTTTATATCGATTCTAATCAATTCAAATATTTGTCGATCATCTCTTGGGTGACACCGCCGTTGTCGATCAAATCCGTGTACATATATCCGGATTCTCTGATGGTTCTCACCTGCGACTTGTAGTCGAGATCGACGAGTCCAAACTTCGCAGTTTGACCTTCAGCCCACTCCCAGTTATCGATAAAAGTCCAATGGTAGTAAGCCTTGACGAATTCCAAATCCGATATAGCTCTTACGTGATCGTAGATGTACTTCGATCTAAATTCATCTTTAGAATCGCAAGTCCCATTCTCCGTAACGTATATGTCAGATTTGAATATCTTGTGTTCTTTTTCGCACAATTTTCTCAATCCCTCCGGATAGATTTCCCATCCGAGGTCGTTGGTTATAGCATTTTCGTCAGTCGTAACTTTTCGGTTGTGAACCACGTTTCTCAGGTAGTAGTTAATACCGATGAAATCGTAGTATTTACCGCTCTTTTCTCCTATCGATCCGAGGAAGCGAGTTCTCTTGCCGTACCCCATAGCTTTCATGATTGAATCTTGAAACATGCTGGTGAACGATTTAGCTTCCATCCTGTCGAATATGTTTCGCTTGCTCTTAGGAGCAAAATACACGAGGTGATTGGCAAATCCAACCCTGCAGTCAGATATATTCTTGTGAAGTATTTTGTAAGCTTCAACGTGGCAATGCGCCAGGTTTCTCATCACTATCTTCGCCTCTTTAACACTCTTGTGAGCCGGCGGCCAAATTCCTTTGACGTAACTTGTAAAAGCGTATATGTTGGGTTCGTTGATAGTGCAGAACTCGTACGCTACACCGTTGAGGTGTTTGGAGACGTAATCCACGTATTCTTCGAAGTACTTGTTGTTGTTCTTATCTAAGAAAGCCTTCTTCTTTTCAAACCACACGGGATTTGAGAAGTGATGCAGGGTGACGAGCACCTTTATCCCCTTCAAATTGAGTTCCATAATCTCATCTATGTAATGCTGCATAGCAGCAGCGTTAAACTCACCTAATTCAGGTTCTATTCTCGACCATTCGAGCGACATGCGATATACCTGAATGTGCATGTCCGACATCAGTTTGGCATCCAACTTGTACTTTCTGTAGTGCTGATTCGCCACAAAAGGAGTTGTGTCATCCTTGATTCTTCCCTTTATCAGAGAGAACTCGTAGAATGAATTATTTTGATCTCCACCCTCTATTTGGGTCGCGGCAGTAGCTACGCCAAGTTTCAGATCGCTGTGAATTTTAAACGGTTCCACAATCAATACCCCTTCTTTCTCTCATCAATTATAAAGTCTCAATAAATTTTTTGAACGACTTAATTCCGGCGTCATCCAATTTGAATACCCCGCAGCAAGCAAGAACTTTTTCAAAGACAAGTCCTACTTCTTGCTTTAAGATGTTATCTACATTATCTTCTGTAAATACGTGCTTTTTTTGCAGTTCTTTCATCCACTCAACGTGCTTTTGTATCGAGGGATCCAACTCTTTATCCCGCTTGGTCAAGTAGCGACCTACGAGATTTAATTCCTTCTTTAATCTACCGGGAAGAACAGCCAATCCCATAACCTCTATCAAACCTATATTTTCCTTCTTGATGTGGTGAAGCTCGGCGTGAGGATGAAATATTCCATCCGGATGCTCTTCGCTCGTTCGGTTGTTTCTTAAAACTAAATCGATCTCGTACTTTCCTTCGCGCATGCGAGAAATGGGAGTTATGGTCGAGTGCGGTTCGCCGTCGTCAGCGATGATTCCCGCGTCTACATCCGTGTAACTTCTCCACTTAACCAGTATTCTGTTAGATAGTTCAACAAGTTGGTCTCTGTCTTTGGTTTGAATTCTGATCACTGACATCGGCCAGTTTAAAATGAAGCAATCGCAGCTGTCGAATCCATCGACCTTAAATTGATAGATAGCGTTGGTTTTAGTTAGAGGAAAAGCGTAATTCCCTCCTTGAAAGTGCTCGTGAGACAAGATGGATCCACCCACGATGGGTAAATCAGCGTTGGAGCCGATCATATACTTTGGAAACAAATCTAAAAAATCCACAAATCGAACGAAAGTCTCTCTGCATATAGTCATGGGAGAATGCTCGTTCTTAAATATGATGCAATGCTCGTTGAAATAGCCGTAGGGCGAATACTGAAGGAAAAATTTTTCTCCGTTGATTGTAAGCGGGATGATTCTGTGGTTGGAGCGCCCGGGATGAGAGTAGGTTCCGTAGTACCCTTCGTTCTCTTTGCAAAGGTAGCACTTGGGATAACTCGAGAATTTCACAGTTCTCAATCTCGCGATTTCTTTAGGGTCCTTTTCCGGTTTAGACAGATTGATCGTTATGTCCAGGTCGTTTTTTACTCCCTTTGCGGAATAAACGATGTTCTTAGCGAGTCTATCTTTTCTTATGTAGCGAGTTTTTATCGAAAAATCGTAGTACCAATCGGTAGCTTTCTCAGGCGATTCTGAGTAGAGTTTGTTGAACTTAGCAATGACTTGAGAAGGTCGAGGCATGATGGCGTCCATGAGCAGCGCGTCGAAGCAATCCAACTCATTTTTATTCTCGAATTCTCTAATTTTGTTCTTCTTTGCGTATTCCAGTGCAGCATCCATAGTTTCAGCTAAACTGAAATCTGTATCGACCTTTTCGAAATCTTCCGCTCTGAAGAGTTCCAAAAGGCGATTGGAGCAGTAAACTGCGTCTTCTTGCGGGATAAAATCACTGTTCAAACCGTATTTTACTAGGGAAGAAATTATTTGATTTAAATCCATTATTTTATTCTCCTGGCTCCATCGTTAGCGCGAACAATGTGGCACTCCGCATTCAATCCTATCTTTTCTTTATACTCTTTTTCTATCTTATTGATTATTCCTTGAGTCTTTGATTTTTCCGCGATGAAAATTCCGCAACCGCCAAAACCAGCTCCGGTCATGCGCGCACCTTTAGCGCCTCCTGCCATAGCGATTTCGACCAGCGTATCCAATTCCTTTCCGCTGACTTCAAAGTCGTAGCGCAGGGATTTGTGAGACTGATTGAGGAATTCGGCAAAACCGTCGATGTCACCTTTGGAAAGTATATCGTTGGCTTCAAGCACTCTTCTGTTCTCATAGATGAGGTGTTTAACTCTTCTGAAACAAACTTCATCTTCAATTTTATCCTTGTATTTTTCAAAATCTTCAATCGAGATTGAACAGGCATCTGTAAAGTCTATAAAAGGTCTCAAATAATCCAAACCTTTGTTCATTTCAGCAACTCTTTGATTGTACTTGCTTTCCGAGAGAGATCTCTTCTTGTTCGAGTTCATAACGACCAAGTCGTTGTCTCCAAGTTCAAAGGGTACGTAAACGGTGTTTAAAGTTTTTGTATCGAGAAGAATGGCTTTGCCCTTTCTTCCGCACTCGCAAGCGAACTGATCCATTATTCCGCTGGCTAAACCGATGTAGTCGTTCTCCGTTTCCTTAGCGAACCTTACGATTTGTTCCTTGCTGAGGCCGAATTCACACTCTTCGTTTAAGATAGTTCCAATGAGAACTTCAAGCGCGGCGGATGAACTGAGTCCCGATGCCGGAGGTAAGTCGCTGGTAAGACAAATTTCCATGCCCTTTTTCGCTTCGTATCCGTGTTTTTTCAAGGTGTAAAAGACGCCTATAACATAGTTGATCCACTGGACTTTTGTGTGTTCTAAATTGCTCAGATCAAAAGTTTGCTTATCTCCCATAGAATAGATGTGAATCTCTGAATCCGCACGCGGTCCAACGTAGGCCTCTATGCCCAATTGAATCGCCATAGGAAGGACGTTTCCACCGGCGATGTCGGTGTACTCACCTATGAGGTTTACCCTTCCTGGTGCGAAGTAGTGCGATACGGGTGTCTTTCCGTACTGCTCTTTAAATAGTTTTAAACAGCTTGAAGTTTTCATAATTATATTCCCCCTGTTAATCTAACTTCTTGTTGACTGCAAGTTTAACGACGTTGTAAGCTCCGTTATACGTGCCGATCTTATTTAAATTTAAAATGTTCTTATTCATCTCGACTAAGACTTCCTTGGATTCTAACAGGAGATCAAACATGCTCGAGATCTCTTCAACAGTATCGCATTCAAACGTCCCATCTCCCAATTCAGAAGCGTGGACTGAACCGTAGTACTCGTGTCCTCCAACCCTTTGTATCATCAGCTTAGGAATTGGATAATACGCCAGTTCCGAAGGTTTGCTTATGAGCAAATCGGATTTTCTCATGAGCAAGTTTGTCGAGTAAACCGCCTTGAATATATCCTCGTGCAAGACTGAAATTATACCGCTGTTTTTAGAGGTGTCAAATCCGCTTACGAATTTTTTAAATTCTTCCCAATTATCCTTGTAACAAAGCGACATGTTTTTGAAATCTTTGACTTCTTTAACCATCTTGTCGTACACGGCAGAATGATCTCCGAAATTCATGAATAACAGAACCTTCTTAGCCTTGATATACGGCGTCAAGAATTCAACGATGTGTTTGAATACGGGATACTGAGCTCCAGCCCCTCCGACTGTCATCAAAAAGCGCAACTGCTGTCCCTTGTTCAACCTGTCGAGTCTAGCTTTCGTATCTTTTTCAAGGTTGGAGACCAATTCGTGGTCGATGTAGTGTCCAACGTTGAAAAGAGTGTTGTCAGGCATGTGCTTCAACTCCTTATCGCTGAACTTGTCTAGTTTTTTGTAGCCCAAGTAAGCAAACGGAGTTTGAACTGTGTGGAGAGCGCCTTCAGACAAGTGAAGAGCCATAGGCCAGTTGTCAGGAATAGCGTTAACAACGTGAGTTAATCCAGCGTGAACAGCTGCTTGAGAAGGCCAGACGTGAGTCGCTATATAAGGAACATCCTTAGGCAAATCTTCGATGATAGGAACGAGTAATTCGGAGTTTTTTTGATCTCCTACGTTGTAGGTAATCTTTTTAAAGCCCTCTGAATTGAGAGGCTCCCAGAAAAATTTGTTGAAGAGTTTGTACTTTTGAGAGCAGCGAGATCCCATCGAGTACATCTCATTGGAGTGTTCGATCATCTTTCCGCCGGTCGAATCGAAAGAGCAGTAATCCAACCAGTAGGGTTCGTAACCGAGGGCGTGGGCGCAGCTTGCCATCGCCATAGAGATTCGGTAGTGACCAAATCCCATGCGAATGTTTCCGATGATGACAGCATTTTTCGGAAGTTCTAGTTTCTCGTCGGAAAATGATAGAACTCTGACGTTCATAATGTCAGTTAACACGTCGTTTTCCGACGCTTTTAAATGGTAATTAGCCCCGGATTCATCTCCCCATTTTTTGATGTATTTTGCCTTTGTCTTTTCGGCTTTTTTAACTGCTTTTTTCGGCATTTTATTACCGAATATAACACTGCTATAATCTCGCATATTCAATAGTTCCTTTTTTCATGTTGTAGATGTAATCTACGCGTTCTTTTCCTCTGTACATATAGAAGAATATCTTGTCGTTAATTCGTATAACTCCGCGAGGTTCTTGCAGGCGGATGTAGTCGTTTAGTATGTGGTAGAAAGCCTTTGTCCTCGAGGTGTATTCGTCGTAAGTATCCGAGGTCAAACAGATTGAACCGAAGTGGAAATTGATGATTCCCGTAGCGCTTCTCTGCTTTTTTGAAAGTTTATTTCTATCGTATCTCATCAAAAATACATCGGGGTCGTTCAAGAAGAAGAAGTGATCTAAATGCCTTCTCGAGATCGTGTTGACCAGCGAAACTTTGGTGGAAATGCGCTCTCTGTGGAAGTGCTTCATATACCAAACATCGTCAAATTCCAAGCTGATATCCGGCCCGATACGGCAGTAGTCAACTATTCCAGCCGCCGAGGCTAGCGGAACTCCACAGCCCAGCAATAGAGCGCTGCTGCTGTATCTTTTAATCATATCCATACCGTACTTCATAACCTCACCGCGGCTCATTCCCCTTTTGGTAGAAAAGCATGCGGCGTATAAGAAATCCAACTTCAAAAGATCGAATCCGTTTTCATTGACCATAAATTGAAGGGACTTTTTAATGTGTTCTTCAACTTCAGGATTGAAAATGTCCAGAGCGTAGAAACCGGACCAGTTGGATCCCAAAAATAAGTTCTTTCCTCTCTCGTCTTTAACCAACCAATCTTGGTGCTGTTCGGCTATTTTGGATTTGGCTTCACAGACGAAGGGCGCGAGCCAAATTCCAGCAAGCATATCCTTAGCGTGAATCTTCTCCGTCATATTTTTTAAACCGGAAGGAAATTTTTTGTAGTCCACATCCAACCAATCGCCGACGAAGGTCTCGTAACCGTCGTCGATTTGAAAGAGTTTGAAATCGACTTTGGAAGAAGTTTCTAACTCGTCCAACAATTGCTTTTCATCTATATCCTGATAGTACTTGTACCAGGAGGTAAATCCGACCATTTTCTCACCGCGACAAGCGGGGAGTTTAAACGCTTTGCGATAGTCTTGGAAGACTTCTTCTTCGCTTCCGTTGACAGATATGTATTCGAGAAGAGTTCTCTTCTTATCGACTACCAATCCATCGATGTCAGCTTCCGCTGTCGAAATCTTTTTTCTCGTGTCGTATGTAAATACCGTGAACGAATTGTAGTCGTTGACGGATCCAAGAAGTGAAAAGTACTCTCCTCTTCTTATATAGGCGTAGGTGTATCCGTAAAAAATACCAGATTGCTTCGGTGTCTTTTTAAACCATCCGTCACCGTACTTGTCGAAAGCGTACTTCTTCATGAGAACCTTAGGAACGCGATCCAAACTCTTCATCTTTTCTTGAGTTAAAAATTCTTTTGTATCCGTCCAAGATTGGTAACCGTTTAGGAAGAAACAATCGTTGGAATCGTAAAAGTGCTTTCGCGTAACCTTTGCTTTTTTAAGAGTTATCTCTCTCTTAGGATCTATTTCAAGTTTGATCATCGAACCATTTTCAAATGGAACTACGGAAAAATCCATATTAACTACGGAATCAGATTGAGAAATAGTAACGGGCTTGTTATCTATTTCGTAAGTAAGTGACACATCAAATTTCATTGGTTTGCTCCTTTTTAGAAATAAGTAAAATGAAAGCGTCGATAGTCATTTGTATCTGTTGCAAATGATTTACCTTAACGTCAGCTTCAATGATGGGCTTGCTAGCTAGCTTCGCTACCAAGTTTTGTATCGAGTGAGTTGTAGCGTAGTAGTAAACTTCCGAATCTATATCGTTTCTGATCGTGTTGTCGTCAACACCTTTTTTAAAATAAACAGCAAATCTCTTCTTCATGTCTTCAAACAGTTTGTTGTACTGGTTTAGTTGCTTCAACCGCATGCCGCTCTTTTGAATGTAATTATCAAAATTTTGGATGAACAGAATAAACTTTATATCCTTTTCATAAAGTTCCTTAAAAGCCTCTAAATATACTCTTATGCATTCGATTCCAGTTAAATCCTCCGTGATTCTACTTTCTTCAAAATACTTTTTAGCGATGTCCTGCCACATGGAAATAGCTACCCTTATAACGATGTTTTCCTTCTTGCCAAAATAGCGGTACAAAGTGGCTTCACCTAAACCTATGTCTTTAGCTAGCAGCGACATAGTAACTTCCTCGATAGATGAGCTTAACATGAGCCTTTTTGCTTCTTTGATTATAAAGTGTAATTTATTTTCTTCTAACTTGGACATCTTGCCTCCAGTGATAGATAACCTATCATTTTGATATATTGTCTACCTAGGTAAAATATATCACGGGTTGAAAGCGCTGTCAACTCTATTTTTATCAGCGGCTTTTCGCCTCAAAAATACTCCAGTAAACACGGGCTTTTTCAGCAGTTATCGCTTTGAATTATTTTTGTGAAAAATGCGGTGAATCGCCAGGTTAAAACATCTTCAGCGTCGGTAAAATACAACAAACATTTATTTAATATTCACCTTTTGTTAACTGTGTCTCCGCTGAGGCCAAGCGATTTGTCAAAAAAGGGATATACCCTCGATTACAAACTGTTTCGCTTCGGGTATAAGGTAATGCTGTTTTGGAATTATAAACTATAAAAAAAGAGCGCCTAAGCGCTCTTTAGATTTTTACTATGGTGGAGCTGAAGAGGATCGAACTCTCTACCTCCTGCGTGCAAAGCAGGCGCTCTCCCAGGTGAGCTACAGCCCCATAGCACGATATTTACTATAACCAATATAAGTGCGTAATTCAAGCCCTTTTTGATAATTTATTCAACTTATTCAATAAATCGGTTCATTGTTAAGTGACATAGTAAACGCAAAAATTTCTTTTTCGTATCTTTTCATCCTTGTGATATCATAAAATTATCTTTGTTCCCGCTGGAAAGGAGTTCTTTATGGGAACTAAAATTAACAAATATAGCAAGTTAACTATCTATGACAGGATGACTATTAATGCGTGTTTAGCTAAACACGAGA
>Ga0172378_10005118_pt1 | contig 12241 bp, 7 predicted proteins | sample GrowelOW332metaG_FD_119755 | JGI IMG/M metagenome (GOLD analysis project Ga0172378, IMG submission 119755) | Groundwater microbial communities from an aquifer near a municipal landfill in Southern Ontario, Canada - Pumphouse #3_1 metaG | ecosystem: Environmental > Aquatic > Deep subsurface >...
CCAACATTATATTTAGCTGAAGGTATTCCATATTTTGTGGTCAACAACATCTCCGTGATGATGTTTACTAAAATGGGAGTGCCTAATGGCGATATGTCCTTTTTCACAACATTACTTTATTTCCCTTGGTTTCTCAAAGGATTATGGAGTCCGATTGTGGATGTCGTCAAGACGAAACGATGGTGGATTGTTACCATGCAGATGATCATAACGATTATGCTGATACTGCTAACAATAACCCTGCCCCATCCCACTGCCACTGTTATCCAATCAGGAAATACACATATATCCATGTTTCTATTCACTCTCATACTTTTTATTCTCACTGCTTTTGCTTCTGCTACCCATGACATCGCTGCAGATGGATATTATATGCTCGCACACAGCCCCAGCAGTCAAGCAGCATTCATAGGCATTCGTAGTACCTTCTACCGCATTGCTTCGATTTTCGGACAAGGTGTGCTGGTTTTGATAGCAGGTCTGATTGAGAAAAAAACTGGCAACATCCCACTGTCATGGCAGGTAACACTTGGTGTTGCTGGCATAATGTTCTTTTTTATTACACTGTACCATATTTTCTTTCTCCCAAAACCTATCAGCGATAGGCCACGTACAAACAGTGATGGAAGCAGCGCAAAGTCTAATTTAGTAGAGTTAGGTGATTCTTTCGTTACATTTTTCCGTAAACCGGGTTTCCTGCTCGCTGTCGGCTTTATGCTACTCTATCGATTGCCAGAAGGCTTTTTAATAAAATTGTGCCAGCCTTTTTTAGTCCAATCTCTAAAGAGCGGCGGACTTGGCCTTGACACTGATTTAGTGGGACTTGTATATGGTACCTTTGGTGTAATTTTCCTACTTGGCGGTGGCATCATTGGCGGTATATATGCTTCACGTGTTGGTTTAAAGAAATCATTGTGGCCTATGGCTGCTTGCATGACATTGCCATGCCTGGCTTTTGTCTATTTAGCTATATTCCAACCAACCAGCATTGCAGTCATTAGCATTGCCGTATGTGTTGAGCAATTCGGCTACGGGTTTGGCTTTACTGCCTATATGCTTTATATGATGTACTTTTCTGAAGGAGAGTTTAAGACATCCCACTATGCCATCTGCACTGCATTCATGGCATTGAGTATGATGCTCCCTGGCTTTGTAGCAGGCTACATACAGGAATCTATCGGATATGTAAACTTCTTCTGGATGGTCATGATCTGCTGTTTAGCCACACTATTCATCACTTATTTTGTTGATAAAAAAATTAATCCTGAATATGGAAAGAAATAAAAAACAAGACAACGACATGAAAAAGATAATTTTACTTTTTCTCTGTTTTCTGACCTTCACCAACGTCCCTGCACGGGAGAAAATTCGTGTTAAGACTGGCATAGAAGTATTGAAAGCCGAGCATTTCAAACCTCTTGAAGGCAAACGCGTAGGACTTATAACTAATCCAACTGGCGTTGATAATAATCTGCGTTCAACTATTGATATTCTTGCAACCGCACCAAACGTTAATCTCGTAGCACTTTATGGACCGGAACACGGCGTCAGAGGTAACGTGCATGCAGGTGATACTGTTACCGACACTAAAGATAAGGCCACAGGTCTTCCCATCTATTCTCTTTTTGGAAAGACTCGCAAGCCTACAGCAGAAATGCTTAAAGACGTTGATGTCCTCGTTTATGATATTCAAGACATTGGTTGCCGATCATTTACATATATCAGTTCTATGGGACTTGCCATGGAAGCTGCAGCAGAGAATGGGAAAGAATTCATTGTTCTCGATCGTCCGAATCCCCTTGGAGGAGAAAAGGTTGAAGGAAATATTACAGAAGATGACTGTATTTCCTTTGTGTCACAGTTTAAGATACCTTATGTCTATGGTCTTACCTGTGGAGAACTGGCACAACTTCTCAATAGAGAACACATGCTAAAAGGTGGAAGACAATGCGATCTCAAGGTTATAAAGATGAAAGGATGGAAACGCCGTATGAACTATACGCAAACTGGACTCGAATGGATACCATCTTCTCCACATATACCGGAGCCCTCTTCATCTTGGTTCTATTCGATTAGCGGCATAATTGGAGAATTTAATTATATGAGTATCGGTGTTGGATACACTATTCCTTTCCAGATGTTTGGAGCTCCATGGATTGATGCTCAGAAATTTGCAGAGAAACTAAATGCCTTGAAAATTCCAGGTGTCGTATTCCGTCCAATTTATTGTAAGCCCTTCTATGCAGTATATAAAGACCAGCAAATACAAGGCGTTCAGGTTCATATTCTCAACTATCAAAAGGCACCACTGACAGATATTCAATTTCTTGTGGCACAGGAGGCAGCCACCATGTACCCAGACCATAAAATCTTTAAAGATGATCAAAATCGTTTCAATATGTTCGATAAAGTATGCGGTTCTAAGCAAATTCGAGCATTGTTCTCTAAACGATGCTGCTGGGAAGACGTTCGGGGCTACTGGTATAAAGACGTAAATACATTTAAACAATTATCAAAAAAATATTATCTCTATAAATGAATACAACTAAAAAATCTCAACATCGTATCCTTGCTCTCGATATACTTCGAGGATTTACCATAGCCGGTATGATTCTAGTTAATAACCCAGGCAGTGAAAAGAATGTATTTCCCCCACTAGCACATGCGCCATGGACAGGTCTTACCCCTACAGACCTTGTATTTCCATTCTTCATGTTCATAATGGGAGTATCAACCTATATTTCTCTACGCAAGTATGATTTTAAGCCATCTACTAACGCCATCATAAAGATATTACGGCGCACAGTAATTATTTTTCTTATTGGTGTACTAATCGGCTGGTTCTCACGTTTCTGCAACTATTGGCGCACACCAACAGCAGGCATTGGTTTTGGCAACCAGCTCATAGAAGCTTTATTGAACTTCGACCACATGCGAATACTTGGCGTTATGCAGCGTTTGGCGTTATGCTATGGAATCACAGCACTTCTTGCTATTACGGTTAAACACAAATACTTCCCATGGATCATCGCTACACTTTTAGGTGGATATTTCATATTGCTGCTTGTGGGTAATGGCTTTGTTTATGGTGAAGACAATATCCTTTCGATTGTAGACCGTGCTGTGCTCACTCCAGTCCACATGTATCATGACAATGGGATTGATCCTGAAGGCATTCTCAGCACCATACCATCTATCGCCCATACAATGATAGGCTTCTTGATAGGTAAGTTGATTTTTAAGCCGGAAAAGGAGGGAATTACAAATACTGAACATCTTGAGAATATTATATCAAAGCTATTCCTTGTTGGAGCTCCGCTGATACTTTCAGGTTGGTTGCTTAGTTACGCATGTCCTATAAGCAAGAAAATCTGGTCACCGACTTTTGTGCTAATCACCACTGGTATGGCCGCATGTTTATTAGCCCTGCTCATCTTTGTAATAGACATCAAGGGACATAAGTCCTGGAGCCGCTTTTTCGAAGCTTTTGGAGTCAATCCTTTATTTATGTATGTCATGGGAGACTTTATTGCAATAATTTTAGGTGCCATTCGTTTTATGGTTAATGGGAAAATATGCAACATTATAAGCTTCTTATACTCTCAGATTTATAGTCCTCTGTTTGGCGAGAAATTAGGATCTCTTGTTTATGCCATGCTTTTCGTCTTACTCAACTGGATCATTGGATATCAACTTTATAAACGTAAAATTTACATAAAAATATAATTTAGTTATTATGATTTTAATTGCAGACAGTGGTTCCACAAAAACCGATTGGTGCCTTATTAATAAGGATAGAGAACCCAAAATTATTTCAACAAAGGGTATTAATCCGTTCTATCAGACGGAAGAAGAAATATTTACAGAACTTTCAAAGACTCTCATTCCTGAGGTTAAGAAAACTCTGGAGAATACTAGCAGTACCATGACAGGTGTTTATTTCTATGGTGCTGGTTGCACTCCTGAAAAATCGCCAATAGTGAAGAGTGCTATTGCAAAAGCTCTTGGTAACAGCATAACTATTGAAGTGGAGAGCGATATGCTTGGAGCAGCACGTGCTTTATGTCAGCATGATACTGGCATCGTGTGCATCATGGGAACGGGAAGCAACTCTTGCTATTACGATGGTAAGCAAATAACAGCCAATGTTTCGCCACTTGGTTTCATCCTTGGCGATGAAGGCGGTGGGGCTGTACTGGGAAAACTTATGGTCGGTGACTTATTAAAGAACCAGATGACCCCAGGGTTAAAAGAGAAATTCCTGAAAGAATATGATCTGACTCCCGCTGAAATAATCGATCGTGTTTATCGTAAGCCTTTTCCAAATCGTTTTCTTGCCTCGCTTAACAAATTTCTTGAGGACAATCTTTCTGATCCAACCGTTCATGCTTTAGTCCTCAGTAGTTTTGAAGCATTCATCCATCGCAACGTGATGCAATATGAATATCAAGGCATACCTGTCAATTTTATTGGTTCCATAGCTTACTATTATCGCACCGTTCTGCAGGAAGCTGCTGAAAAGACAGGTATTAAACTTGGTATTATTATGAAGATTCCAATGGAAGGACTGATTAAATATCATAATTAGCAATCAATAATTAAGTTGATACTTATCCGTCCTTTATTGTCAATTACTTATTACTAATAGAACTATTAATTATTAATTTATAAAGATATGTTCGTAAAGATAACTGAACAAATGTCATTATATGACAATTTAGAGAAAAAAACAGTAGGTGAGTTGCTTTATGACATCAACACTGAAGACCAAAAGGTTGCTCTAGTTGTTAAGAAAGCCATTCCAGTGATTGAAAAACTGGTTGAGGAGATAGTTCCACGAATGAGACGTGGTGGCAGAATATTCTACATGGGTGCCGGTACAAGTGGCCGTCTTGGCGTACTCGATGCCTCCGAACTGCCACCAACGTTTGGCGTTCCTCCATCGATGGTTATCGGTCTTATTGCAGGTGGTGATAACGCCTTGCGCAATGCCGTGGAGAATGCTGAGGACGATCCGCATCATGGCTGGGATGAACTTGTGGCACATAAAATTACCAAACGCGATACAGTGATAGGCATTGCAGCATCAGGCACTACACCCTATGTCATCGGCGCCCTTCATGAAGCACGTGCTCATGGAATTCTTACAGGCTGTATCACGAGCAATCCAGATTCACCTTTGGCTGCAGAAGCAGATTATCCAATTGAAATGATAGTCGGCCCTGAGTTTGTCACAGGCTCTTCCCGCATGAAATCAGGTACGGGTCAGAAGATGATTCTCAATATGATAACAACTACCGTAATGATAAAACTTGGTCGTGTTAAAGGTAATATGATGGTGAACATGCAGCTCACTAATCAAAAACTTGTTGACCGTGGAACACGCATGATTGTAAAAGAATTAGGACTCGACTATGACCATGCCAAAGTCATGCTTCTCATGCACGGCTCCGTGAAGAAAGCTATTGACGAATACAATAAGGAAGAAAACCTATAATCTAAATAATAAGTATGAAAATTATGAAGCGTTTGTGTGTATGTGTCTATGCCTTGAGTTTTTCTATCATGGTTGTTTCACAACCTTTGCTACGTGTTACTCCAGAGCAGGTGGGCATGAGTTCTAAGCTTTTGAAATATGCAGACCAGGCCATTAATAGTGAGATTAATCAGAAAAGAATTCCTGGTGCCGTTCTTGCTGTTGTGAAAAACGGCAAGATGGCTTATCTGAAAGCTTATGGCAATAAAAGTGTTTATCCTATGACAGAGCCTATGACTGTTGGTACGGTATTTGACATGGCTTCTTGTTCAAAAGCCATGTCAACAGCTATATGCATTCATATTCTTGCTGAACGTGGTAAAATACGAATGCTTGATGCTGTAAACATTTATCTACCTGAATTTAAAGACTGGATTAGCGATGACGGAAAAGAGAAACAAACCATACGCATAGAAGACTTAATGACTCACACATCTGGCTTGCCTTCATATATTTCACCAACTGAATTGGAGAAAAAATACGGAAATGCATATCATAACACACTAATGAATTATATTGATACCTGTCATCGCAACTTCCGTCCAGAAACAAAATTCCAATACAGTTGTCTCAATTATATCACCCTCCAACGTATTATTGAAAAAATCAGCGGACAGTCTCTTAGACAATTTGCTCATGAAAATATCTTCAAGAAATTAGGAATGAAACACACCGATTATTTACCTTGTGAGAAGAATAAGGACGGTTTTTGGGTAAACACATCTGATGCTTCGTGGGCAACATCCACAAAAAGAGATTGGCATGACGTAATTGCCCCTACCGAAAAACAAACAAACGGACAAGTGCTTTGTGGACAAGTACACGATCCTTTAGCACGTATTTGTAATTATGGAGTAAGTGGAAACGCTGGAGTTTTTAGTTCTGCAGACGATATTGCCATTCTATGTGCCACCCTTCAGAATGGCGGGGAATGGAATGGTAAACGCATTTTGAGTCCTTTAGCCGTTAAAGCCATGCGCACAGTACCACGTGCAGTTGCCAAGTTCGGACGCTCACTCGGTTGGGATGTCTATTCTGATTATTCTTCTAACAAAGGAGATTACCTAAGCCCCGACACCTATTGCCATTCTGGTTACACAGGCACATCTATTGTTATCGACCCCAAAAATGATCTTTCTATTATTCTGCTCATCAATGCCGTTCACCCTGAAGACAAGTACAGCGTAGTGCACTTGCGCTCTCTTGTAGCTAATGCTGTTGCAGGATCGTTGATAAAATGACCAGTTTAGAGGGCTTAATTATAAAATATTATAAATGATGATAATGAAAAAGTGTTTACTTTCGCTGTGCCTATTGCTAATTTCCATTACAGCCATAGCACAATTTGATTATAAAGCCGATTCTGTTAAACGCATTGATGAGCGTTATCACGAAGATTTCTCACTTACGCCAAGTGAAGGGCGCCACCAGATTGAAGGACGTATTGGTACTGTTTCGGACGATAGCCTTAATCATTGGAAGGCAAAGCACTTTATTGAGACATCCAATATTGATGGACATGAGATGTGGTTCCGTAAGGCCGTGAGTAATTTCTGGCTTCTTGGTCCTGATGATGTATGCACTGCAAAGGCTTCTAAAAAAAAGGAAACCTATAATACTTATAAATCTTATTATGATGAAGCCATGAACTCCGTGGCTGATGCTAACGGCATTCGGAGTTGGCATCGTGTCACACTTACATTTCGTCTGACTGTCAAGGCTGACGCAGTTCCTGAAGGAGAAGTCATTCGTGCATGGCTGCCTTTCCCATTTGAAAACCTGCGACAGCGCAACATTGAGCTGCTTCGCTCAACTTACAATGTTCTTTTTTCTGAAGGGAGTCTTCATCACACGGCCTACATGGAAACAAAGGCTGTAAAAGGACAAGCCACCCATTTTGAAATTACATTCCGATATGATGTCGGTGAGTACCATGTTACCAGTTCCGATTTGCTCGCACGGTTGAAACCTTATGACAAATCATCTGCTGATTATATAACTTACACCCATTCCGAAGCACCTCATATACTCATTACCAATGACATGCGTATTCTTGCTAAGAAATTGGTTGGCAATGAGACAAACCCCGTCTTGCAAGCATCACTCATCTATGATTGGATAGCCAAGACTTTTCCATGGGCTGGCGCCCGTGAATACAGTACAATTAAGAATATCCCCGAGTATGTTCTTAATGAGAAACATGGAGACTGTGGCCAAGTAGCATTGTTATATATAACATTACTCAGATCTATTGGAATACCTGCACGGTGGGAAAGTGGATGGGCCATTGAGCCAACAGGAGCAGGTTACCATGACTGGGCTGAAGTCTATTTTGAAGGTATCGGGTGGGCACCCGTGGACCCGTCGCATGGGCGTGACACCCGCAACGAGTCCCTTGCAGACTATTATAAGAGTGGGCTTGACTTCTGCCGTCTGGCTACTAACCAAGGCATCTGCGATCAACTAAGTCCAAAAAAGAAATTTGTTCGTTCTGAAACGGTTGATTTCCAAGCAGGTGAAGCAGAATGGAGAAATGGTAATTTAGAGCAAAAAGACTTTGATTCAAAGATGACGATAAATTCTTTTGTACCTCTAACCAATAGCAGTCCCAGGTCAAAAGAACCACGTGCTATTGTGAAACTAAGTACAGCCACATTACGTGTCAAAGGCTTTCATGCTGCAGAAATGGCAACCCAAGCCATCATGGGTACACCAGTTAGAATACTTGAAAAAAAAGATCATTGGTATCTTATACAGACCCCGGACAGCTACATTGCTTATGTACCAGGAAATTCTCTTACCTTTGTTGACAGCACACGCTATCATCAATGGCTTAAGGCAAAGCGTTTTATCGTCACAGTGTATCAATCGCGCCTTGTAAGTGAACCGAATAGTGAAGAAACAGTGACTGACCTTACGCTCGGATGTCTGCTCGAATATAAAGGGAAGAAAGACAACTGGATAAAACTTGCCACTCCTGATGGCCGTGAAGGATGGATTCTAAAAAGTGAAGTCGAAGATTTCAGAAATTGGGCTCAACAACCTTTTAATGCCAGGCAAATAGAATCCACAGCCTGCAGGATGATGGGAAGTGGTTATCTTTGGGGTGGCACAACAACCAAAATCACCGATTGCTCTGGGCTCACTAAAATAAGTTACTTTTCAAACGCTATCATTCTCCAGCGTAACGCCTCACAACAAGCCTGTACAGGAATGAAAATTGAAGCCGCAGATTGGCGTAAAGCCCAAACTGGAGATCTGCTCTTTTTCGGCACAAGTAAAGGAGATGTAACTCATACAGCCATCTATTTACGTAATGGGCTATACATTCATTGTTCCGGTCAGGTGAAGATCAATAGTGTTGATCCCTCTGCCAACAACTATCTCAGCACTCCATTTCTTTCAATCAGTAGGATAAATGGATTTGTAGGAAGACATGGTATCATAGCTGTTAAAAATCATCCGTGGTACTTTGAAATTAGAAATGTGAATAAATAAAACATCATGAACAGGAGAGATTTTATTAAAACATCAGCCTTAGGTCTGGCCATTGCAGCCAGTCCGTTGCCAGTAATTGCCGAAACCACAGGCAAGAAAAAAATAAAAAAAACAACCTTGAAGTCCCATCTTAAGTTAACTTTCCAGCCTTATGAGCTGAAGTTACGTCATAGTTTTAATCTTGCAAAATATAGTCGTACAACAACGCCTGACGTGCAGGTCCAATTAGAATATGATGGAATCACAGGCTATGGTGAGGCATCAATGCCTCCCTATCTTGGTGAAAGTGTGCAGAGTGTAACTACTTTCCTCAGCCATCTTGACCTTGCCCAGTTCACTGACCCCTTCCGTATTGACGAGATCCTGGATTATGTGGACCATACTGCACCCAACAACCCCGCTGCAAAAGCATCGGTAGACATAGCACTTCATGACCTTCTCGGTAAAATAATGGGACAACCATGGTATAAGATTTGGGGCCTTTCTGTTGAGAAATGTCCCAACACATCGTTCACCATCGGCATGGACAAGCCCGAGATAGTACGTCAGAAAGTAAAAGAAGCCGCACCCTATAAGGTATTAAAAGTCAAGATGGGACTGCCTGGTGACAAGGAAATGATTGAGACTATCCGTTCTATGACCAACGTTCCTATATGCGTTGATGCCAATCAAGGCTGGACATCGAAAGAAGATGCCCTCAAAATGATTGATTGGCTGGCTACAAAAAATTGCCTCTTTGTTGAGCAACCACTTGCAAAGGAAAATATCAAAGACACAGCATGGTTGCGTGATCGCAGCAGTCTTCCTATCATCGCTGATGAAGCTTTCCAGCGACTGCCAGACATCATAAAACTAAAGGATGCTTATGACGGTATAAACATCAAGTTGATGAAGAGCACAGGACTGCATGAAGCCTATAAGATGGTCATCCTTGGACGTAGTCTTGGAATGAAAATCATGGTGGGTTGCATGACTGAGACATCATGTGCAGTAAGTGCAGCAGCACAGTTAGCACCACTTGTTGACTGGGCTGACCTTGATGGCAACCTACTTATATCCAATGATCGCTTCGACGGAATGAAAATAGTTGATGGAAAAGTCACTCCAACCGACCTTCCAGGAATAGGCATTAAGCTGCAAGCTTAATTGGAAAACAAAAGCATGAGCCAATTTCAAAACTCGAAGGAACAGAAAAAATTGGCACAGATGGCTTATGGAATAGCATTGCTCAATTTATCTGCGAGCACATCAGAGACTAAGCAAAACGACTTTATGATATAACTCTTAGAAAGAGCAAGAACCCCAACTTGGAATAGAGAAAACAGTCCTAAAGACAGCCATCAATGTTTGGAGCTATTTGTTTCTCATATAAAAACAGCTTGTTTTTCATACAAAAACAGTCTGTTTTTCATATAAAGACAAAGTCTGTTTGCCGTATTTTACATTCTCATTGAATGCTTTTACCTTCCCCTAAAGCGAATGGTGAAGCAACTGGAAGCTAATTCCAATAGGCTTCACCATATTAAGAGAGATCTTTGAGCCAAATTACAGACGGTTCCTTATCTCATTCTTATTATCAAGAGTTTCTGTCTTGACATTGTGACGAGACTTAAAGGTATAAGTAATACTGACAAAAGCCGCACGGGAAGAACTATGTTCCGAAAAGAGATAGTTCTGAATTGGAGTAATGTTAGCAACATCACTTCTAACGCCTTTATAGATGTCGTTTATACCTAATCTTAAAGACAAAGACTTATCTTTAAGGAAACTCCGCCGATAAGAAATGTTCATATAGTTTGTCCCTTTGGAACTTGTATTCCCATCAATATTATTAGTCCATGCAGCAAAAACTAAAGTAAAGGTACCTATCTTGCCAATGGAAAAATCATTGTTAAGGGATACTACTCCATACCATAGGTGCTTGATGTTCGTTGACCATGGAGTTTCCACGTATGATCCAAAAAGATAAAAATTTGCATTCCACCACTTACTGATTTTCCCAGCATAGCTATAATCCATTGAATAGATTGACTTTTTCCCATTATTGAAACTTTTATGATAAGTAACTCCATTCTCAAAGACGAAGTTCTCACAAATCATATTTGGTGCATACATATATGTCAAAGATACAGCATGCTGCTTATAAGAAAGGCTTGTTGACAACTTATTATTGATGACACGCTCTAGGTCAGGATTGCCACAGGTATAGAGTGCATCTGTCAATCGAGTATGAAAATTGGATAGCTGTGAAAAAGAAGGGCGGTCGAGACTACGATTATAGCTGATATTATAAGCCCATCCGCTGTCAAACGACTGAGAAAAATAGAAATAAGGCACAAAATCGGTATAACTGCGGTCTATCTCACGATTGTCTGTCAGACGATTATCACCGTATGTGTCTGTCTTCTCCATTCTCAGAGTAGCAGAAATATAAATATTGTGAGAAAGATTTCTTGACAAACCTAAATAACCCGCAGAGATATTCTCTTTATATTTATAAGAAGATGGCTGAATAAGCCTTCCACCATTGAGCATGTCATATCGATTATCTTCATTTGTCCTATCTGTTTTTTCATACTTAGCTCCACTCTTAATTGTCCACCCGTTTTTCCATGCCTTTTTGAAATCTATCTGACCAGAGACATTATTAGCATTAGATGCTGAAATGTCATTTTCTTTAGAATTCCGTTCCGTCAGAACTGGGTAATCAGCAAAGAAGTCACTTCGATTAGTTCCATATTTATAATTGTAATTAACAAGAGCTTTCAGATAGCTGTCATTATTATCTATCTTCCATTTGTATTGCAAGGCTACATTGTCCATATTATTATGAATGCAAGAATTATCATCACTTGTAGCATTATATTTTTTCCCAATACTATCTGTAAAGACTATTTTGCTGATAGCCGGTATGTCATTATTGGTTACACCGATATTTGCCTCTATCCCTATAGAATGATTCCCCTTTTCATCCAAACTGACCAATCCTCCTATCTTAAACTGATGATAATAAGAATAGAATTTTACACGCTGATCGCTGAAATGCTGAGTGTTATTATAAAGATAATTATGTGTAGTCTGTGCTATCTGATCACCCTCCCCACGCATATAATCATAAGTTGCATATATATTCCATCTTGATGTACCAAAATATAAATTAAGAGTTGGGCTTAATCCCCATCCATTAAGAGTTTCCACGTTTCCATA
>Ga0172378_10005119_pt1 | contig 12239 bp, 7 predicted proteins | sample GrowelOW332metaG_FD_119755 | JGI IMG/M metagenome (GOLD analysis project Ga0172378, IMG submission 119755) | Groundwater microbial communities from an aquifer near a municipal landfill in Southern Ontario, Canada - Pumphouse #3_1 metaG | ecosystem: Environmental > Aquatic > Deep subsurface >...
GTACCGCGGCACAGATTATTTCTGTACAAATCGTGATACATACGGCTCATGCCCCCGAGTCCGTGCCCGGAACGCGCCATGACGACCTCCGGCGAACAGAACGATTCCCCGGCTTCCAGCGGCCATGCAAAACAGTCAGGGTTAAGCCCCATCTGTACACGAGTCATATTGAACTGATCCGCTTCAACCTGTGCAGTAAAACTTCCGCTGTAAACAAAACTGAAACCAAACACGTCACCGTTTTCTTCTCCCGCATTACCGGCAAGAAGTGCAATGAACGGATTCTGCTGATGGCTGCTCATTGTACGTCTGCTGTCAATCCCCTGAAGTCCCGGCTCTATGCGCCGCAGAACAACATGCCGCTCACGAGCATGCGCTCCTGAAAGCTGGAGCATCCGGTAACGGGTCCCGGCAAAATCAATGCTTGTACTCATAATCCGGCGGAGAACTACAGGACTGCCGCTGTTTTTTACAACAGTATGCCGGCAGATAACGTCGCAGGTATTCCACACGGTATAGCAAAGCGTCACGACCAGCCCCGCTTCTTTATCCTCCAGATCTATTTCAAGCGTATCTGCATCATTTTCACCGCACACATACGTTGCAGGCAGTCCGGGAAGAGAAGGTTTCCCTTTTATAATTCTGTATGACGTATACAGGAGTTCAAGTACATTTGAACCGTCTGCAAGATCCGCTTCCAGCGCTGCCATACGAAAATCGCCTCTGCCGGCAGAAGGAAATTCCGACGGCTGCGAATCATGCGAAAAAGCAGTCTGTCCGTATACCTCTGCCGGATTCGGCGCAAACGGATGATCAAGGACTGGCGGCACACACAGACCGGACCAATCCGTTATTTTCCCGAACCAGCCGCCGTGCAGGAGGTACAGTCCGCGGTAAATACGGATTACATATGTCGAACCGGGAGTGCTGAGCAGGAATACCTGTTTGTCTGCATCAAAAACAATACTCATATATTCATTTCTCCAGGAACAGTATAATGACCGGCAGGATCACAAGTAAAGCTGCAGCTGCATTTTATTCTGGAATTTCCTGCAAAAAAAATTCTGACAGTGTAACAGTAACCTTCAGACACCTAAATTGACAATCGGCTTATATAATGATAAAATTATATACTTTTCTATAAACTAGAATACATTTTGTTCACAAAAGGGTTCGTATTATGAAAAAAAGCTTCTATACAATTGGTTCACTCATTATTCTTTTAATTTCAGCAATTGTTTTTGTTCTTGTTCCGGCAATGCTTGGCCGCGCTAATAAAAATAAACTGCCTCCGTTCGGAAAATACGACGGAAAAGAAATCAAATATGAACAAGGCAGCGATTTTGCAGATTATGTTTCCCGTTATGCGGATATGCTTAAAAATCAGGGTCAGGAAGTCAACACTCAGTCTTACTACTATATTTTTAACTATGCGTTCAATGCTACCGTTCAGAAAATGGCATTTTCCAGCGCTGTACGGAAAAGCGGATATATTGTTCCGCAAAATGCGGTAAACCGCGCAATGCTCCCCTATTTCTCCGATTCAAGCGGGAAATATTCTCCGAAACTTTATAAAGAAGCACCTGCTTCGTCGATTGAATCGATGCAGAAAGAATTCCGTAATACGCTTACGACAAGCCGCTATTCCGACGACTGCTTCGGGTCTCAGAATACCGTAGGAAAAGAAGCTCTGTACGGCCTTAAATCATCAGCAGCAGAAACAGCCTTCCTTCATGATATCGGTAAAAATAAACGTGCCTTCAATATGGTTTCTTTCGATATGAAAGACTATCCCGACAGTGAAAAAACAGCATACGGTAAGGCAAATGCACAGAAATTCGTAAAATACAACATGTCGGTCATTACATGCGAAGATAAAGCAAAAGCGGAATCTGTTGCAAAACGGCTTGCAAACAATGAAATAAAATTCGCGGATGCGGTCGGTGAATATTCAAAGAAAACGTACAGCAATGAAAACGGTAATCTCACAAATGCATACTATTACCAGCTTGAAAAAATCATCAAAAATGCAGATGACCTTAAAGCTGTTACCGGTCTTTCAAAAGGAACAACAAGCAGACCTGTTGAAACAAGCGAAGGATTCTCTATTTTTTATGCGGATGACAATGCCGTCCAGCCTGATTTTACCAGCGATGCAACAATCAAAGACGTTTATAATTATCTGAATACGTATGAGGCCGGACATATTGAAGATTATTATACGAACATAGCAAAGAATTTTGCTTCTGCTGCATCAGCAAAAAGCTTTGATGATGCCTGCAGGCAGTTCAACCTTACAAAAACCGAAGTAGCAGCATTTCCTCTTAACTATGGAAGTGTTTCACTTGCAGGTTCTGTTGATACAAAAAATGCGGCTCTTACCGGTGCAGATACAAACGAAAATTTTCTCACGACGGCTTTCACTCTTAAGCAGAATGAAATTTCAGTACCTGTTGTAAACGGTAAAAATGTCCTTATTCTGCAGCTTACCGGTGAATCGTCAGAAGAAACACCGGTGGATGCATCGGTGCTTAAGACTGAAACCGATAATTATGATCAGTCGTCGGCATCGTCTGTTCTTATGAAAAGTCCAAAACTTGAGAACAATCTTATGTCCGTATTCTTTAACAATTTTATGAAAAACAGCCCTAAAGAATAATTCCGGCAGAAGGGAACACTAGTGCCTGAACAGAATAATGAAAAGCCCTGTCTGGTTAAATCCGGTCAGGGCTTTTCCGTTTTATACAAAAACAGATATCTTTATTCCCGTTATGATCCGTCAAAAAACATACAGGTGGCAGTAGATTCTCTGCATATTCTTCCAGGTACGGTTATACTTGCATGTTCTCCGTGTCTTGGACTTGGGCTTTCTGAATTATCTGTAAAACTGCCGGAAAACTGCATGATACTGGGCTGTGAATGCGATATTGAACTGTATAATCTTGCAAAAGAGCATATAAACGGTAAAATACCGCATTTCTCACTTCTTTCACCATCAGAACTTTCCGAACTTCCTGTCCTTTTTAATAAGCGCTCTGCCGTATTAAAAGACGGAACAGAACTTCCCCAGCCCGGAACTTTCCGCAGGGCTGTACGCATTGATTTTTCAGCCGGTACCCAGTTTTCGTTCCAGTATTATGCAATACTCTCACGTGCTGTGGAACAAGCCATAGGGCTGTTCTGGAAAAACCGCGTTACGCTCGTAAAATTCGGCAGAAAATATTCACGCAATCTGTTCCGGAATCTTTCCCGCCTTCCTTGCTCGCTGCCGGCTGACTGTTCCGCATATACCGTAACTGAACCTCTGCTTGTACTCGGTGCCGGGGAAAGTATGGAAAATACAGCAGAAGAAGTTATACCACTCCGCAATAAGTTCTACATTATATGCGTAGATACGGCATTCCCGGCTCTTTTACCGCTGGGAATTATACCTGATGCCGTAGTTTGTGAAGAAGCACAGTCCGTTATTGCGCCGGCTTTCTTCGGTATGAAAGATAAAACCATCAGCCTTTTCACCGGTATTACATCATGGCCGGGAATATATGACTTTCTCGGTAAAAAAGGACAAATAAGCTATTTTGCAACGGAATACGATGACACACTTTTTTTTGAACACCTGGTCCGCGGACATATCCTGCCGGCAGTAATTCCACCGCTGGGATCTGTAGGACTTACTGCCGTATATCTTGCACTGCATCTGCGTACAAACGACAGTATTCCCATTTTTGTCTCGGGACTTGACTTTTCGTACTCATCCGGTAAAACACATGTCAGGGGAGCTCCTGCACATACAGCCAGACTTTCTTCAGGTATCCGCACACTGCCTGCCACAAACTACGATGCTGCTTTCAAATACGGAGCAGCTGAGGATACAGACAAAAACGGTAATACAGTATACACGACACCGGTACTGCTTTCGTATGCACAGTCATTCAGAGGATTCTTTGATGCGGAAAAAAACGTATTCGATGCAGGTAAAAAAGGAATTCCGCTTGGTCTTCCGCACCGCAATATTTCATCCGTTCAGGAAACCGGCACATCCACAGACGACTCTGCCGTTACAAAACCTGTTCAACAGAGTCTTCCTGACAAAAGCAAACTTATTGCAGATTTTTATAATACTGAAGAAAAAGCGCTTCGTGAACTGAGGGATATTCTTTCGCACGGACAGAATATGAATGAAAAGCTGCGCAATAAGCGGATTAAAGAATTACTTACGGCCCGCGAATATCTGTACCTGCACTTTCCTGACGGATACAGACTTTCTCTTTCACCGTCGTTCCTTAAACGGATTCGTGCAGAAATAGATTTTTTTCTTAAGGACATCCATACGGGAAAACAGCTGCTTTTCCACAGCAGTGAAAAAACTGGCGGATAAGTACCGGCGGAATTCCGCTGTCAGTCCTCTTTCTCTTTGAGGACGGCCAGGAATGCCGACTGTGGAATGGCAACGTTTCCAACCATCTTCATGCGCTTTTTTCCCTCTTTCTGCTTTTCAAGAAGCTTGCGCTTGCGCGAAATATCACCGCCGTAACATTTTGCAAGAACATCCTTGCGTACAGGATTTACCGTCTCACGCGCGATGATCTGTCCGCCTATTGCTCCCTGAATGGCAATTTTAAACTGCTCGCGTGTAATTTCATCTTTCAGACGGTCGCAGACTTTATGAGCACGGTCGGAAGCATTTGCTTCAAACGTCAGCTGTGAAAGTGCATCTACAATCTTTCCGTTTACAAGAAAATCTACTTTTACAAGTTTCGTGGGACGGTATCCGATGACTTCATAATCGAACGAAGCATACCCGCGGCTGTAGCTCTTGAGCTTGTCGTAAAAGTCAAAGAGAACCTCAGCAAGAGGCATTTCATAAGTAAGCTCAACCCGTTTTTCATCAAGATAGACCATATTCGTCTGTTCCCCTCGTTTCTGCTTACACAATTCCATAAGCGGTCCCAGATATTCCGACGGTGTAATTATCGATGCCTTTATGTAAGGTTCTTCAGCTTCCCGTATCCGGCCGGCAGGATATTCGGAAGGATTGTCTATAAATGTTTCTTCGCCGCTGGTAAGTGCAAGTTTATAGCGTACCGACGGAGCTGTAAAAATAACCGCCTGATCATAATCGCGTTCAAGCCGTTCCTGAATTACTTCAAGGTGCAGAAGCCCCAGAAATCCACACCGGAACCCGTTTCCGAGTGCAAGTGAATTATCTTTTTCGTACACAAGGCTTGCATCGTTGAGCTTAAGTTTCTCAAGTGCCGATTTTAATTCCTCGTAATCGTTTGAATCCATCGGATAAATAGAAGAATAAACAACAGGTTTAACTTCCTTGAAACCGGGAAGTGGTTTCGTAACCGGATTTGATGCAAGCGTAATTGTATCACCGACGCGTACTTCACTGACAGTCTTCATTCCGCCTATAATATAGCCTACATCGCCTGCCTCAAGAATACCGGTCTCTTCAAAGTCTATCTTAAAAATACCAATCTGTTCAACTTTATAGTCCGTACCGTTGCTTACCATACGGATGCTGTCGCCTGTTTTTATACGGCCGTCCATCATACGCACATGTACAACAACACCTCGGTATTCGTCGTAATTACAGTCAAATATAAGAGCCCGGGTCTGACCTTCCGGGTCGCCGGCAGGAGCAGGAAAGCGCATAACAATCGCCTCCATCAGCTCGTCAATTCCCTGCCCCGTCTTTGCCGAAACAAGGAGTGCTCCGGTACTGTCAAGTCCAAGTTCTTTGTCTATCTGTTCCTTAGTGCCTTCAATATCGGCAGACGCAAGGTCAATCTTATTAATTACGGGCACTATAGTAAGATCGTGCTCAAGTGCAAGATACATATTGCTGACAGTCTGTGACTCAACTCCCTGTGTTGCATCAATAAGCAGAAGCGCACCTTCACACGATGCTATTGCACGGGATACTTCGTAAGAAAAATCAACATGTCCCGGGGTATCGACAAAATTAAGCTCATAATCGTGTCCATCCTCTGCCCTGTACGGAATTGTTACCGCCTGACTTTTTATAGTTATGCCGCGTTCACGCTCTATATCCATGTTATCAAGCAGCTGATTCTTCATCTTCCGCTCATCAATAATCTTTCCCTTCTGGATAAGACGGTCTGCAAGCGTCGACTTACCGTGATCGATATGCGCGGTGATACAAAAATTGCGTTTGTACTTCATGTCTATCATAATTTTATCCTAAAAATAATACGGGCTGTCAAGAGATGCCGTCATGCCCATTGAAATATCAAGAAATCCTTTCCGGCTTTTCCTCGTATACAATTCTATATATGCGGCACTTTTTTCATCGTTGAATTTCACGCCGGAAACTGTCACTGGATCATTTTCAGAAAAACCTGATTCATCAGCAATGCTGCCTTTGATAATTTCTGTTATGGCATATGCATGCTTATTAACCGTCGAAGACGGAGCAAGCTTCATGCCCAGAATCGGGACAAATGACCCTGAAATAAGATCGCTGCTGTAAATTTCGTATCCGGGATTCTCAGGGCGGGCATCAAGGTAAACAAGCCGTTCGCCGCTGCCGCTGTCATCCGTATATGCACACTTGATTATAGTATCCGGAACATAACCGCGGAGAATATCCTGCATAGATTCAAGCGAATCAACATGCTGTCCGTCAACAGCTGTAATCACGTCGTTTTCATGGAACAGCGCACGGCTAGTACTGCCGCCCGGCATGACATACTGTATTTCAAGTCCCAGATTCTGTCTGCCGTCCGCGCTCTTCTTTGTATGCCCGTACGAACCTGTCCATGGATGATCACGTTTTCCTCCATGATACAGTACCGGCAGATCCTGCCGGAGGTATTCGACAGGAATAGCAAAATTAAGCCCCTGATACTGAAGCATTCCTGCAAAAACGACTGCCTGTACACGCATCTGAGAATCAATAAGCGGCCCCCCGGAGTTACCAGAGTTAACCGCAGCATCAATCTGCAGTACACTGCCGGTCGTAAACAGCTTGCGGTTTACAGCAGAAACAATGCCCGACGTAATTGTACCGTCAAGTCCAAGCGGTGTTCCGATTGCAGAGACCCTGTCCCCTATAGAAAGGTCTGCACTTGACCCGAGCGCAAGGACAAACGGGGCATCAACTTCGGCTTTCAGCAACGCAAGATCAAGTACAGAATCATATCCAATAACTTTTGCAGGAATACGTGTATCAGCATCAGATGCAAGTTTTATGTAAAGACGGGAATATTTTTCGTTTTTCGGATCTACAATATCGGATATTACGTGATGGTTTGTCACTATATATCCGCGTCTGTCTATAAAGAATCCGGAACCAATGACCCTGTCGGCATAGCCTGCGCCGTCTTTGATTGTAATGCCGCGGTCTACCCATATTGTTACTGTGGCATTAATGCAGTCTGTTATTGTCTTCGGCAGATGCTGCGTGTCAACTGTAAGCCCAGGAACACCCAGAACACTCAATTTGGTAAGCTGGTCGCCGGTAACTCCGTTATACGCTGCAATTTCAGAACCAACGGCGGAAAGGGAACGGTAATATTTCAATGCGGCAAAATAATCTTTTGCATCAATGGATTCATGATATTTTTTCAATACTTCGCCGGTACATGATGAAATTATTTCCGGATCTTTCAGCAGTTCAGCACTCCAAAGGGCATTCACTGGATTCGTTTCACAGAGCGTTTCTATCCGTGTTTTCTCATTCTCATATACATCCTTTTCCGTATAATTCAGCGGCTGATACACCTCTTTCGGCTCATGAAGAGTTCTGCATGAACTGAAAAACAAAACAAAGACAACAACCAGTACATAATATCGCTTAAATTTCTTCATTTTTACCTCAATCGGCCGATCCGTTTTTTATTTCATCTGAATCATGCGGAATTTCTGTACTGTCGGGAAGAATCTCAACGTACGATTTATCGCCGGCACGCACAGCAAGAAGACGTTTTGAGCCGGATTCTACTAATATAGAAACACCTTGTAACGACGTCTGGTTAAGCATTTCAAGTGCTTTTTTTTCATCTTCAGGAGTTCCTTCTTTTCCTATCCAGTATAAACCGTCGTTCGTACCCTCTATTACATTATAATTTAAATCACCGGATGAAACCTTTACCGGTTCTCCGTTGTAACTGATAACAGTAACAAGTTTTCTTTCAGGCGGTACATAAAATGAAGTATTTTCGACAAGAGGATCCCCCTTTTTCCGGGGAAAACGTTCAAAACGTACGTCCCAGCGGCCGTCGGCATCGTCATCCCAAGACGTAATCTTCCCCCCGTCCGCAAGATATTCTTCGGTAAAATCAGGGATAGTATCTCCGTCCACATCAATCTGAATCATCTTTATGTATATACCTGACTCAGGAGACAGTCCGAACATATCTGCCGTAATCTGACTGCTGTCCGATGCCGTCCGGTGCATCGTATTGTCAGGATCATATCCAAATGTTTCGGTAGTTTCAAAGATTCCGTCGCCGTCATTATCCACGGAACGCATAACGGGAAGGCTGTTTTTAAATACAGTATGTGCATACATTTTTCCGTCAGAATAATAGTCTGCAGACTGGGGCCGTCCATTCTGCATTGTAAATAAAATTGTCCCTTTTTCCCGTTCCCGGGACGGTATTTCATAACTTGAAGCTGCACTTAAAACAGCTGCCTTATTCACCGGCGTACGTACCTGAACCTCAGGAACATAAAAATCACATTGCAGGTTATATTTAAACTCTTCAGGTACTATCATGGAAAATGGAGACCAGTTATACGTTTCGTCTGCAATCATGAATGTCTCCGGACCTTCCTGCCCGTTTTTTCCTTCAAATACAGCTTTTACAACAGCCGGATATGTTCCGTAATACAGCGTGATTCCATCACCGGTAAGGCTCACGGATACCGGAACACCGAAGTCGCACTGTGCCGTCCATTCGTTTATTCCGTCATTATTACTGTCCCATGTAAGCGTCTGTGGCCTGCCGCGTTTGTACTGTACCGTAAGATTCGGTTCAAGATCTCCGTCTGTATCGACAGTCAGAACACCGCCGTATGCAGTAAGATATTCATTGAGAACAGCTTTCGTTTCTCCATCTGTAATAAGCGGAACAAATGATTTCAGTAAAGAAAGCGACACCGTTTTATCTGCAAATCTGCAGAAATAATCAAGAGCCTGTGCCTGCGTCATAAGTCCTGCAGCAAGAGCAGCTCCTGCATACAATGGATGTTCCATATTATGTGCAGCGAACGCCTGCAGCATACGTTTCTGTCTGCCGCCTGTTGCAAAAAGTGCCGCATATATTTCAAGTTCTGCATCGGGATTGTCATACTCCGGCATCCGGACAATAAATGAATCGGCAATTGCCTGCACTTCCGGAGAAATGCGCCCTGTTTTCATTGCATATTCATACCGGAAAAAAAGCCGGGCAAAACGGGTATCTCCAGAATAAATTTTTCTTGCGCCATTAACTCTGCTGCGTGCTTTTGCAACAGATCCCGGAGTATTCATACGATAATATGCCTTTATTCTTATATATTCGGCATCGGCAGAATATATAAGCGGGGATGCATCAAGAATATTGACGGACTGCTCATATTGTCCTGTATCACAGAGCAGATCGGCGTACAGAATACGCGCGCCATCTCTGTTATAATCGACCCACTGGCCGTCCGTAACCGCTTTAGTTACAAGTGGCAGGATTTCCGCACGGGGATTTCCAAGACCGTTCTGTGCTACTGCCTCTATATACCAGAGATCTGCAACAGAGTCATCGTACGCAATTCCCATTTGTGCCTGCGAATATGCAGCATTCCAGTCCTTTTCTATCAGGCTGCTTTCCGCAGCTTTTAAAAAGCGGACAGCAGTCTTCCTGTTTGCTGCAGCAAGTGTTTTATCTCCCTCTGCTGATATGGTGAATGGAAAAACAACAGCAAAGGCTGTAAAAAATACTGCATACAAACCTTTTTTCATATTATTTCTCCTGCAGTAAAACAATCCAGTCATCATATCCGTATACACTCCCCCAGAGGCAGACAACCGGCTGACCTGGACTTGCCAGCTCCTGAATAACCGGTATCCGGTCTTTATTTTCCGCACTCACTTTCCAGTCAGACAGAATATCAGAAACGGATCTGCTTCCGCCGGAAGCAGTCTTTACTTCGTCGCCCGGCTGCCTGCTTCGTATGCAGAATGGAAGCTGTATTTTTTCAAGAACTGCAGCATCAGGATTCTCTGCAGAAACAGAAACGCCTTCTGCACCGGTATATACAACAGTAACAGTACCGCACGAAATTTCATACGTACCGGTTTCTTCAATTATATCAGAAAAACCACAGTCAGTCGCCGGTTTCTCATTCTTTTTTACAAAAATACTGCCGTTTTTTATACCTGCGGCAATTCCCGCTGAGTTGTCGCAGAATTCTGCAGTCCCGGATGCAGCAATACATACTCTTTCAATAAAACTGTACGGAATACGCTGTTTACAACCGGCCAGTTCCAGTGCAGTGTAAAAAAGCCGTACCTGCACGGCCTTTTTTTGTGAAGTAAACACAGAAAGCGGCATGAGTACACCTTTCCCAGAGCATTTCCACTTAACACTGTCTGCTTCTGCTGAAACAACTTCGTCAGCATCTGCCGCTTTTTTCCCGCCCGCTAGTACAGCTTTCTGCCATCCCGGAACAGTACGGTCAAGTTCCGGCATTATTAGATGTCTGATCCGGTTCCGCAGATAACGAGTATCACTGTTTGTACTGTCGGTGCGCCACGAAATATGCTGTTCAGTAAGGAACCGTTCTATGTTGCACCTTGCAATATTGAGCATGGGGCGCACGAATATTCCCCTTACCTGCTGAATGCCTGCAAGCGATGATCCACCACTTCCCTGAAGAAAACGCATAAGCAGTGTTTCAAGCTGATCGTTTCTATTATGTGCAAGGCAGATGCACATAACGTTTTTTTCCCCGGCGAAATCGTTGAACGCCTTATACCGCAGACAGCGGGCCGCCTCTTCAATACCGTTTCCGCGTATTTTTGCAGTAGAATCGACCTCTCCCGGCGTAAGTTCCCTTAACGTACAGTCGACAGGACAACCTTCTGCAGCAAATCGGGAACACAAACTCTGTACGTATACAGCATCGCCGCCTGTCTCCTCTGCCGGACGAATATTGTGGTTTACTGTAATGACATGAAGCGGAAGCCCTGTCTCTTTTGCAATATATGCAAGTGATACAAGAAGTGCAACGGAATCGGCACCACCGGAAACAGCAGCTCCAAGTGATTTGCCCGCTTCAGAAATTTTTTCAGGACTAAAACCGCATAAACTCAAAGCGGTCCGTACATCCGAGACGAATTGAGTTACAAAAGAACCTGCACTCTTTTCCATCCACACATTCCTTTTAAAACACAAAAGGGCTGCCCTGATAAGACAGCCCTTTCCTTCTTTTTCCTGCTGATTAACGGGCAGGTGTAATTGTTACAAGAGCAGCATTTCCGTCAGTAAGAATTGTAATACCTTCGCCAAGTTTTAAATCTTTTACATGAAGCGTATCACCAATGTTGAGAGCCGAAACATCAGCAACAACAGCCTGAGGTATCTTTCCGGGGACAGCCTGAACTTTTATCTCAGGAAGATGTTTGAGCATGAAACCGCCTTTTAAAACACCGGCCGGTGTTCCTGTATACGAAACTTTGAAAGTCGCAACAATTTTTTCTTTTGCATCAGGTTCAAAGAAATCCGTATGAAGAACTTTATCATGAAGCAGATTGTATTCTGTATCCTTTATAAACGCATCGTGGGCGTGTTTACCGTCAATTTTGAGAGTAACGAGAGTTGTCGGAGTAATTGTTCTCCAGATTTTATTAAATTCAACCTCGTCAATGTCGAGCATTGTTGATTTACCTTTTGCATCATACATGACAGCAGGGAGGCGGCCTGTAGCACGTAACTTCTTCGCAGCGGTTTTACCCGTCGTTGTACGGGTCTTCGCGTTGATGATTAACTGATCCATTTTAGGACTCCTTAAAAAAACAAAAAATAACCCAAAAAAACTCCGGTGAATTTCATCCAGGAGTTAAAGAAAAACTGCAAGCTTTTCTTTATGAAACAATAACGCAGTCCCTAAGGATACCGCTATTGTTATTACTGGGACGACAGGATTCGAACCTGTGGAATACCGGCACCAAAAGCCGGGGGCTTACCGCTTGCCGACGTCCCATTATATGCTGTTATATACTGCTGACAGAA
>Ga0172378_10005121_pt1 | contig 12238 bp, 10 predicted proteins | sample GrowelOW332metaG_FD_119755 | JGI IMG/M metagenome (GOLD analysis project Ga0172378, IMG submission 119755) | Groundwater microbial communities from an aquifer near a municipal landfill in Southern Ontario, Canada - Pumphouse #3_1 metaG | ecosystem: Environmental > Aquatic > Deep subsurface >...
ATGTGAGAGTATCACGCATAGTCCGGAAAATTCATCCTCGTTCATGTCGCTGAGATTTAGCTCCTCAAGGATGACAAGCTTTCGGTCGCTCATCACTGGAAGCGTCGCAAGCGACTCCTCGAGCCGCTGCGGCGTATAGCTCTCGGCGTTGAGTATCATACGGTTGAAGGTGTCAAATGCCGGATCAGGTATTACGGCGCGCCTGGTTTCACGCAAATAATAACGTTTGAGGTACTCCTCATCGCCGCAGAAAAGATATCCACGGCGAAGTCCTTTTTTCAGTTCCGTTTTAAATTCGGTCGGCGTCATGACAGTTCATGCCTTAACCATAAAATGTATGTCTGTAATATTGCGTTCGAGCTTTTCACCATTGAATTCAAGCTCATAATCAAGCGAAAGTTTGCCGCCGTCGGCGCTCACGCTGTTATTTATCTCGCGGGTAACGACTGTAAACGAAAGTGAGCCTTCTGCCAAAGCATAGGAACAAAGCTGACGGCGGGCGTCGCTGTTGAAAACAAGGCAGCTTTTTGAATCTCCGGTTCGTGCGAGGGTAACAAGCCCCGGATTATGGGTATCAAGGCAAAACATGGTTTTTGTTTGCCCAAAGCCTGCTTCCTCCTGCTCGTCATATTCGATCTCTATCCTGTTATCATCGATACGAAGCAGACCGTCGGTAATGCAGCGAATGCTTTGCCCCTCCGGATTAGGCTTATGCAAGTCAGATATTTTATAAATATTCGTACTTTCGAGCTCGTCGGTCTGTTCTATATCAAATAGCGTACTTTTTATTGCAATTTTTACCTTTTTTTGCACCGACATATTGTTTTCGGTATTACTGTTCAAATTTATTGCCTCCGTCGCCGAATTAATCGGCTGTTTATACATAAACTAATATCGAAATATTTGTAACAGACGGGAATTGCCATGAAATTTACATTATCAAAGTTGAGTCGCGCATATGCTTGCGGACTGCGTATGCTGTTTTTTTCCGCTGCGCTGATGTGCGCGGTAATGTTCTCTTATACATCGGCTTTCGGCGATATAAACCATATCGCCGCAGATAAAGCAGAATCCGATGTTTACATTGACTTCGAGTGCGAAACAGCCGAAGTTTTCTGCGCGCCCGGTTCGTTTGGCGATGAAGTCAGAGCCGTTGCGCGAAAGCTATCCGAGCTTGGAATTTATGATGGAGTAGAGGACGGCGTTTACACCACGCGTCTATCCGAAGCGGTCATGAGATTTCAGCGTTCGCGTGGTATCTCCGCCGATGGCGTATGCGGTCCGTCGACACTTGTCGCGCTCGGAATTTATACTCCGCCGGTCCAACTCAACTATCGCGTAGGAATGTCCGGCGATTTCGTTATGCGTATTAACCGTGCGCTTGCCGAGCAGGGCTATCTCAGCCGTTCACTCGGCGATCGCTATGTTTACGACATCGCGACAGCCGACGCCGTCCGGTGCTTCCAGCACACAAACGGTATTGCGGTCACAGGAATATGCGACAACGGCGTTCTCGTATCACTCGGACTTGTCGGAGGCGTGACCTCAGACGCGGACAGCGCGTCACAGAGCAAGGTGTATGCGATCGCTAAATTCATCACCGCCTGCGGTATAGATGATTATGCCGCGCAATGCGCTGCCGCTGCCGTTGTATATAATCGCTGCGCAGAAAGCGGTTTCCCGGACGGAATATTCGAAAATCTTCGTATTTTGTACAGCGAGCTTAAAATAAGCGTTTCAAATACGGATAAGCGGCTCAATAAGAACGCTCTCGACGCTGCTAACAGTGCGGCGCAGGGATATGATTTGAGCGGCGGAGCACTTTACATTGATAAAAATCGTCTTACAGCGGGACGTTCAGAGCTGCTTTCCATCGGTAAATTTATATTTTCTAAAGCTTGTTCATAAGTAATATTGTATAAAATTTGCAATACCACATTATACCAATTGTGATAAACCCTTAATAATGTATAAAACAGGAGCGCGGTTTACGCCGCACTTCTGTTTTCTTCTTTTTATTCGATATTATAGATCAGCGGCGATAGGTCGGCACCGGCTTTGGAGCAGACGGAGCATTTTCTTCAACCAAACGCATATCAATCTTGCGCGCGGTGACATCAACCTTTTCTATCGTTACCTTTACCTTCTGACCGAGACTGAAGGTTCGGCGACCGCAATGAAGGGTCATATTACGCTCGTTGTAGTCAAAATAACCGTTGAGCGTTGCGATCGGAACAAGTCCCTCGCAGGTATTCGTAAGCTCGACGAAAAATCCGAAGGACATTACCGAGCTTATGACTCCCTCAAACTGCTCACCGACGAATTTCGACATATAGATCGCCTTGTAAAGGCTCTCGATATCACGCTCGGCGCGTACGGCGCGCATTTCGTTTTCGGTGGACATCTCGGCGCTTTTTTCAGTAAATGAGGTGAGAGCCTCGATGCGCTGAGGAGTCATTTCTCCATGAAGTATCGTTTTAACGATACGATGGACGCTCAGATCGGGATAACGTCTGATAGGTGAGGTGAAGTGACAATATTTTTCTATCGCAAGACCGAAATGCGGCGAGCAGGTGGCGCTGTAACGTGCCTTGGCGAGCGAACGCAGAAGTACATACGAAACGATCGTCGCTATTCCCTGCTCCTTTGACTGCGCAATTATCTTTTGCAGCGAAAGCGGGCGTATCGCCTTGGCGTTGAGCGAGGTGATATCAAGCCCGAGGTTATGCGCAAAGATCGCGAACGCCTGTATTTTTTCCGTCGGGGGATCCTCGTGAATACGGTAGACACAGGGCATATCCTGCCAGAAGAGCCATGAGGCGACTGCTTCATTCGCGGTAAGCATGAACTGCTCGATAAGCCGTTCGGTAATTCCGCGCTCAACTGCGACGATATCAGTTACCTCGCCCTCATCGTTGAGTATCAGCTTGGCTTCGACCGTTTCAAGCTCGAGAGCGCCGTTTCTGCGGCTCTTTGAATCGAGAATGTTATACAGATCGAACATATTTTTAAAGGTTTCAGGCATCAGACATGAATATTTTTGATAATATTCCGAACCCTCGCCTTTTTCCTCAATATCATTTATTTCGGTATAAACACCGCGCACCGATGTGCGTATGATCGATTCCGCCATGCGGCATTCGGTTATCTCACCCTTGTCATTGAGCGATATAAGCGCCGAGAGCGCATACCGATCTACGCCGCCGTTGAGCGAACAGCAGCCGTTTGACAGCGACTTCGGAAGCATCGGAACGACGCGGTCGGTGAAATATACCGAGGTGCCGCGATCGATGGCTTCACGGTCTATCGCGGAATTTTCCCGAACATATTCTGTGACGTCTGCTATATGAACGCCGAGGAGATAGCCGTCTGCGGTCTTTTCGACCGATACGGCGTCGTCAAGATCCTTTGCTTCGGCGCTGTCGATAGTGAGAATTATCTTATCGCGCAGATCGAGTCTGCCGTCCGGAACTATCGGCGACTGCGAAACGCGCTCGGCTTCGTTGATAACCTCCTGCGGAAATTCCGTCGATATGCCATTTGTATGCAGAATAGCGTTATAATTCGCTTCAAGGCTGTCGCCCACGCCGAATACGGCGGTTATTTTTCCGAATGCCGGGAGCTGCGCTGTCGGATACTGCGTCAGCTCGATCTCAACCTTTGAGCCTTCGTCGGCGGTTATGCCTGTCGATGATTCGACGTTTATATCGAAGTTTATTTTACGGTCGTCCGGGTGAACATAATACCGTACGTTAGTATTTTTTACCTTTACATCGAACTTTAGCAGCGTTCCGATAACAGTTTTAACGGTATGCTCGACGATTCGCGTGATTCTGCCCTCGGCGCCCTTACCCTCGCGCGATGGCTTCATGAGTGTGCACAATACTATATCGCCGTTAACGGCGCTCATGGTGTTGACTCCGGCGATATAAATATCATCCTTTGCTTCGTCCTCGGGGCAGACGAAGCCGAAGCCGCGCATATTCGCGCGGAACGTACCGCGAACCATATCGTTCGCTTCACCGAGCATCACTTTGCCTTTTTTTGTAAACACAACAATGCCGTCATGCTCGAGTCCGCCGAGTGTTTCGCAAAAATCGTCATATTTGACGCCGCTCGCTTCAAATTGCATTGCGTAAAGATCATATGGCGTGGGAGGAGTTTCGCATTTTTTTAAAGCTTCAAGTATTTTACTATTTTCCATATTATTCCTATCTTATAAATTAAAACCGCCCTACGGTAAAAATCGTACGGCGGTTTCTATTTTATTACTCTGCAGCGGTAGTTTCAGCAGCGGTTTCGGTGTCTTCAGCAGGAACATCCTCGCCGTCGGCAGCCGCCGTGGTCTCTGCTGTATCGGTCGCCGCGGTATCGCCTGCCGTTAAATCGGCGTTGTTATTGAACCACTGGCTTGAATTCGTATCGGGCTGTAAAATATATACTATCAGCACGATAACAACGAATACTACCGAAACGACGGTGGTTACTTTTGAAAGAACTTTATCTATCGCTTTGCCTTTTGTTTTTCCGAAAAACGTTTCAGCGCCGCCCGCAATGGCTCCCAAGAGGTTCTTACTTTTGCCGGATTGCATCAGAACCGCTATAACAAGGAAAACCGCTGCAACGAGCAGTATCACACCGAAAAAGATATCCATTACAAATCCTCCAGTTACGGTTATGCACACCTACAACAACACAGTCAGGCACAATGACCGTGAAAGCGCGGCAACAACACGTCAATATAATCGGTAAATCATTAACACTATTATTTTACCATATAATTTTACAAATTGCAATACATTTTATAAAATAATTTCGGTTTAATATAAAAAATATCGGCAATCCGGTTAATAAATGACTGCCGATACGTTTTTTATGTGTTATAATAATGCAATATTAACAATTCAGCGTTTATTCGACATCAGAGCGACCATGACAGCCTTCTGCGCGTGCAGACGGTTCTCTGCTTCATCGAAAATTTCATCGGCGTGAGATTCGAATACCTCTCCGGTGATCTCCTCTCCGCGGTGAGCCGGCAGACAATGCTGAACCATGACGCCCTTTGCGGCGGCGGCGCAGACAGCGTCATTAATCTGATAACCAGTAAAGACAGCACGGCGCTTCTCGGCTTCGTCCTCCTGCCCCATGCTCGCCCAAACATCTGTATAAAGCACATCGGCGTCCTTTGCCGCAGTCATGATATCGCTTGTGACGGTAAATTTTGAGCCGTATTTTTCGGCAAACGCGAGAATATCCGCAGACGGACGATAATTGTCCGGGCAGGCTATCGCCACATCCATGCCGACGGAGAGTCCGCCGACGATTAGCGAATTTGCCATATTGTTTCCGTCGCCGATATATGTAAGTTTACGTCCGTCAAAGCCGCCTTTATGCTCGCGTATCGTGAGCAGATCGGCGAGCACCTGGCATGGATGGCAGTAGTCGGTCAGACCGTTGATTATCGGTATCGAACCGTATTTTGCGAGAGTTTCAACCTCTGACTGAGCAAAGGTGCGTATCATAATGCCATCGAGATAACGCGACAGTACGCGGGCGGTGTCCTCAACAGGCTCGCCGCGTCCGATCTGAAGATCGCGGGAGCTTAAAAACAGCGCCTGTCCGCCGAGCTGATACATTCCGGTTTCAAAAGAAACACGGGTACGCGTGGACGATTTTTGAAATATCATACCAAGTGTTTTTCCGGCGAGAATCGGGTGTGCAATTCCCTTTTTTCGTTCATCTTTAAGACGCGCCGCGATGTCGAGCAGTTCAATTATTTCGCCGCCGGTAAGATCGGAGAGCTTAAGCAGGTGTTTAAACATTCTATAATTCCTTCCTGTTATATACAACTGACTTCAGATATATGCGAATCGGTTGATTATTGCTTTAGCACGCTTTCGAGTATCGCGAGTCCTTCGTCGATTTCACTGTAGGTAATTGTGAGCGCCGGAAGCAGACGAACGACGTTTTTACCCGCCGTAAGTATCAGAAGTCCGCGTTCAAACGCTGCGTTAGAATATATATGCGGATCGCCTTCGGCCTCTATTCCGATCATAAGCCCTTTTCCGCGTATCTGCTTCACGCACGGACAGTTCATCGCGGTAAGCTTGGCTCTTATGTACTCGCCTTTTTCTTCAACAGCCGAGAGAAAATCGGGTTTCATCACCCGATCCATTACCTCGCAGCCACCGGCGCATACAACCGGATTTGAGCCGAAGGTAGTGCCGTGCATCCCAGCGCCGAGTACGTCAGAACATTTTTCGGCGCAGACGAACGCGCCAATCGGAAGTCCGCCGCCGAGTCCTTTCGCGAGCGTCATTATATCTGGTTTACATTCGGGTTCGAACGTCTGGAACGCATACATTTTACCTGTGCGCGCCGTTCCGCATTGAACCTCGTCAAAAATGAGAAGGATATCGCGTTCGTCGCAGACTTTGCGAAGATGGGCGGCGAATTCGTCGCTCATCAGATTGACGCCGCCCTCGCCCTGTATCGGCTCAGCCATGATTGCGCAGACTTCGGGAGTCAGCGCGGCATCGAGCGCGGCGATATCATTGAGGGGACTGTATACGAAGCCCTCCGTAAAGGGTGAAAAATATTTATGAAACGAATCCTGTCCTGTAGCCGCAAGCGTGGTTATCGTTCTGCCATGAAACGACGAATTCATCGTTATGATTGCAGCGCGTCCCTCGCCGTATTTATCGAAGCTGTACTTGCGCGCGACCTTTATCGCGCCCTCGTTCGCCTCGGCGCCTGAATTGCCGAAGAAAACTTTCTTCAGTCCGGATGCCATGATTATTTTCTCGGCGAGTGCGGACGAGGTTTCTGAATAGAAATAGTTTGAAATATGCGATATCTTCGATATTTGCGCGGTAACGGCGGATATCCAGCCTTCATCGGAAATTCCCAGAGAGCTGACGCCGATCCCGCTTGTGAAATCTATGTACTTTTTTCCATTTTCATCAATGATAACAGCGTTTTTACCCTCTTTTGGTACGAGCGGATAACGCCCGTAGGTGCTCATAATATATTCGTGATCGAGTTCTATCGCTTTATCATGCTTTTCTGCCGAGCAGTCGTTCATACTTTTCACTCCCGTCATTTTGTAAACATGGTGCCGATACCTTCATCGGAAAGAATTTCGATGAGTATTGAATGAGCTATGCGTCCGTCGATGATGCAGGTGTGGCCGACGCCGCCCATGACCGCGTCGACGCAGCAGTTGATCTTGGGTATCATACCTCCGCTGATGACGCCCGATTCGATAAGCTCCGGAACATCAGAAATTTTAATTGACGGTATCAGAGTATCCTCGTCGCGAACATCGCGCATAACTCCGCGTATGTCGGTGAGCAGAATGAGATTGCGCGCTCCGAGAGCCGTCGCTATCTTTGCCGCGGCGACGTCGGCGTTGATGTTGAGCACCGGATTCTGCGCGTCGCCCATCGCGACGGTGGAAATTACCGGTATGTATTTTTTATCGATGGTATCGCGTATAACCGAAGCGTCTACTGAAACGATCTCACCTACATTGCCGTAATCATATTTTCCGTCGTCAAGCTTTTTCGCCTTGATAAGCCCTCCGTCGAGTCCGCAAAGACCGATCGCGCGTCCGCCTATGTTCTCTATTCGGTTGACGAGATCCTTGTTCGTCTTGCCGGCAAGCACCATCTGCACGATATCTATGGTAGCATCATCGGTGTAACGCAGACCGTTGACAAATTTGCTTTCGATGCCAACGCGTCCGAGCATTTCGGTGATCTCCGGTCCTCCGCCGTGAACGAGCACGACGTTGATTCCCACGCAGGTAAGCAGCACAAGGTCACTAATAACAGCTTCCTTGAGTCCGTCGTTTATCATCGCGTTTCCGCCGTATTTTACGACGATTGTTTTTCCGGAATATTTTTGAATATAAGGGAGCGCCTGGCTGAGCACGCGCGCCTTATCCATATTTGATACAAACATAAGCCGCTCCGATTCCCGGCGGTATAATATAGATTATATGATAATATATGTCACCCGCCGAGTGCATATATCCTGTTAATAATGTTTGGGTGTATAATTATGCGTTATACGATGTATATTTAACTGCGGTAACCTCCATTTATGCGGACATATTCGTAGCTCAGATCGCAGCCCCACGCTGTTGCGCTCTCGTTTCCGCTTTTCATATCGATATCAATATAAACATAATCCTTGACGAGTATATTCTTTGCGGTTTCCTCGTCAAACGGGTAACCCATACCGTTCTGGCAGACGAGTATGCTGCCGGCAGACGATCGGAAGCGGACATCGACCTTTGATGTGTCGAATTCGACTCCGGCATAACCGAGTGCGCAGAGGATACGTCCCCAGTTGGCGTCCGCGCCGAACATTGCGGTTTTCACAAGCGGTGAATTTATTACCGATTTTGCCAATATTTTAGCGTTCTTTTCATCTGCTGCGTTTGATATTGTACATTCGATGAGCTTGGACGCGCCCTCGCCGTCGGAGGCAATTGCTTTAGCAAGCGTGCGGCAAAGATTCTCGAGCGCGGTGCAAAATGCTTCATAAGCTCCGCATTCGCTCTCGATTTTATCGTTTCCCGCCATTGCGCTCGCCATTATTATGAGGGTATCGTTCGTACTGGTGTCGCTGTCGACGCTCACCATATTGAACGTGCGGTTGACGACGCGGACGAGCGCCGCTTTGAGCATTTCCGGGGATATATCAGCGTCTGTGGTGACAAACGAGAGCATTGTCGCCATATTCGGCTGTATCATGCCTGAACCTTTGCAGATCCCGCCAACTGTGATGATTTTGCCGTCAAATTCATAATTTACGGCGTATTCCTTTTTCTTTGTATCGGTGGTCATGATGGCTACAGCGGCGTTTTCACCCGATTCGGCATCATTGCCAAGCTCGCTTATAAGCTGCGGAATCCCGTCGAGTATGGGCTTCACTGGCAGCGGAACGCCTATAACGCCGGTCGACGCGACGACGACATCGCTCTCCTCGATTCCGAGAAGCCGTGCAGCCTCGGCACAGGTTTTGTTCGATTTATCATAGCCGTCAGCGTTGCAGGTGTTTGCGTTTCCGCTGTTGCATATGATGGCGCGGGCATAGCCATCGGCAAGATGAGCGCGTGAAACGCCGACAGGGGCAGCGAATACCTTATTAGTAGTAAAAACGCCGGCAGCGGCGCAGCGAACATCGCTGACTATCAGCGCAAGATCGCGTTTGGATTTATTTTTACGAAGTCCGCAGTGTATTCCGGCGGCACGAAAGCCCTTTGCCGCGATTACGCCGCCTTCGATTTTATTAATTTCCATAAATATCGCCGTCGCGCAAAACAATGCTTTGCGCGTGTCCTTTCATAATATATACCGGTTACTGTTCGCAAGGATTACAATCAAAAAGCCGGAGGAACGTCGGTGAGTCCCGTTGTTTCGGGAAGCGAAAAACGAATATTCATATTTTGAATAGCCTGCCCAGCCGCGCCTTTGACCATATTATCGATGCAGGAAGATATGATCAGGGTGTTTGTATGAGTGTCAAGATGAAGCGAAATATCGCAGAAATTCGAGCAGCGGACATTCTTTATATTTGCATATTTATTCATCGGCTCGACTCTGACGAAATATTCGTTTTCGTACGCTTTTTCATATATTTCATGCAGCTCCGCAAGCGTTATGTCCTTTATGAGGCGAGCATATATAGTCGATTCTATACCACGATTGACAGGAAGCAGATGAGGGACAAATGTAATTTTGACATTTTTTCCTGCGATATCGGAAAGTGTCTGCTCAATTTCCGGCGTGTGACGATGCGCCCCCGCTTTATATGCCGCGAACGCTTCGTTTGTGTCGGGATAATGCGTTCCCTGCGTCAGCGAACGTCCCGCGCCGGTCACGCCGGATTTTGAATCGACGATAATCCCATCGGTCGAAACGCAGCCGCTTCTGAGCGCCGGCATCATACCGAGCGCGACGCTCGTCGGATAACAGCCCGGATTGCCTATCACATCGCAGTTTTTCGTTTGTTCGCGATACAGCTCCGGCAGAGAATAAACGGATTTTGTATGAAGCTCGGGGGATTTGTAATTTTTGCCGTACCATTTTTCATATGTGCCTTGATCATGCAGACGGAAATCTGCGCCGAGATCGATAATGACGCATTTTCCGGCGCATTGGAGAGCAAGCTCCTCCGAAAGTCCGCTCGGAAGCGCGGCGAATATAACGTCGCAGCAATCCGGCATAAGCTCGGTATTGCCGAGCGTCATTTCGCACACCTTTTTGAGGTTCGGGTATATATCAGCGATGTTTTGTCCTTCAAAGGATATCGATGAAACCGCGGTTATCTCGGCATTTGGGTGATTTAACAGCAGACGAACCAGCTCCGCTCCGGCATAACCGGTCGCTCCGACGATTCCGATCTTAATTTTTTCCATATTTTATAACCTCACATTGCCGATATAAAATTTTCGAGCGCGTTGAGCTGCGACTGTACCGATTCTCGTGACGGACCGCCGATAACACGGCGATTGCCGACGCAGTTGTCAAGATCAAGCGCAGCATAAACGCCCTCGCCGAAATTCGGTTCTATCGCGCGGAATTCATTGAGTGAAAGCTCCTCAAGCGGTTTTTTATGCTCGATGCAATACGCGACGAGCGTCCCGACGGCTTTATAAGCGTCGCGGAACGGAAGTCCCTGCTTGACGAGATAATCTGCGCAGTCGGTCGCGTTGATGAAGCCCATCGACGCGCTGCGGCGGAGTACATCAGCGCGAACCGTCATGGTGGCAAACATTTTCGTAAATACCTCGAGCGATATTTTAACGTTGTCGATCGAGTCAAAAATCGCTTCCTTATCCTCCTGCATATCCTTGTTATACGCAAGCGGAAGTCCCTTCATGACGGTGAGCAGCGCTACGAGATTGCCGTTGACTCTTCCGGTCTTGCCGCGCACAAGCTCGGCAATATCCGGATTCTTCTTCTGCGGCATTATTGACGAGCCGGTCGAAAACGCGTCGTCGAGTTCAATAAAACCGAATTCGGACGAGCACCAGAGTATTATTTCCTCGGAAAAGCGGCTCATGTGAGTCATGATCAATGAAATATCGCAGGCAAGCTCGATAACGAAATCGCGGTCTGATACTCCGTCAATGCTGTTTGCCGTCACGCCGTCGAAGCCAAGCTGAGAAGCGACATATTCGCGGTCGATCGGATAGGTCGTGGCCGCGAGCGCTCCGCTTCCGAGCGGCATTATATTCATTCTTCGACGCGTATCGGAAAGCCGGTCGGCGTCGCGCATCAGCATCTGTGCGTAGGCGAGGACATAATGAGCATAGGTGACCGGTTGTGCACGCTGAAGGTGCGTATAGCCCGCCATCACCGTATCCATATGCTTTTTTGCCGACGTGTCTATTTCGGAGAGCAGATTTTTTATCAGCTCCGAGATTTCGGCGATCTCATCGCGCAGATACATACGGATATCGAGCGCAACCTGATCATTGCGGCTGCGCGCTGTATGAAGCCGTTTTCCGGCATCTCCGATACATTCGGTCAGCACGCTTTCGACGAACATATGAATGTCCTCGGCATTCATATCGATTTCGAGCGTTCCGTCCTCGATATCGCGGAGAATGTCGTTTAACGCCGCGACAATTTTGTCAGATTCGCTCTGCTCGATAATACCGCATTTTCCGAGCATTTTCGCGTGAGCGATGCTTCCTGTAATATCCTGCTTATACATTCGGCAGTCGAAATGTATCGATGAGTTAAAATCGTTTACGCGGCTGTCAAGCTCTTTTTTAAAGCGTCCCGCCCACATTTTCATTTGCTTTTTACCGATCCTTTATGTGAAATATAACTACTAATTATAAGCGAAAATGAAAAACCTCGGCGCCGCTCCGGAACAATTTTCGCGCCGGACGCGACGCCTTGGCTTTTTCATTCAGACAATACCGCAGGATTTATTACATCGCGGTAATGGTTTCAAAATTTAGTTTTTATCGCCGCGCTTTGCGTCGAGCATAGCCTTGACCTTGATCGGAAGACCGAACAGATTGATGAATCCGTCGGCATCCTTCTGATTGTAAACCTCTTCCTCGCCGAAGGTTGCGATCTCCTCATCGTAAAGCGTATAAGGAGAGGCGAGCGAGGCGAGAATGGTATTACCCTTATAAAGCTTGAGCTTGACGTCGCCAGTGACCGTTTCCTGAGTCTTATCGACAAATGCGGAGAGCGCTTCGCGCAGG
>Ga0172378_10005122_pt1 | contig 12235 bp, 7 predicted proteins | sample GrowelOW332metaG_FD_119755 | JGI IMG/M metagenome (GOLD analysis project Ga0172378, IMG submission 119755) | Groundwater microbial communities from an aquifer near a municipal landfill in Southern Ontario, Canada - Pumphouse #3_1 metaG | ecosystem: Environmental > Aquatic > Deep subsurface >...
AATGACTGCTTACGGAATTTACATGTACAAATTCAAGGGAAGAAGTTTTGCATTTAAATTTATCATGGCGGTCATGATGGTTCCCGGACAGGTTTCTGCCTGCGGCTTTATCCGTCTTATGATAAAAATGCACATGATGGATAACCTTGCCGCATTGTATATTCCGGCAATTGCAGCACCTATTGTTTTTTTCTATATGTATCAGGCCATGGAGTCGACGCTTCCGTTCTCGATTGTTGAAGCTGCCAGAGTAGACGGATGTAACGAATTCCGTACGTTTAACTCAATTGTCATTCCAATGATGAAACCCGCTATCGCTGTTCAGGCAATTTTTTCATTCGTCAGCTCATGGAACAATTACTTTCTGCCGGCACTGCTTATCAGTCAGAAAAATAAGAAAACCGTTCCTATTCTTATTGCCCAGCTCCGCAGTGCCGATTACCAGAACTTTGACCTCGGCACAGTCTATATGGAAATATGTATCGCTATCATTCCGCTTCTAATCGTATATCTTTTAATGTCGCGTATGATAATCAGCGGTGTAACATCCGGCGGCGTAAAAGAATAGTAATGCTGTCCGGTTGAAAAACCGCAGCAGTTTTTATCATCCGGTTTTTATAGTTTTTTCATACACTCTATCTTGTTTCTCCGGCTGAAACCATCAGCCGGAGTTTTTTTAATCGGACAATGTAAAGTTTAATAAAACACCAGTATTCTCAAGACGCCTGCAGACAGACAGAGAATCCATGGATGAAGGAGATTTTACAAAATATTCAAGAACAGTACGGTCTTTTTCCAGAGACCGGGACATATTCATATCGCGCATCACAAACCCGCTGCTTACAAGTACTTCTTTCACAAGTTCCAGATTTACGCTGCTTCCACTGTATTCCAGACGGATTGTCTTTGTTTTTTCTGCAGGGAAAAAATGCCATTCAACTTTTTCAAGCATAACAAGAGAGACAATTCCGGCAGTAAGAACAATTCCGGCCGGGAGGAAAAGGCCGGCACCGCACGCTAATCCCAGCGCTGCTGCCGTCCATATTACGGCAGCGGACGTAAGACCGCGTATGTTCAGCCCCTGCCGCATAATTGCGCCGCCTCCTAAAAAACCTATACCGGTAACAACACCCGCCATAATACGCGTCGGATCCCCGGCATGGACAGCAGATACCGATGCAGCATATTCAGAAAGTATTCCCATGAGAGAACACGACATACTGATAAGAATAAGCGTCCGCATGCCGACCGTATGCTGACGCTTTTTTCGTTCAAGGCCCAGAAACAGACCACAGAAGAAGCTTGCTGCTATACGGACAGCACAGTCAATATAAAACCCATCGGCAGAACCCATTCTCGCCCCCTCAGTGAAATAATGAAAAAAAACCAGGTGCTTTGGCACCAGCTTTTATCCAGTTTACAGCCTGTTTTGCTCCAGGCTTGTTTTTCAGATTATCTATTGCTTCAAGATATCCCGAAAGCCACAACGAAAGAGAACCGTCTTTTGCTGCAGTTTCATTGTTCATATCGCAGGAAATTAATAACACTGTAACGTTCGGTCTGTCACCGACAAATGCAGCAACATTCTCGGCAAACGCAGCGTATGCAGCCTGCGCGGCACTTACAAACGGTCCTGCAGGAGACGCCGTATTACTGCGCAGAACAGATGAATGCAGAGCTTCCTCCATTGAAGGATGATGTTTCAATAAAAAAATAAGCTTACCGTTTCTTTTCCGTTGTTCAAGCCTGATAATCGTTTCCATCGCAAGATATTCATAACCCAAAATCATCGTATCAAAAGCACGTGTACATTCCTCGGGAGAAAAAACAGTAAACTGGGACGCATACGAACCTGCATCAAAATAGAGAACAGATTCATTAACACAACCGAATAAATTTTCAGCCTCTATTATAAGCGAACGCGCAGAAATAGACGACGGCCTGTTCCATGTTACAACAGAAATGTTCCCGGCAGAGTTTGGTATATTTTCTGCTTCCGTACTACCGGTAACAACAACGTTATATCCTGCACCAGCCAGACCGCTGGCAAAATCTCCACCGGAAGGAAAATCTTTTCCGGCTATCAAAATCGTTTTTTTCATACCAAAAATTATACCATAATGGAACAATAAGCAAAAGCTCAAAAGTTATTTGCAAAGCATAACGCCTGTGGTATACTGCACCTTATGAAACTCTGGTTAAAATATCTGATCGGTGCAGTTCTTGGCATTGCATTTTCGCTCATTCTTCCGTTCAATTCTGTCGGTGTAAACAAAGGTCTTGTGTTTATTACCGACATAGTCATACGTTTCGGACGATATATAGTCGTTCCGCTGTTGTTTTTTACCGCAATGACATCTATTAATAAATTGCGCGACACACGAATGATTTTAAAGACAGGTTCATGGATTCTCATCGTCATTGTCGCGTCGGCGCTTATTCTTACCCTTGTAGGTCTTTTATCCATACTGATAATCAGACTTCCCCGTATTCCCATCACGGTAGATAAAACCACAGATGCAGCCGTATTGAATCTTGCCGGCATGATACGGGCATTATTTCCTTCATCAGCATTCGAAACGCTGAATAACGGTTCGCTGCTGCTTGCTTCATTTCTTTTTGCATGTTTCGCCGGAGGCGCCTGTACAGGCGACCAGATTACATTCAAACCTATTATTACGCTTGCAGATTCACTTTCAAAACTCTGTTATAACATCGCCACGTTATTCACAGAAGTTCTCTCTATCGGTATGGTGGCAATCATGTGCAGCTGGACCATTCAATTCCGTTCTGTCATCACAGGAGGAACATTTCTTCCCCTTATACTTATGCTGACATGCGATTTGATCATCACTGCTTTCGGCATTTATCCCGCAATTCTTCATTACGTCTGTCATGATCCCCATCCGTTCCGGGTACTCTATGCAAGCACCTGTTCAATCATCGCAGCCTTCTTCAGCGGCGATTCAAACCTTACACTCCCGATTAATATCCGTACAGGAAAAGAAAGCCTTGGCATCAGGCGCCGTATCAATGGAATTACCTATCCGTTGTTTTCCATATTTGCGAGGGGAGGAGCTGCCCTTGTTACTACGGTCAGCTTTGTTGTAATATGGCGTTCTTATGCAAACCTTTCAATTCCGTTCAGCGATATTCTATGGATTATGTTTATGACATTTATACTGTCATTCCTTCTTGGAGGTTTTCCTGCAGGAGGTCCCTTTATTGCACTGACGGTACTTTGTACAATGTACGGACGGGGATTTGAAACAGGATACCTGCTGCTGAAACCGGCAGCTTCTATTATCTGCTCATTTGCCGCTGCATTTGACGTTCTTACCGCTATGTTCGGCAGTTATATTGTAGGTGTAAAAACTAAAATGATAGAACATCATTCTATTCAGCATTTCATCTGATAAACGGGTCGAAGTGATAAAAACACGCTGATTAAATCATCCTGATTTAATCAGTACCCCACTCCACGAATACTTCGAATATTCCGATCGAAATACAGATTTTCTTTTTCAAACTGCTCTGCACACACAGGTCTGCCAAATAAAAATCCCTGGAATTTATCCGGTTTAATATAACCGATTCTCTGAATATCTGCATGCGACTCAATACCTTCCATACAGACTGTCATACCAAGATCGTGAGCCATTTTTGTAATATACTCAATAATTTTCTGATCCTTTCCATCGCCCGTCACCGCTTTATGAACAAACGTATAATCAAGTTTCAATGTATCCGCATGCAGATTCTGAATATACCGCAGATTGGAATAACCTGTCCCAAAATCATCAATATCAATCTGAACACCAAGAGCTGCAAGTTCCACAATCATTTTCTGAACCTGTTCACTGTCGATATGCCCGCTTTCTGTCAGTTCTAAAATAATATTCTGGGGCGTCACATGCGTTTTCTCCAGAGCAGCCTGTACTTCATCAACAAAATTCGCCTTTTTCATTTGTATATATGAAATATTGATACTCATATGAAAATCAGGAAATATTTTATTCCACGCTGAACATTGCGCGCAGGCAGTCATCAGAACCCAGCGTCCGACGGGAATAATAAAATTGCTGCGTTCAAGAATTGGTACAATATAGTCAGCACCTATCAGTTCTTTATTTTTGTTTTCCCATCGCAGCAAAGCTTCTGCTCCGACAACATACTTTCCCTGAGTTTCACCGGCCGCTGCAAGCATTTTTCCGGCATCTATTACCGGCTGATAGAATAACCGGAATCCTTCGAAATTCTGACTGGTGGAAATTCGAAGCATATTTTCAAGTTCAAGTTCATAAAGATGATTATTATATTCAACTGCATTGAATAAATACAAATTATTTTTTCCGGACAGTTTTGCAGTATCAAGTGAAAACGTTAATTTTTTTAATATCTCAGATAAATCACTCTTTTCCTTGTATAAAGCAATACCGCCTGCTGAAATAGTAAACATATATTTATATGCAGATGAATATTCCGCATTTTGAATTTCACGTTTTAAATTACTGTAAATACGGCGCATTATATCAGCAGATCCCTGCTGCAAATTCATGAGCAGGAATTTCCGTTCCGCCATCAGATATACACTGGTTCCATCAGTACACTGCAGGCGGCAGGCCTCCGCTAAAATTTTAAGGATTTCGTCGCCGGTTTCCCCCCCTTCTCTTTCGCTGAATGAGGTAAAATTATCAACATCAATCTCCATGAGAAATCCGGAAAGTACCTCTTTTCTGCCAGAAAGTGATTTGTAATCAAGAAATGCCTGTTTTTCAGATTCAAGCCCTGTGATTTCATCAAATACAGGCTGCTCGATAAAAGAAATGCTTCCTATCAGAATCCTGTCACCACCTGATTCTGATGCATGGACAATTTTTTCACGGATCCTTACCGGCACGATGTTGCCGCTCTTATCAATAAAATGGTATATAGTCAAAGGAGCAGATTTACCTCCCTCAGAAATACTCCCGACATTATGAATCAGTGTGTCCCGTTCATCTTCCCTTACAAACATAACAATCTGCTTCATTGCATTCGTAATACGTGTAGATGGAAGATTAAATCTGGTAAGCGTTTCATTTGAAACTAAAACAGCATCTGTGTCGATATCATATGCAAAGACAAAAGAATCCGTACAAAATTCAAGGAATGAGATTATTTCCCTGATTTGCTTTGAATCAATTGCCGTAAAACTTTTTTCATTTTCCATAAACTCTATACTAATAAATTTGCAGATGCAGAAAGTTATTAAAAACTCATACAGGTTTAAAAATAACTTCACTATTTATAGTATATATTTTTTATTACATTTTAGCAAGAAAACCTACCATAATATGATTATTTTGCTTTTTCAAAAACCTGTGTTATACTAAAGGCGGATGTTTGTGCCGGGGGCTTTTTCTTGAATCCACGCCTGTCTGAAATTATAAACGCAAGAAAAACTTTTTTTATAATGCCAGATCAGACTCTTTTTCCTGAAAACTATCTGGAAGAATACCTTATAAATGGATTCGAAACATATTTTATAGAGAATGACAAAGCCTGCTCCATAGAAAAAAAGGTCGATATTATCCGCCGGGTTTTTCATGATTCAATTCTCTTCTTTAATATTGATGCTTCAGTTTCCGGAATAAGATGGCCCGAATTCATTGCACATCTCCAGAAATCATACGGAGATACAATTCTTCTGGGAGTCGTGTATACAAAACGACAGACACTCGAAGAACGACTTGCACTGGAAAAGTATTATTTATATGACATAGGAATAAAATGTGGATGCGTTCAGCTTGAATACCGGAAAAAAACAAATTTTGGAATTATTGAAAAAACTCTTTACGCAAATCAGGCAATGGGCAGGCGAAAATATGTACGTGCACTCTGCGACAACAACTGCGGTTTCACCTTTTTACAAAACGGAAAACAGTATACCGGCATAATATACGATATCAGTCTGAGCCATTTTTCCTGTACACTGCCAGCCGGCTGTCCTGTTAAAGAATATGAGAAACTGTACAACGTTCAATTCACTATTAAGGGGCTGCATATCAGAGCTGACGCTGTGCTGTATATGAAACGGGCTTCCACTGACGGAATGCTTTATATCTTTACATTTATCAACAGACAGGGAGAAAATGGCCTTGATATATTTGTAAAACAACTGCTTACACCAAAATTGTACGAAATAATGTCAGAAAACTGCAAAAATGTTCTTAACCGCCTTTTTTATAAATCGGAGACACCGAAGAGTCTATCCATTCCCGTATAACAGAAACAACTTTTTACATTCACTTGCAAGGCTGCCGTTATTTTCGTAAAATGGTTTTCTATGGAATTTACACAGGAAACGATTGACGCCTTAACCGTCAATGAAGTTGACATTTTGAAAAAAATTGCCGGCGGGCTGAATATTAAGGTTCAGCAGGTCAGCGCTGTTATCGGTCTGGTGAACGAAGGATGTACCATTCCGTTCATTGCACGGTACCGCAAGGAAAAACACGGTTCACTCGACGAAGTACAGGTACGCGACTGCGACCACTTGTTCAAAACGTACAAAAATCTTGAGGACCGCCGGCTTGAAATTGTGAAAGGTGTTTTTGCTCAGGGAAAACTTACCGAATCGCTGTACAAAGCAGCAATGAGCGCAAATACGCTTACAGAACTTGAAGATCTCTGGGCTCCGTTCAAGAAAAAGAAGAAGACCCGCGGTATGGCTGCAATCGAAAAGGGGCTTGACCCGCTTGCCGATGCAATGCTTGAACTCGATGATGCCGCGCTGGAGGCAAAGGCGGAAGAATTTGTAAAGGAAAATACCGATAATCCGGAACTGTCCGTAGCTTCCGTTGAAGATGCACTGGCAGGTGCAAAAGATATTATCGCCGAACGGATTTCACAGGATACCTCAAACCGCGAAGACGTACACAAGCTGTACATGGCGACGGGAAACGTTATTACAAAAGGAATCGGAGACGAAAATGCAGCAAAAACGTCGGTCTACCAGATGTACTGGGATTATACGGAACCGCTTAATCAGGTTAAGCCTCACCGCATTCTTGCAATCAACCGGGGAGAACGGGAAAGTGCTCTTGAAGTAACTGTCGACGTCGACGTAGATTCCGCAGTCGACCTGCTTAAAAAGAAAGTACCGGTTCATAACAAATACCACGGGGACGCAATCGAAGACGGTGTGGTACGCCTGCTGTCTCCGGCCGTCGTACGTGAAATACGAAGTAACGAGTCAGATGAAGCGGACGAGCATGGAATAGGCATATTCAGCGAAAACCTCAAGAATCTGCTCATGACGCAGCCGATAAAAGGAAGCCGCGTACTCGGCATAGATCCAGGTATCCGCACAGGAACAAAGTGTGCCGCGCTCGACGAAACCGGTAAATACCTCGGATACTTCCTGATCAAACAGGTTGCGGATCCGGACGGTGCATACAATGCGCTCAATGAAGCAATCGACAAGTATGATATACAGGTTGTAGCAGTAGGAAATGGTACCGGCAGTCAGGAAGTACAGGCAATCGTAAGTAAAGTGATTACTGAAAACTATAAAGACGTACGCTATACAGTCGTAGACGAATCAGGCGCCTCAGTCTATTCAGCAAGCGACATTGCGCGCGAGGAATTCCCGGAACTGGATTTAACAATCCGCGGCGCAATCAGCATGGGACGCCGTCTGCAGGATCCGCTTGCAGAACTCGTAAAAATCGACCCAAAGGCTATCGGCGTCGGCCTTTACCAGCACGACGTAAACCAGAAAAAACTTTCCGACATGCTCGACGAAGTCGTCGGTTCAGTCGTTAATCAGGTCGGTGTAAACCTTAACACGGCAAGCTACTCGCTGCTCAGATACGTCTCCGGCATTACGTCGTCAACTGCAAAAAAAATAGTCGCATACCGCGACGAGCACGGCAAAATCACGAACCGCGAAGAACTCAAAAAAGTAAACGGACTCGGCCCGAAAGCATTCGAACAGTGTGCAGGATTCCTTAAAATTCCTGAAAGCAGCGATCCGCTCGACAATACATGGGTTCATCCGGAAAATTACAACGCAGCACGCGACGTCTTTCCTCTCATCCAGAAGAACGAACAGATTTCCGCAGCATTGAAAAAACAGCTTGAGGAAAAGTACAGCATAGGTGAAACAACTCTCAACGATATTGTAGACGAACTTAAGAAACCGAACCGCGATCCGCGCGATGGTTACCCTGCCCCGATTATGCAGAAAGGAGTCGTTAAGTTCGAAGACCTTAAAGAGGGAATGAAAGTCACCGGGAAAATCAAGAACGTTGTAGATTTCGGCGCTTTTGTCGACATAGGTCTGCACGAAACAGGACTTATTCACGTAAGCGAACTGAGCGACAGTTTCGTTAAAGATCCGATGGAAGTCGTCAAAGTAGGTGATATCCGTGAGTTTACGATCATCGGACTCGACGCAGACCGCAGACGTATAAGCCTGTCGCTCAAAAGCGACGCTGCGAGCCGCATAGGGCATACCGGCATGGGCAGCGCAAAAACAGAAAGTACAGCCGGCAATGAAAACGGTACTACACGCAGAATAGTCGTCGTAAAGAAAGGTCCCCCGCAGAACGGCGGTGCACACAGGGACGGACAGCACAATGACCGGCCCCGCAGCAGCAGCGGCCGCCAGCATGACCGGCAGTACCAGGGCAGCGACGACGGAATGACATACAATCCGTTTGCCCAGCTGTTAAAAAAGTAACTGCATAAAAAAACATACCGCTGATTAAACCATAACAGCTTAATCAGCGGTCCACTGTTGTGTTCACATGCGTTCTAAATACCGGTCCGACTGTGCCGTAACTGCCTTCCGCGGGGACAGGTCTGGGTTACACTGTACAAAAGCAATCTCGCACCGGAGAAGGCATACGGGCTTATAGACCGCAGAACGCTTTTGCAAGCACCTCCTATATGTGTTGTTTTTTTCATAAAACTGTGTTAAATTATATGTAGAGAGTCTGTATTCCCGTGTTGCAGACCATTAGAGAAGATTTTATTTAAAAATAGTACACGCGTGGTTATTATTACTCTCGGGGCATATCCCTGAAGGAGAGCTTATGAACAGAAGAATATTGAAAGCCGTGGGGGTTTTTGTCTCCACTGTATTATTCCTTGCGTCCTGCAGCAACATGTCGGTTCCTCAGTCCGTATCGGTAAAGACAAATGCGACATATAATGCTAATTTCGGATCGTTTTCGAAAAATTTATCGGAATATATATCTACGGATTCTCTTCAAAAACAGATTACTTCCGCTAATACCAATACAAATTCCGGTATCAAAGTTTATGACTACAATCCAGGTGGAAACGAGACAACTCAAAACTTTCTTATTAAATATCCGGTTCTCAATAAAACGATCGATATTGCTTCATCACTTGCCGGAGTCGACCTTACATCGACATCAACTTCAACAAGCATCAGTCAGAATTTTGTCATTCCTTCAATAAATAAAACATTCAGTCAGGATATGGCATTTCCCGACTTAAGCAGCCAGATAGACAAATCTCTGTCTTTATCTCCGATAGATGTCCCTGTATATGGAATGGGTACAGGAAACACGGTTTCTGTCTCATCTGATGTTATTCCTTCTGTTTCTCTCAAAATTTCATCTCCTAAATTCAGCACACTTACATACCGTTCGGGAAATCTGGTTCTTACCGTAACAGCCTCCTCAACAGATATTACATCGCTTGAATTGCAGGCGACATTAAAAAACAGTACTGGAAAAACAATCTCTACATCAGGACGTGTTACCGTTGTAAACGGTAGCAAATTAACGCTTCCTCTTGCTGATGCGACGCTTGTTTCTTCAATGACACTCTCTTTTTCAGGTAGTATCACAGGAGGTTCGCCCGGAACAACTTATCACTATACTATTACGCCATCTCTTTCCAACACAAAACTTGCAGAAGTTACAGGCCTCACTATGTCATCCGAAGAACTTGGTTCAGCCGGAATTCTGGCGCTTAATAATACCATCGACGTCAGTAACACAAATCCGCTGGTAAATGCAACAATCGGCGCAGGCAGTATTACGATCAGCTGTGGTTTCCCGAGCGGCTGGTCAGGTGTAACTGCATCAACCTCAAATCTTGGACTATCAGGCGCTATATCAACAATAAATAGTTTCACTTCCGGAACAGCAGGCGGATACCTCATAAATGAATCGCTCAATCTGGTAAATGCATCTTTTACACCGGGAATGCTTAATGTAACGGGAACAGTCACTATTGCACTGGATAACGCCACGGTTATATTTCCTGAATCGGGTATTGACCTGACCATGTCAGGTTCCTGTGCAGTGTCATCCTTCAGTTTGGCAACTATTGACACAAGCAGCTATACAACTACTTATTCATACACCACAGAGGTCCCCTCTGCACTGTCAGGATTTGTCAAATCAATACATTATATAGATGCAGGCGTAAAAATAAACTCATACACAAACGGTCTACCGGCTGGTATAAATTCAAAAAACGATATAGGAATTACCCTGTCCTCCGGTTTCCTCGATATAAGCAGTACAGACGGCGCAACAGGTACAATCGCTGAAAACACTACAAACGGTATACTTTCGCTGATAAAAAAAAGCGAAGGTAACATCGACGTCTCAAATGCATCAAACATCGATATCACAGTTGATATAACACTCCCTGGTTATGATTCAACAAAAAAACAGGCCACATTAACAAATATTTCAACAGGTACAACGTATTCCTTTGCAGTTTCAGGCCTTACACTTACGCTCAATTGGGATAAACTGGAAGCGGACAGTACAAAACTTACTCAGGAAGATTCTTACGATACCGGTATTAATCTGACTACGATCATGAGCAGTCTACCGGATGCCATACAGACAGCACTTGATACCGATCATATTACAATCGACTCTCTGCCGCTGTATTTGAGCCTTCAAATTCCTTCTTCAATTGCCAGTCTGTCAAACCTCTCTTTCTCAGGTAAAATTCACCTGACAGCTACAGCAGCAGATGATACAACATTGGACACGTATATTCTCGGTTCTGAAGAAAGCAACAGCAGCATCTCTCCAGACTCGTTATCACTTACAACCGACAGCAGTTCTGCAGTAACAACAAATATAGCAGAATGTAAAACATCAGAAGGAAATCCTCTTGTAAATGCAGAACTTGCCAGTATTCTGAACGGCAGACCAAAGGCTATCCGTCTTTACTATTCCATAACACCTGCAAACGGGACTAAGTCTGATATTACTATTGAATATAAGGATATATCATCTCTGGAGAGTTCCGGTTTGACAATTTCGGCGACAGTTTACATTGTTCTTCCGCTGAAACTTACTGTACAAAAAGAAATAAATATTGATATGCTTTCTGCTGCTAATATTACGAGCACGGATATATTCAGTCGCACAGAGCAGTTCGACACATCAACCTATGAAAAATATGTTGATGCAATAAAAAATATTGGTTTTAATTTGGGACTGACAAACAATCTTGGAATTAATGATCTTAAAGCAAAGATTACGGATGGTAAAAACGGCACAATCTTTGCTGAACGGGATATATCACTGACCGGTTCTATGGTAAAGGCATCAATGACAGGAACTGAAATAAGTAATATTTTGAACACATATCCTTTTATGCCCGTGGTAACACTTGTTATTCCCGTGGATAAAGAAACAGGGAAACAAACTATTTCCATACCAAGAAATGCCAGTGTGGCTTTTACAGCCCAGGCTGTCATTACTACAGACGGAACCATTAAGCTCTATGGAGGGAACAACTAATGAAAAAGACACTTATACTCTTTACGGTGCTTCTTTCACTGACAATTCCACTTTCCGCATTCACTCTTGATCCACTTCATCCGTCGCACCGGGTCTTTGAAATCGGTTTTGATTCGCAGGCAGCACTCACGAATAATTATTTTAATATAAAAGATCTTCTCGTAAAAGACATTGTTATCGATCTGCAGAAAATTGCAGACGAAATGCCTTCAAACGGATTCATGATAAATGCTCTGTTCTCTGCTCCCGAACTGTTCTGGAATCTTAATCTTCCCAACGGTTTTCATCTTGGTTCTGCATACGGACTAGAAGGATCCGCTACAGGCAACATCGGCAAAAACCTGTTTGATCTGATCGGATACGGGAATGCAGACAGTACGACAATCAATGTAGACGGATATGCAAATGCGGATATTTTTGCCTACTTTAATGTTTCTGCC
>Ga0172378_10005123_pt1 | contig 12233 bp, 6 predicted proteins | sample GrowelOW332metaG_FD_119755 | JGI IMG/M metagenome (GOLD analysis project Ga0172378, IMG submission 119755) | Groundwater microbial communities from an aquifer near a municipal landfill in Southern Ontario, Canada - Pumphouse #3_1 metaG | ecosystem: Environmental > Aquatic > Deep subsurface >...
AAGATAAGACATTTAGGGCTGATTTCCTCTTTTGGAAACCAGTCCTTTTAAGTTCAGATTATTTAATTCGAAAAAATGTTTAGCGGACACTAATAATTTTTTATAAAAAATATGTAGGTTTTTTAAATTCAATAAAGACAATATCTATCAAAAATTATAATTCTGATTCTATGCTCAACTCTTCTTTTCCTTTTTTATAATCTAAATGGAAAGAATCTTTATTACCAAGACCCTTATTTATAATATATTCAGATAATAAATCAGCTATATATTTTTGAATAGCTCGTTTTAGAGGTCTAGCACCATATTGAGGATCATAACCTTTCTTGCATATAAAATCCTTTGCATTCTCAGTTAAATCAAATGAAAATCCCAATTCTTTTACACGTTTCTTAAGCTCAAGCATCTCTATATTTACTATTTTAGCAATATCTTCCTTACTAAGTGGATTAAAGATAACAACATCATCCAACCTATTTATAAACTCGGGAGCAAAAGTATGCTTCAAGGCCTTAGTAACTATAGATTTGGTATACTCACGATTTCCATTCATATCTTTTGAACCAAATCCTATTCCTCTACTAAAATCTTCAATCTTTCGGCTTCCTATATTAGAAGTCATTATTATTATAGTATTTTTAAAATCAACCTTACGTCCCAAGCTATCAGTTAATTGACCATCATCCAACACTTGTAATAATAAATTAAAAACATCATGATGTGCTTTTTCTATTTCATCTAATAATATAACAGAGTAAGGTCTTCTTCTAACCTTTTCAGTAAGTTGACCGCCCTCTTCATATCCAACATATCCTGGAGGTGCTCCAACTAATCTAGAAACAGAAAATTTCTCCATATATTCACTCATATCAATTCTTATCAAAGCATCTTCTGAATCGAATAAATACTGAGCAAGAACCTTAGCTAGTTGAGTCTTTCCAACACCTGTTGAACCCAAAAACATAAATGAACCTATGGGTCTCTTCAAGTCTTTTAATCCAACTCTTGAACGTTGTATAGCTTTAACTACATTATTTATAGCCTCGGATTGTCCAATCACCTTAGAGGATAAATCCTTAGCCATATTTCGTAGTTTAGCACTTTCTGACTTAGCTATTCGTTTTACAGGAATACCAGACATTAAGGATATAACATCAGCAACATTTTCTTCGGTAACAGGTAAAGGTTTTGCTTCCTGTTTTTTCTCCCAAAGTTCCATTTCAGAATTTAAGGCAACTAATAAAGTACGCTCCTCGTCTCTGTACGAAGCTGCAACCTCAAAATTTTGAGCCTTAGCTGCTTCATTCTTCTTCTCCTTTACATCATCCATCTTAGCTTCCAAAGATTTAATAGAATCTGGGATACTAACTTTTCCTATATGAATTCTGGATCCAGCATCATCTAATACATCTATAGCTTTATCAGGCAAAGATCTTTCTGAAAGATACCTTACGGATAATTTAACACAAGCCTTTAAAGCATCATCTGAATATTTCACATTATGGAAAGATTCATAATAAGGTGCTATCTTGCGTAAGATTTCCAAAGTTTCTTCAACAGTGGATGGTTCTATTATAATTTTTTGGAAACGACGTTCTAAAGCAGCATCCTTCTCTATAGTTTCTCTATATTCATCTAATGTTGTAGCCCCAATACATTGAAACTCTCCTCTTGATAAAGCAGGCTTTAATATATTTGCAGCATCCAAACCATTACTAGTTCCGCCAGCACCTACAATAGTATGAATCTCGTCCATAAAAAGAATAACATCCTCATCATTAGATATTTCATCTACAAGTTGTTTTATTCTTTCCTCAAACTGACCTCTATATTTAGTACCAGCAACCAGGGATGCCATATCTAATGACACAATTCTCTTGTCTAAAAGAGTAAAAGGGACCTCTTTAGCCACAATTCTCATGGCAAGACCTTCTACTATGGCAGATTTCCCCACACCTGCATCTCCAACTAATATGGGATTATTTTTCTTTCTTCTGCTTAATATTTGTGCAATTCTTTGAATCTCCTTTTCTCTTCCTAAAACAGGATCAAGCTTCTTTTGTAAGGCCATCTCTGTAAGATCTTTGCCAAATTTTTCTAATAAACTTAAACCCTTAGAATTATGAGTAGAATTATCCAAACCATTTCCATCACCTCTTTCATCATCATCATCTTGGTTATTTGGATTTTCAAATCCCCCAAAATTGTTTAACATATCTTTCATCAAATTCTGAAAATTGTCCTTAAAATTGTCTCCCATAGAATGACCATTCAACTTATCTAAAGAAAGCATATTCTTCATAGTTTCATAGTCAACACCCCATTTTTCTAACAATTTATAGGCAACAGTTGAACTATCTTTTAGCATAGCCAAAAGCAAGTGTTCTGGACTCAACTTATCATCATCTAATTCCTGAGCCTCTATTTTGGCATTTTTAAGTATTTTAAATGTAGTAGTAGTAAATGAAAATTCAGGTTTATCCACATTTGCTAGTTGCTCAGCAGTAACAGATGACTTTTTATATTTTTTCTTTCTAATAACATCCTCTACCTCATCCAAAAATTTAGACTTATTAACGTCTAACTTTGTTAGTAAATCATTAACTTTAGTTTGATTAGACTGCAATATCCCCCACAATAAGTGTTCGGGATATATTTTAATTACCCCAACATTTAATGCTTTCAGATTAGCAAGATTCATAATACGCCTAATTATTTCTATATCCATTTTATTTTCTCTATTATATTTCGTCTTTATTCTTCTTCAAAATAAATAATCACTTTGTTTATACATTCAGATTATTTATCATTATTAAGTATTTCCCTAAATTGTTCCTCATTTAAGATTTCAACTCCTAGTTTTGTTGCCTTTTGAAGCTTACTACCAGCCTTTTCACCAGCTATGAGATAATTTGTTTTAGAAGAAACAGTATCATTTACTCCTCCTCCATTATTTAAAATTATATCTTTAAAATAATCTCTAGAATGAGTTAATTTACCAGTTATTACAAAATTCTTCCCATCAAATATCTTTTCTTTATCTCCATCATCTTCTATAGCGCTAATTACTCCAAAAGAATTTATCTTATTTATAATATACAGATTATTTTTATCTCTAAAAAAATCTAATATACTATTTGCCATTTGCTCTCCAAAATCATCAAGCTCTACAAGCTCTGCATAATCAGCTTTAATCAAATTATCTATATTCTTAAAGTGCTTAGCCAACACCCTAGAAGCCGTTATTCCAATATGTCTAATTCCTAGCCCATACAAAAGAGCAATAAACCCTCTCTCTTTAGATTTTTCAATAGATAGTAATAACTTCTCTACACTCGTCTTTTGTAATCTAAATATTTGTAATGTGTTCAATTTCCGTACCAAAGTAGAATTTGTCTTAAAAAACTTCAATATACCCATAGCATCATTAGAACTTAGACCATTTACTGACATAAGACTGCCATAGTCTGCCTTATATACATCGTACAAAAAATCATATTTCGTAGCTAGCCTATTAGACTTTTCAATATCTATTCCAGGTATATTCATGGCATAAATGATATAACCAGTAGGAATAAATTCTACTTCACCACATTCCATTAACCTATTAAAAGTAACTGAATCATTAGCAAATAAAGAATCTAGGGATTTAAAATAATTTATAATTTTAATGGCATTTATACTCTTAATTTTTAATCCTATCAATTCCTCTAAAGTTGCCTTAGAATAATTTCTTAAGTTCATATATTTATTCGCAAGCAAAAGAGAATCTTTTAATAGCATATTTTTAATCCCAATTCCGAAGGCATAAATAACTCTCGAAAGAGGTATAGTAGGCATACTATATACATCTGGATAAAATATTTTTTCCATTCCAAGTAATTTCTCTTTACTATCCACTAAAGAATAAATATCAGCCACATTTTTAATTATTCCAGAAGACACAAGCATTTCTGATATTTCCTTACCAAAACCATCTATATTCATAGCTTGTCTACTAACAAAATGTTCTATGCCACCTATTATTTGGGGGAGACAAATATTTGCTGCGGGACAATAATATCTAGCTTCTCCATCTTCCCTTATAAGTTTTGTGCCACAAGAAGGACAAAATTCAATAAATTGAATAGGCTTAGCATCTTTCGCTCTTATAGCATAATTTACAGCCACTATCTTTGGTATAATTTCCCCTCCTTTTTCTATAAAAACACAATCATTTTCGTGTAGATCTAATTCTTTTATTATATCGTAGTTATGCAAAGTAGCTCTTTTTACTATGGTTCCTGCTATATGCACAGGAGTTAAATTTGCTACTGGAGTTACAGTACCAGTACGACCTACTTGATAACTCACGCTAAGTAATTTAGTCTCAACCCTCTCTGCTTTAAATTTATATGCTATTGCCCAACGGGGAGTTTTTGCCGTATATCCCAAACGATTTTGTAAATCTACATTATCAACCTTTATTACCACACCGTCAATTGGAACGTTTAAATTTGAACGCTCTTTATCCCATTTATCAATAAATGCCATAATATCTTCAATATTACTACATCTAGAAGTATAAGGAGCAACATTAAGCCCCCAAGTCTTGGCTTTTTGCAAATTTTCGTAGTGAGTCTCAGCAAAAGTTGTTTCGCCTGGGATATAATACAAATAACACATTAAGTTTCGTTTTGCCACGATTGAAGAATTCTGCATCTTAAGAGTTCCTGCCGCAGCATTTCGGGGATTGGCAAATAAAGCTTGATTATTTTCTTGCTTTTCCTCATTTAATTGTTCAAAAACATCAAAAGGCATAAATATTTCTCCTCTTATTTCAAAATCAGGAGGATAATCTCCTATTAATTTTAAAGGCACAGTTCTTATTGTTCTAACATTATTTGTTACATCATCTCCTCTAACACCATCCCCACGAGTAACAGCCTTTATTAAATTTCCATCTTTATATATCAAACTAATTGAAGTCCCATCATATTTTAATTCACAAACATAATTAACATTATCTCCCACTAATTTACGTACACGTTTATCAAAATCTCTTATCTCCCCCTCATTATAAGTATTTCCCAAGGAAAGCATAGGATAACTATGTTCAACTTGGGTAAACTCTTTGTTAATATCTTGGCCAACCCTCCTAGTTGGAGAGTTTATATCAAGCAATTCTGGATGAACCAACTCAAGAGCTTCTAATTCGTGCATTAAGACATCAAATTCCATATCTGAAACACTAGGAGCATTATTTATATAGTATTCCCTATTATATTTTTCCAATAACTCTCTAAGTTCAAATATTCTATATTTTTCTACAACCCCAACATCTTGCTTTTTATCCATCTTTTGTTAACTTTACTTCACATATTACTAAAAGCTTATTTAAAGACAAAATTAATACATTTAAAAGTAATTACAAACAAATTTATGTTATAGCTTGATAAAATTAATTAATAGATTTAGTTTTGTATGAGCTTTTACATTAAAATCTCCTAAAAAAAATTGGCTAATGAAAAACTTCTTAATTGTTATTATATTATTCACATTTATGAGTATTGACAAGGCAAATGCTCAATTTATAAATACAGGACAATCTAGAACCTCTATTAAATGGAGAATAATAAAATCAGAAGATTTTAATATAATCTACCCTGATTATTTTGAGCAAATGGCTCAACAAACAGCTAATATTTTTTACGGAATATTTAAACATAATAATTCTTTAGATCAAAAAGCTAAAAAAATAAATTTTATTATTCATCCTAATGGAGGAATTTCAAACGGTAATGTGGGTTGGGCTCCCAAAAGAAGTGAATTATACACAATACCACCTCAGGATGCAGGAGAGTCATGGTTAAACCATCTTTGTATACACGAATCCCGTCACGTAGTTCAATTTAATAAAATGAATCAAAATACCTCAAAAATATTATATTATATATTCGGTCAAATGGCTCCTATGACAATAGTAGGATTATATGTTCCAATGTGGTTTTTGGAAGGAGATGCCACCAGTTTTGAAACTTCAGCTGGACAAATTGGACGAGGTAGAGATCCCGAATTTCTAAACGAAATGAAGGCTCAAATAATAGATAAAGGTATTTATTCTTTAAGCAAAGCGACCTGTGGATCCTATAAAGATTTTGTACCAGATAAATATACTATGGGCTACTTTATGACAGCAAATACTCGGAAAAATCATGGAAACAAATTCTGGGCAAAAGTACTTGACAATGTATCTCGTCATCCATTTAGTTTTACCCCATTTTCTTACGGTATTAAGAAAAATATAAGTCAAAAACGAGATAGTCTATGGGACAGTAAAGAGTTTCATGATTTATTTAATAATCCTGAAATTATAAAAGAGAACAACACCTCAAGAGATGGTAAGAAAATGCTTTATTTAGATAATTTCACAGAACTACAAAAAATATGGGAAAAAGAAAAACCCATAAATGACATATTTACAACAATTGCTACCCAAAATAAATCTTTTTGCAACTATTATAACCCTCATAAAATAATGAATAGCTCCTTAGTCATGTATAAGAAAGGTTTAGACAATAGTGGCGCCTTTATTTTATACAACAAAGGCAGTGAATATACACTTACCAAAACTGGACTATTATTTGATTACAATTTTAATGTCTTTGAAAATAAAATAATATGGTCGGAATATCAAACCAATATAAGATGGGAGCACGAGGGAAAAATGCTTATTGCCATATATGACATTAATACAAAGACATATAAGAGATATAAAGGAATAAATAATAGATTTTCTCCCTTTCGTACAGATTCTGGCTGGGGCTGCGTTGAAACAGACAATAAAGGTAACTCATTTATAATCCTCTATAATAAGGATTTCTCCAAAAAATTAACGGAAATAAAAGCAAATTTCAATGAGCATTTTATTCATCCCTCATATTACAATGGGAGTATATATACCATAATTCAATCGGAAAAGGGAAATAAAATTAGTGAGATAAATATAAAAACTCAAAAAAGAACAACTCTACTTAACAATAAAAAATACCAAATAGATAAACCTCTATTTTATAATAATAATCTATATTTTAGATCGTCTTTTAATAGTAATAATAGCCTATACAGAATTAATTTAAAATCAAAAAAAATAAACAATATCTTAAATTCCAAATATGGCATAAAATACCCCAGTATAAATAATAATAATATATATTTTTCAAACTATACTTCTAAGGGTTATAAACCGTGCTTTATAAATATTGCTAAACTAAAAGAAAATGAAGTGATACAAAAAGAGTTTACTCTAGCTGAAAACATTAGCAAACTCGAAAATTTCAACAATGAAATAAATAATAATAATAATAATTCTTTTACTTCCCAAAAATATAATAAGACATTACATCTACTCAACATTCATAGTTGGGGTCCTATGGTAATAGACATAAACGACTTTGAAGTAAGTCCTGGCTTAACTATTTATTCTCAGAACAAATTAAATACTCTCCAATTTAATGCTGGTTATAAAATAAAAAACAACAAAGGCAGATGGTTTATTAAGGGTAGTTATTTAGGTTTATTTCCAAAATTTGATTTCGAAAGCGAACACTCAAAAGAAACATTCTACGCTAATATTGCAAGGCAAAATATTTTTACAAATAAACTTGATTCTCTTATTACAACGATAAAAAGCTCTAGACTTAGCTCAAAATTCACTATAAGAGTACCTCTCTCTGGACAATATAAAAACTTTTCTTTTTACGTTGAACCCTATATTAGATATACCTACGAAACTTTATATAATAGTAAATTCACTTCCATTGAACATTATAGTCACAATATACTAGGGATAACCATTACCCCAACAGACAATTCCCCCTACAATATAAAGATAAATAAGATAAATTCAAGTTTACTGGAATACGGTCTAAGAATTAACAACTTTAGTCAAACATGTACTAGAGAGATATATCCAAAATTCGGACAATACCTCAAGATAGCGAATTCTAAAATTTATAGAAAAAACATTAAAGATGCATACATTTTTTGGACAGAAGGTAAATTATATTTCCCAGGATTATTCGCACATCATTCTCTGTCACTTTACGAAGGATACCAAAAAATGCCAATAAATAATATAATATTTAGTAATAAAATTAACGAACCAAGGGGAATTGATCTTTATGGATATAAATTAGCCACTTTTCAGGCTAACTATACATTTCCACTTTGTTATCCAGATTTAGCCTTACTAAACTCATTATATATCAAAAGAATATACCTTAATGTTTTTTATGACACATGTAAAGAAAATACTTCATTTGGTAAAAACAACTATAATTCTTATGGACTAGAACTTAATAATAATATTAATCTATTTAAACTTACAATTCCATTAACTTTGGGTTTTAGACTAGGATATGAAGATAAAACGAACTCCTTTTTCTTCAATCTTACATTTGGATACAATATTTCTATTTAATCAAAAACTCGTATAACTTCAACTACACCTTTTATTTGCATCATAAATACAATAAGAGTTGATAATTCATTAATTGAATGTACATTTAATGTAAAGGTACATTTAGCTATTGAGTCTTTACTCTCTATTAACAATCCCCCCATATTAATATCTAAATCTTTAGATACTATTTTTATTAAATCAAATAATAACCCATCTCTATCAACTCCACTAACTTTAATTTTAACAGGATAAACTACGCTATCATCAATAGGTAGGACTATAGGCACAATAGAACCTCCTGCCTGAGCCGCTCTGGAAATGGCTCTCATACAACTCCTCTTATGTACAGTAATAGTACCATCACCATTATTAAAACCAATAACTTCATCCCCAGGTATAGGTCTACAAACATCACAATATATATAAGGATTAACACCCTTTATCTCTATTTGATGTTTTAAATATGATGAAATATTCTTCTTTGCTTTATAAGTTTTTACATAATCTAACCAATCATCTTTAGGAGTAGTCTTTTCATCTGTTCCTATAAAAACTCTATCCCCTCGTCTTAATATAGTTTTTAAAGATACAAGTTGACCATTTATTTTAGCATAAAGAGCATGCTCTCCTACAACTTTAGTATGAATAGCATAAGCAAAATCGATTGCGGATGCACCCTTAGGTAATACAATTTCTCTACCCTTAGGAGTAAAAACACTTATATCGTCATTATAAAAATTGTAAGTTATATTTTCCATATAATCTTTTTCCGTTCCATAATTAGATATATCTCTCAATACTGTTTTAAAACTTTCAACCCAATGTTCCAATCCATCTCTTTGAGCCATACATCCTTTAATAGAATTTCTTTCCATTCTCTCAGAACTTATATGAATTTCCATCCAACGTCCATTTCTACACATTAATTTAAAATGTAATGATTGATAGCCATTTTCTTTTGGAGAATCGATATAATTCACCAAACTTCCAGGTTTTTCCTTATACATACTTGATAATATGGAATAAGCTCTTAAACATAAATCCTTCTCAGACAAACCACATTTTGAATCGTATTTGATTATTACTCTTATAATTTGAATTGACTCAACTTGTTTAAAAGAAGAAGCATTTTGTATCATTTTTCGCCATACTGCACATACACTTCTAGTCTTACAAATAACTTTTGCATCAACTCCAGAATCTTGTAAAGCTTTCTTTGCTGGCTCAATAAAAGAGCTAACCACATCTCTATTTTCATATTTAAAAGCTTTAATTTTTGAATCTAATTCAGAATATTCTACGGGAATTCTAAACATCAAACTCAGATTTTCTAATTCTGACTTAACATTGTATAAGCCTAGTCTATTAGCAAGTGGAGCATAAAAATAGTCAGTTTCTCCAGCTATTTTCATTTGCTTATCTGATTTCATACTAGACAAAGTCCTCATATTATGAAGTCTATCTGCTAATTTTATTAATAAAGCACGTATATCATAATTTAGCGAATTAAGCATTTGTTTAAAATTATCAACTTGTTTTGATAAATCATTATCTGCTCTTTTTTCCTTAGTCAAAATCCTCACCAAAAAAGCTACATTATCCCCAAATGTACTCGCAATATCATCATTTGAACAACAAGTATCCTCAACTACATCATGTAAAAGAGAAGCTATTATAGAATCTACGCTCAAATCAAATTCATCTGCAACAATCAGAGCTACTGCTATAGGATGAGTTATATAAGGAATACCACTTTTCCTATATTGCCCTGAATGTGCCTTCAGTGCAAAAGCATATGCTTTACGTATTCGTTCCATTTCTTCTTCAGTTTTTCCAACAGAAGCCTTACTAAATAATTCATCCCTTTTGGAGTTTATATAAGTAGAATAATCTTTCATACGTTTAAATTTTAACAGGCACTTGTACTTTTGGACACATCTTCACAAAAACAATTGGTATAGTATATGCTTTTTATTAGATATATAAGAGCAAATATATCTAATACGAGCGATATAAACAAAGAAATGTAAAAAAATTTGTGATATTCAAAAAAAATACTAATTTGCAAAACTTTAATAGAGAGTAAACTAATCAATCAACTAATACTATTATCATGACCGAATTTAATATTATAGGAGAATACATAGAACTGACAAAACTACTAAAAGCAACTCAATTGGTAGAAAGTGGAGCAATGGCCAAAGAAGTTATAAATGAAGGATTGGTCACTAGGAATAACGAGGTCGAATATAGAAAAAGAGCTAAAATAAAGAAGGGTGAAATAATAACATTTGAAGGTGAACAAATAAAAGTTGTATAGTTTACAACCTTATTTTTCCACCTATAAGCATATTATATTTTATCCAAGACTCGCCATGAACACCTCTTAAAGCCTCTATTTCCGCCCTATAAGTATACTATATTTAGTCCAAAACCAGCAGCGTAAATTAAACAGTGCCATACGACTAAAGAAATAATTATTTCTTTAGTCTCAAAAAAATATAGCTTTAAAAAAATCTAAAGGTAAATTTAATAAAATTCCAGCATATTCTTTATAGATCCCAAATAAGATTCCTTCCATCCTTCACATATCTCATCATAAACATCATCTGGAATATTGGTATGATTCAATTCCACCGTAGTACTATGTATTTCCTTATGAAGTGTTAGTACAACTATGGATTTTTCCTCTTGATCTCCAAAATACCACTCTTGCTCAATTCTTTTATTTGCATTTATTCTGATATTAATTCCTGTAATATCTCCATCCCATAAGGAAAATTCATAATTAGGTATAGCTTGCATATCAGCATGACATCCACTCCAGATCTCTATTTGAAAAGGATTCGTTAAACAAGCAAAAACCTCTTTAACATCCGCAAAAATTTGTAATTCGTAATTGAAATCCATTTTATATTAATTTTTATTTTTTTTATGTAGTATACTTAAAGCTACTGAGCTTACATTAGTTTTCTATCATTTAGCCTCAAATATTCTAGCATATCATAAGCATTACTAAAACTCTTATTACCAAACTTATATAAGAAACTATTTAAAGCATCAAAAACATCTATACGCTCTATATTTTCTTTATGCATAAGGTTTAAACATTGTAATACTTTTAATGCGTTAAAGTTATAAAAAAATCTCTGTATAAGTTTCTTTTCTGAAGATGTATTTCTATAAGCATCAAAAATAATTTTATTTAGGTCCGATAAACTAGTACATTCTCTCAAATAAGGATGCAAATCTGAATAAAGAACTTGAAGCGATGTATATAAATCAGATTCTCCATCTAGTTTTGTATCTTTAGCTATATTACCTCTTACATTTTCGTCTCCAGCTACTTTTTTAGCTATATTATATCCTATATTTTGATTTACATCCTCACTTATAGCTTTGCATAGAACTATTATTTTATCAAAAAAATCTTTTAAGATTACAAAAGCGTAGGGAGAAAACACCAAATAATTACCTTCATTTTCTGCAATTTCTTTAATAGCTCGCCCCGTACCAAAAGGAGTTCTTTCCGACAATCTTGCCGAAGGGAAAACCTTAGTATCGCTAGTTTCAGTAAATCTATTTGTAGAAATAAGCTTTTGAATAAAATAAAAATCTTCTCCAGCTGTCTTCTTACTCATTCCACCTTGTGCCACATAATCTTTGGCATTAGTAGCAATAGCAGACCCTATACAAGAATAATAATATGGATGACCACACCATAAGAGTGCCATTCTATAATACCTCATATATAATTCATATTTTGTTATAGCCTCTCTATAACAAGCTT
>Ga0172378_10005125_pt1 | contig 12233 bp, 10 predicted proteins | sample GrowelOW332metaG_FD_119755 | JGI IMG/M metagenome (GOLD analysis project Ga0172378, IMG submission 119755) | Groundwater microbial communities from an aquifer near a municipal landfill in Southern Ontario, Canada - Pumphouse #3_1 metaG | ecosystem: Environmental > Aquatic > Deep subsurface >...
AAATCATTTCTTTGTTCAGACTTTGTGATGAGAGATATATACTATGGAGATACCCTGATTGTTGATGAAGAAGGGAATAATATTGGTGGCAGAAGACTTAAACCTAAGGAAGATTTGGATTGGAAGAGCTTTAAATGGGGAATGTTGGTTTGCCATCAAGCAATTTTAGTAAAAAGAGAGATAGCACCACGATACGATTTAAATTATAAGATAGCAGCCGACTACGAATGGGTATTAGAATCGTTTAAGAGAGCAAGGTATTCTATGAAAACCAAACATAAGGTTTCCTGTTTCTTAAGGGGTGGATTATCTCAAAAAAATATTATTAGAGCTAATATTGAACGTTTTAAAATAATGAAGAAATATTATGGCTTCTTCCCTAGCCTATGGTATAATTTCTTAATGATATTTCGTTTTGCCTATACAGTAATTAAACTAGGGAGAATTTAATAAAAACCCACTAAATAATTATCAATATATACTGATATTATTTTTCATTCTTCCTTATTTGAGGAGCAAAAAGATAAACCCTAGCTTCAATACGAGCTAAGAAAGCATCTCCATGTTCTAAGGTCGGACTCTTAATATATCCACCAATAGCAGATAATTGAACCTGATTCAGAACCCTCTTACCAACTGAAAAATCTATTTCAGACAAACCATTAGTTTGAAATTCCGAAGTATATTGTAATTTGAAATGAAGACTATGCCTTGGAATACTATACCTGAGAGATGCTTGATAGAGAGGTAAGTCTTGAGCCTCGAGACGTATTACATCACCAAGGAAAAGATTACTAAAAGAATTCCTTATCATAGCACCATTATCCAATTCAGTACTACCAATAACCCTTGCTTGAAAATCGAATCGATGAGCATTATCAGTAATAAACATCTTCCTAAGTCCTATTGAATAAAGAATTGCATTATTGTTTATAGCATTTTGATATAATACCTCTGGATTTAATTCTATTTCAAACGGAAGAGTTAAAGTTGCATAAAGACCAGACATAAATACATTTGTATCTATCCTTGAACCAAACTCATCATATAGAGCAATCCCAATTTTATTTAACCCTTTATCAATACCTTTATTTTTATATGAAAGAGTTAGAGCAGTGAAATTAGTTTGACCAAGTCCATTACCCATCAATCCTCTATCGCGATGAAGAATATCGTAAACAAAACCTATATTACAGAATAAACCATTGCGAGAGAAATACTTAGTAACTGAACCTCCAGCAATCTGAAGTGATAATTTCTTATAATTATAAGTAAAATTAAGACCTGCAGCTCTATCATTAACCAAATAATGATCATCTAAAGTAATTGTTTGGATACCCAAACGAAGGCTTGTTGATTTATTTAGGAATTGATAATATGCTTCACGAAATCCAGGGTGACCATTTTTATATGTTAGATCTAAACCATTATCGTGCCTTGTCCAAGTTTTTATTCCACCTTCAATAAAAATGCCATGTTGCTTATTAGTATATTCTAAAGCCGCATATCCCGCGAAGAAACCAAAATAATTATCGTCAATAATCCCTCCCGAACCAGTTAATTCAATACCTCCTTTAATTGGAAGATATGGTATTGGTTTTGTATAACTTGCTAATTTACTTGGACAATTCCATTGAGCATTAGAAACAAGAGGTAGGAACACTAAAAGAAATATATAAATTGATTTTCTCATAAAAGAAATAATTAGTTGTGTTTAAACTTTAACATACCAAATCCACCTTCATTAGTGCAAGTTCTAGTAAGAATTAGTTTACCATCTTTAGCATAGTCGGGTTTAATTTTCACAACCATATCCATATAGTAGCCATTAGTTTGATCCGATTTTATCCACTCACCTTGCTTAACTATTTCCAAACCATCAAGTTTTAGTTTTGTTTCATTCATCCCAATTTGACAAGGCTGATGAATAAAATCAACAAGAATTTTTATCTGGATCTCCTCACCAACCTTATAAACCCTATTTTTATCGAATTTTTCCTGACCATTAATCCAAAAACTAACATTGCAAGAAAACCCAGCAAGAGCAATTAGCATAAATAGAGCTAATGATATTATTCCTTTTTTCATAAAATTAAATGTTTATCGTTGTAAAATTACTTTCGTGGTTAGCTTACTAATATTGTTTTCAACAACAATAAAATAAACTCCATTCTTAAGCCTTATATTAGGTGTCCAAATCACTTGACTTTTTAAAATTGTATTAGGCTTATCAATTCTATCAACAATCTTGCCATGAACATCAATCACATAAATATTACTTACATTTGGAACAATATTTACTAATGCTGATTTATTAATAGGATTAGGATATACACTTAAGCTTCCATTATCTTTTGAAAAATCATCTAATGAAAGAACGTTGGGAGTCCACACAATACTAATATCTTGAAAATAAGAAGTATTTGCAGGCGATAAAGTTATAACCTGATCAGATTTATTAAAAACAAAAGAAACAAAAGGTCCTGTACCATTGCTCTCAGTATATTCAATACAAACCTTATAATCACCATCAAGAACAACATTCCCACTAATATCAGTTCCATCCCAAGTTGCAGTCCTAGTGCTATGAGAAGGATAAGTGGCACCGGTTTGAGCATCAACAACGTTATATGTACTATTAGTTGCTGCTTTAAATTTCGTTAGATATTTTCTATAAGTAGTATTTTGAGAACGCAGCAAACGAGTTTTGACAAAACTATTAGTTGAAGCATCCTCAACCCAAATTGCTAAAATATTCTTAGGATTATACTGACCATTATTAGTAACTGTTTTAACCGATATTGATAACGTACCCTGAGTTTGAGCCAAAGTAGGTAGGGTAAAACCTATACAGATTAAAGAAAAGGCTATAGTTCTAAATAAATTCATTCCAAATAATAATTTAATTTTCGATATTAATAATTATGCAAATATATAAATAAAAAAAAGTTTCTCGCCATTTATTGATAAAAAAATGTAATTTTGCTCCAAATATTGAAAAGAATATGAAAAAGATAGTAATCCTAATTTCCATAGTTATATTAGCTTATAGTTGCGAAATAACAAGTGAATATATGGTAAATCAAGAAAAATGTACTGATTGTGGGAAATGTTATAGAGCATGTCCAAACGATATGATAGATAGGGAAATATACAAAATTGAAGGTCCCGACACATTCTTCGTTGCCAAAATACGAACCAATAGATGCGTAGGTTGTGGCAAATGCCAAGATGCTTGTGTGAAAAATAACGGAGTAGAAAACAGCGCAATTATAGAAAAATAATAGATTATTGCTCTACATTCAAAAGGATTTTGTATTTTTGACAAAGTTTTTTTGAATACAATTATATGGAAAATTATTTAGTATCAGCTCGTAAGTACCGTCCTGCAGATTTTAAAAGCATTGTTGGGCAATCACATATTACCACAACTCTACAAAATGCCATCAAATCAGACCAACTAGCACAAGCATTTCTTTTTTGTGGACCTAGAGGAGTGGGCAAAACAACCTGCGCAAGGATACTAGCCAAAACAATTAATTGCACCAATAGGACATCTGAAACAGAGGCTTGTAATCAGTGTGAGAGCTGTCTTTCATTTAATAATAATTCAGCTTTTAATATTCAAGAACTCGATGCAGCATCCAATAACTCGGTTGATGATATACGTGACTTGGTTGACCAAGTTCGGGTACCACCTCAGGGAGGAAAATACAAAGTATATATTATTGATGAGGTACATATGCTATCACCCTCAGCCTTCAATGCCTTCCTTAAAACCTTAGAGGAACCACCCTCCTATGCAAAATTTATCTTAGCAACAACAGAAAAACATAAGATAATCCCAACCATTCTTTCACGTTGTCAGATATTTGACTTCCACAGAATAAATAATGAGGATATATCAACGCATTTAAGATATATAGCAGAGAAAGAAAACGTTATAGCAGAGACAGAAGCCTTAGATATAATAGCAGAAAAATCGGATGGAGGACTACGTGACGCACTCTCAATGTTTGACCAATTGGTTTCATTTACAGGTGCAAACCTAACCTATTCCAATATAATTGAAAACTTAAATATACTTGACTACGACTATTATTTCCGTTTCGTTGACTTCCTACTCGAAACCGATATCTACAACACCCTACTCCTATTCAATCAGGTATTAGAAAAAGGATTCGAAGGTTCACATTTCATAAATGGACTATCATCGCACCTAAGAAACTTATTGGTAGGGAAAGATCCTTCCACAATAAAGCTAATGGAAGCAAGCAAGAGCATACAAGAAAGATATTTACAACAATCCACAAGATGCAGCACAACATTCCTTCTTAGAGCCTTAGACTTCGCCAACACCTGTGCAATGGATTACAGAGCATCATCCAACAGACGTCTTTGCGTTGAATTGGCACTCCTTAAGATTGCAAATATAATGAAGAAATTGCAACCCAAAACCGAGTCACCCAGGCAAGGCGTAGAAGAAAAAAAAAAGTTAACTAGCAAACAACCCGATAAAGAGGATGAGCCCCATGCCCAAGAAGAGATAATTAAAGAAACTAAGACAGAAGTGATTGAGGAAGGGAAAAAGAAGAAAATAAGTATTCCAAAGTCAAGCTCATTTTCAATAAATGTGGGAGTTGAACAAACAATTAAAATAGACGAGAAAGAAAGAGCCAAACTCAACCCTCCCACCATAGCCTTAGATTGGCAATTGTTTAAAACCAAACTAAATAACTATGCAGATGCAATAAAAGACTCAATGCCCAATCTATACTTTATCCTAACAAGTTGCAATATAGAAAACAATAACGACAACACAGTAACTATAACCTTTCTAAACTCAATGCAAGAGAAAGAATTTGAAGCCTCAAAGCACGAAATTGTTAGAATAATTAGGAAAACAACCCTCTGCGAAAGCTTCCTATTTAGAACAAAAATCCATCAAACCGAAATCAAAAACAAGCCCTATCGACCATTAGATAAATTTAATTACCTTGCCAATAAAGAACCTGCAATAAGAAAACTAATGGAAGCATTTGACTTTGATATAGATTATTAAAAACTAGAAAAGATAAAGGAAAAGATAAATATAAACAAATAAAATACTATGGGAGAGGCATTAATCTTTTTAGGGATATTGATATTTTCAGCACATCTATTCTCAATGATTTTCTCAAGAAAAAAGATACCAGATGTATTATTATTAATGATAATAGGAATAATTATTGGACCCCTATTAGGACTAATAAGCCCCACCTTTATGGGACAAGCAGGAGGAATATTCACAACAATAGTATTAGTTGTAATCCTCTTCGATGCCGGAACAGATATCAGCATCATTGACCTCAAAAACGCATGGAAACCAACCATAAGACTTTCAATCTCATCAGTAATCATCTCAACAATACTCGTAGGACTAATAGCCTACGCCATAGGATTTACCCTAATCAATAGCTTAATAGTTGGGATAATACTCTCAGGAACCTCATCGGCAGTAGTAATACCCCTAACACAACAACTCAAATTAGGAAAAGACGCCAAAACATCACTCATCTTAGAAAGTGCAATAACCGACATTATATGCTTCGTTCTGGCACTTGCCTTCCTCGAATCAGCCCAAAAAGGAGGAGGAGTTGATGTTGGGTCACTAGCCGGAGGAGTTATATCCTCATTCGTAATGGCAACCATAATAGGATTTATAAGTGCAATAGTTTGGGCAAGCCTACTACACAAAGTAAGGACAGTCAAAAACTCAATGTTCCTAACCCCAGCCTACGTATTTGTAGTATTTGGAATATCCGAATCACTAGGCTTTAGCGGAGCAATATCAGCCCTAGCAGTTGGAGTAACAATAACAAATATGGACTTTTTCAATTTCAAATTCCTCGAAAAATACCAAAAAGACAAGTATTTGAAACAAACCGACAACGAAAAAGCCTTTATAAGCGAAATAGTATTTATCTTAAAAACATTTTTCTTCGTCTATATAGGAATATCCATACCATTCAATAATATCATAGCACTAATCACAGGACTGGGAGCAACACTAGCACTATTAATAATGCGAGTATTTATTGCCAAATACTACTCCCCAAAAAGCTCCAATGCCTACGACAAAAGCATAATATCCCTAATGATACCCAAAGGACTAGCAGCAGCCGTATTAGCATCCATACCCGAACAAATGGGATTACCCCAAGGAGAACTAATAAAGAGCGTAGTATATGCCACAGTCCTATTCTCAATACTTATCTGTTCAATAGCAATATTTATCATAGGACGCTATCCGAAAGCAAATGTCCTACTAAGAATATTCTTCAAAACAACCAAAAAAACCAAAATAGAGAAAAAAATTGTGAGTTAGAGGATACACCCCCCTATATAGTCAAAAACAATCCTTAAAATCCAAATTCTAAAAAAAAAGTAGGGTTTTAAAAAAAAGACTTGATATAAATAAAAAAAGACTTAATATAAATTGAAAAAGACTTAATATAAATTTGAAAAGAAGGGGTTTAAATTTAAAAAGAAAAGACTTTTTACCAATTAATACAACACATCAGCATTTACCACTTCCCAAAACCATTTGCTTTAGGATTACTGCTATCTAATTAAAACGACACCCACTGCGTTGTGAATTGCAATCAATTATATATCTTTGCACTTTGGCAACAACCTCAACGCGTTGCTCTACTTTTGTGACGTAATAAATTTAAAAAAATATTAAACATTAAAATCATGGACATTTTAAACACTATCAATTGGCGTTACTCAACCAAAGAGTTTGACACAACAAAAAAGATCAATAAAGAAGATTTTTCCAAAATAAAAGCTTTATTGCGCATGAGTCCCTCAAGTACTAATATTCAGCCTTGGCATTTTGTAATTGCGAGTACTGAAGCCGGCAAAAAGAGAATCACCAAAGGAACACAAGGTTTTTTTCAGTTTAATGAACAAAAGGTAATGGATGCCTCACATGTAGTGGTGTTTTGCGCCCGAACAGATACAAATGAAGAATACATGAAGCACCTGATGGAAGTAGAAGACAAAGATGGACGTTACCCCAATGATGATATTAAACAAATGATATTTGGTGCTCGAAATCTGTTTGCCAATATGCACCGCTACGATTTGAAAGATTTACAGCACTGGATGGAGAAACAAGTGTATCTAAACATGGGCAATCTTTTATTGGGTGTTGCAAGCTTAGGCATCGATGCACTACCCATGGAAGGACTTGAGATGAAACAAATTGATGAAGAGTTTGGTTTGAGAGAAAAAGGATTTACAGCCGTTGGAGTTATTTCGTTGGGATACCGAAAAGAAAGCGACTTTAATATGCCTTCCAAAACACCAAAATCGAGATTACCCGAAGAAGAAATAATAACTTTACTTTAAATAAAACCATAAAAGCTATATATTTAACAAGTGTAATTTTGGATATTGTCATTATGAGTTCTGCCTGAAATACGGCACAACAGAAGCAAATGTAAATTCATCAACCGAAAACTTAGCCATCGACTACACCTATATGATCATTTTAGATTACGAAATGGAGTGAATTCATTAAAAAACCGTTGTGAATTGCTTTCAATTTTGTATTTTTGCGGTATAGCAACAATTGTTCAAAATCTGGTAAAGATGTCAGTGACGTTGTGAAAACATTTAAGAAGGAAGCGGGACTTAGGTTTCGCTTTCTTTTTTTTGTGATATTTTACCTATCTCCTTTTAGTTCTTTGTCCATATTGTTTTGGAGAACATTGCTATAAAGGAGTATATCTCGAGGCGTCCTATCATCATTAGTATCATCAATATTGTTTTTGATCCTATGTTAAGGGCGGAGTATGTTGTTTCGGGTGACATATATCCTATTACTGGTCCTATATTGGATATGCTGGCGGCCGACATTGCTATTGAGGGGATGAAATGGTTGCCAAAGAGGGTTAGGACGAATGCTCCAAAGATAAATATTATTAGATAGAGAAAGAAGAATCCAAAGACTAGGTTATTTACTTCATCTGCTAAGACTATTTTATTGTATCTTAATGGTATAATGGCTCTTGGATGGAACATCCTTTTGAAGGAGTTGTTGGCGTATTTAAATAATATAATTATTCTGATTAGCTTTAGTCCTGTGCTGGATGAGGCGCTTGTTCCTCCAATAAACATTAAAACGAGCAATAGAGTTGAAATAAATACTCCAAATTCTTGTGCCTCTGGCAGGTAGTATCCTGTGGTTGACACAACCGACACTATGTGTAGTATTGCAATTCTAAAGCTTTTTTCGGCATCGTAGTTGTGTTGGAAATACATAAAGGCGAACAGTATGGATGTTCCTAATATTATTATTCCGAAGTATAGTTTCGATTGTTCGTCGCGGAATAGTTTTGCCCCTTTTCCTTTAAAAAACCAATACAATAACACATAGCTTATTCCTGAGAATAGCATTATTGAGGTTATTACGTATTGAGAGTAGGCTGAGTATTCTCCTATATTGATGTTGGATGTTGAAAATCCTCCTGTTGACACTGCTCCTAAGCTATGGCAGATGGCGGTGAACACGTCCATTTCTCCTAAGGATAGTAAGATGATGGATATTATGGTTAGTCCAACGTAGATATAGACTATCTTTAGTACGGATTCTTTGATATGGGGTCTAACTTTTTCTTTGTCTATTGAAGTGAATTCGGCGTTGAAGAGGTAGTTGGATCCGTTCTTATAGTTTTTCACTAACATTATTACTATTAGGGTTAGTCCAAATCCTCCTATCCATTGGGTTAGGGCTCTCCACATTAGTATGCTTTTGGGCACTATTTCGAGGTTATCGAGTATGGTTGAGCCTGTTGTGGTTAGTCCTGAGAAGGATTCGAATAGTGCATTGATTGGGGTTTTGAAATAGGTTTGGCTTAGCAAATATGGCAGGGCTGCAATAAATGGGGATACAAACCAAACTAGTCCAACAATCATTCTTCCGTCTTTTTTGGTTAGTATTGGTGGGTAGTCTTTATTGAAATACATTAGTAAGGAACCCAATACTAATGAAAATGCTATGCTAAATGAAAATGCAAATATGGTAGATTCATTATTAATTATGGCTATTATTAATGGTATTGCAAAGCAGAAACCAATAAAATTAATTGTTAGCCCAAGTATGTATTGGAAGATCTTATAATTAAATCTATTTCTGAAAGGCATTAACTTAGTAGTTTAATAAATTTATGTGCTGATTCGGGGATAGAAAATGCTACAACTTTATCGTTGGCTTCAATTTGGGTTTCTCCAGTTGCAATAATTGCTTTTCCATTTCTCACCAATCCTCCTATATTCACTCCTTCTGGGAATTTAATATTCTTTAATTGTTTCTTGGTTATTGAGGAGTCTTTTTTGGCTACAACTTCTATTACCTCTGCTTCAATTCCCGATAGCCATTTTGATGTTGAGACTTCTTCTCCAAGGGTAAAACGAGTGATATAGCTGGCGGTTATTAGTTTCTTATTGATAATTGTGTCTATGCCTATATCTTGAGAAACATCAATATAGCTAAGGTTTTCTACAAGTGCTATTGTCTTTTTCACTCCCTGACGATGAGCATAGAGGCAGGCTATAATATTTGTTTCTGTTGATTGTGTTAGTGAAATAAAGGCATCTGCTTCGTTTATTCCTTCATCTTGAAGCAGAGAAATATCGCTACCATTACCATTTATTATCATCACATCATCAAACTCATTTGCTAAGCGATTACAACGGTCTATGTTTTGTTCAATTATCTTAACATTAATTTTATCATGCAGATTAATTGCTGCCCTTCTTCCTATTCTTCCTCCCCCAACAATTATTGCATTCTTTATGCTATGGTCTTCTTTGCCTCCAAGCAATTTAATTTTATTTATGCAATCAGGCTTTGCAATAATATATACCAAGTCATTGATCAAATACATATCATCGCCCTTAGGTATAATTGTTCTTCCTCTCCTAATTATACATACCGTTCTTATTCCTAAATCGGGAAATTCTTTTGCAACATCAACAAAGGATTTATTAACCACTAAGGCTTTTTGATCAATCCTTAGCATATAAATACATAGTAAACCATTAGAAAAATCGAAGAGTTCAATTGCAACATTTCTTGTTAATATATTGGATATCTCTTTTGCTGCAATTTTTTCTGGACACACCAATTCATCAATACCCATTCCCTTAAACATACCTTTGTTTATATCGTTTAGGTATTCCTGTGTATTAACTCGGGCTATGGTTCTTTTGGCACCCAATCGTTTGCCAAGCATACATGTTATTATATTAATACTCTCTTCATGAAGTACAGAAATTAGCAAATCAGCATTTTCAACATTAGCATCACGTAATGTTTGAAGTGATGTTGAATTGCCTGCAATTGTAAGTAGATCTGAATCGGCTTCAAGCATTTTTAGTAGTTCGGAGTTGGGGTCAACAACTGTAATATTATGTTTAACCTTAGAAAGAGAGCGAGCTAAATGAAAGCCCACTTCACCATCACCTGCAATAACAATATTCATAATGACATATTAGCATTAATAAAACAAAAAAATAGATAGTTTTTCACGGCAAAGTTAATATATTTTTTTAAATTTGCAGATTATTACGATGAGAAAACTACTTATCGCAAAGGCTTGAAAATTATTAATATTAACAAATAACAAATTACTATGTACGAAAAGTTTCAAAATTTCCTACAATCAGAAATATCAGGAATTAAAGACGCTGGTCTTTACAAGAAAGAAAGAATTATTATAACTCCTCAATCCTCAGCAATCAAAACAGCTGAAGCAGGTGAGGTTTTAAATTTCTGTGCCAACAATTACTTAGGCTTATCAGATAACCAAGAGCTGATTGATGCGGCTAAGAAAGCAATGGACGAAAGAGGGTTTGGTATGAGCTCTGTTCGTTTTATTTGCGGAACACAAGACCTACACAAAGAATTAGAACAAACTATTTCTAAATTCTTTGGCACTGAAGACACTATCCTTTATGCTGCTTGTTTTGATGCTAATGGTGGTGTTTTTGAACCATTATTGGGTGAAGAAGATGCAATTATATCAGATTCCCTAAACCATGCTTCAATTATTGATGGAGTTCGTTTATGTAAGGCAAAACGTTTCCGTTATGCTAATGCTGATATGGCTGATCTTGAAAAACAATTGATTGATGCTAAGGATTGTCGTTTTAGATTAATTGTTACTGACGGAGTTTTCTCTATGGACGGAAATGTTGCACCTCTCGACAAAATTCATGCTCTTGCTCAAAAATATGATGCAATGGTTATGGTTGATGAGTCGCATTCAGCAGGAGTTTGTGGAAGAACAGGTCGTGGAACTTCAGAACAATTTAACCTTATTGGCAAGGTAGAAATCATTACTGGTACATTAGGAAAAGCATTTGGTGGAGCAATAGGTGGGTTTACTACAGGAAAGAAAGAGATTATTGAAATGTTACGTCAACGTTCTCGTCCTTATCTTTTCTCAAATTCAATTCCTCCAATGATTGCAGCTGCTGGAATTGCAACTTTTAACTTAATTGACAAAACAAATACCCTACAAGATAAGCTACATTCTAACACTGAATATTTTGTTGAAAGAATGAAAAAAGCTGGTTTTGACATCAAACCAACACAATCTGCAATATGTGCTGTTATGCTATATGATGCAAAACTATCACAAGAAGTTGCTGCTCGCTTACAAGATGAAGGAATTTTCGTTACCGGTTTCTATTATCCAGTTGTTCCAAAAGGACAAGCAAGAATACGTGTTCAAGTTTCCGCAGGCCATGATATTGCACAACTAGATAAATGTATTGCAGCCTTTACGAGAGTTGGAAAAGAATTAGGAGTATTGAAGGAAAAATAATAAGACAAAATAATAAGAATGAAAAATATTTTAGTTTTAGGTTCAGGTGGACAAATAGGTTCAGAACTAACAATGCGACTAAGAGAAGTTTACGGACAAAATAATGTTGTTGCAACCGATATTAGGCTTCCTCTTTCAGATGAGATAATGCAATCAGGTCCTGTGGAACAATGCGATGCAACCAAGGCTAACGAAATTGCAGAAATAGTTAAGAAATATAAGATTGATACTATTTATAATTTGGTAGCAATATTATCTGCAACTGCTGAAAACAATCCACTTCTTGGTTGGAATATTGGAATGGGTGCTATTCTTAATTGTTTGGAAGTATCAAGAGAATTCAATTGTGGG
>Ga0172378_10005126_pt1 | contig 12231 bp, 10 predicted proteins | sample GrowelOW332metaG_FD_119755 | JGI IMG/M metagenome (GOLD analysis project Ga0172378, IMG submission 119755) | Groundwater microbial communities from an aquifer near a municipal landfill in Southern Ontario, Canada - Pumphouse #3_1 metaG | ecosystem: Environmental > Aquatic > Deep subsurface >...
CTAAAAAGGGAACCGGCTTCTCGTTGTTGCGGTGTCACGTTGTTCCATCCTCACCCCTGCGGGGCCGGCCCAGAGTCCGGCTCTTCGAATCCTGACGTTCCCTAAAAAGGGAACCGGCTTCTCTTCATAGAAAATGGATTTTTAGAGGTACCCCATAGAGAAGAAAACAAATAAAGTCGTGTTTGTTGTATGGAAAAATACCGATCAATTCTAAAAAAGATTCAGCTCGGACTGACCTTAAAATTTTCAAATTCCTTTTTTGTACATTATTCAAATATGAAAGATAAGATTCTTGAATATATCAAAAGTCTCCATTGGAAATTTCTTTTTATTGCAGCGGCGTTCTGCATCGGTCTTGCAATCGTCAACAACTTGCGCGTAACCGAAGAAAAGTCCGTTGCTTGGTTAGGCACTCAGGATGTTCTCACAAAACCGGGAGAATAACTGTGAAAAAACATATCCTCTCCGCAGTCCTTCTCCTTATTGCAGCATTTCTCGTCGCCGTTTGCGTTGCTGAAATTTCATTCCCGGAATCCGTGCTCACATTCACCGATTATGAATCGCTCATCGCCAAATTTCCAAAAATCTGGAAATACAACATCCATACGGGCTTGGCCGCCCTCGTTATCGCCGTTCTGCTGATTATTCCTGCCTATAAAAAAGACAAAGAATTCGCACTTAAAGGCCTCGAAACGCTTTTGCGGCTGGGTATCGGCGGAATGTTTATCTTTGCGAGCATTTTCAAAATTCAGGATCCACATGGTTTTGCCGTGCTCGTCGCACAATACCAGTTCTTGCCGAGTTTCGCGAACAACCTGTTCAGCTTAATTTACCCACAATTCGAATTCTGGTTCGGACTTGCAATAATCGTCACTCCGTTTATCCGAGAATCGGCATTTGTCATTTTCTGGATGTTCATCTCGTTCATCATCGCTCTCTCTTGGGCGCTCGCCCTTGACTTGGGGATCACCTGCGGTTGCTTTGAACTCGAAGGAGCACAGAGCAAGAGCGAAGCCTGGACATCGCTCATCCGCGACATCATCCTCATCGGGCCTACATTCTGGCTCGCGCTACGCCCGAACAGAAGCATCCTCGGTATTTGGAAGAAGTAAACAATCACCCCAAAAAGGGGTGGTGTGAACAAGTGTGCTCACGAACATAGCTATGGAACCGTAACACCGCGCAAAGTCCTGGCTATTCCCGCTCCAGCACCCGAAAGACACATGGGAAATCGTCTTTCTCCGTCTTGGGTACCTTTTCTTCCGAAATCAGTTTCCAACCACCGCCAATCTGCGGCATCAAGACTTCGCCATCAGTTTCCGCTTGCACGCGGGTGAGATAGAGTTTTTTTACAAATGGCATTGCTGACGCATAAATTTGCGCACCGCCGATGATGAAGAGTTCAGACTCCCCCGCATCTTCAGCAACCTTAAAGGCTTCTTTCAAAGAATGGCAAACTGTGCAACCCGGAGCAGAAAAAGAAACGTCCCTCGTGAGTACCAAGTTTACGCGGTTCGGAAGAGGACGTCCGATGTCTTCATAATTCTTGCGGCCAAGCAAAATGTGATGTCCAGAAGTAATCGCCTTAAAGCGCTTGAGATCTTGAGAAAGATGCCACGGCAAATGTCCGTTCTTTCCAATAACGTTGTTTTCCGAAACGGCAACGATAGCTGAAATTTTCATCATACGGCAATCGGGGCTTTGATTGTCGGATACGGATCGTAATTCTGAAGCTCAAAATCTTCAAAGCGGAAGCTAAAAAGATCCTTCACATCAGGATTGATCTTCATCGTCGGAAGAGCGCGAGGAGTGCGGGTAAGCTGTTCCTTTGCCTGTTCAATGTGATTTAAGTACAAATGAACGTCGCCGAACGTATGCACGAACTCGCCTGCTTCTAAACCCGTAACTTGCGCCATCATCATCGTCAAAAGCGCATAAGAAGCTATGTTGAAGGGTACGCCCAAAAACGTGTCCGCACTCCGCTGATAAAGCTGGCAAGAAAGCTTTCCATTCGCTACATAGAATTGAAAAAGGCAGTGACAAGGAGGCAGCGCCATTTTATCGACTTCGGCGACATTCCAAGCACAGACTAGGTGACGGCGGGATTCCGGATTTTTCTTGAGACTTTCTATTACGTTTGCAATTTGATCGATATGGCCGCCATCCGGAGAAGGCCAACTTCTCCACTGATGCCCATAAACCGGGCCTAGGTCGCCATTCGCATCGGCCCATTCGTCCCAAATCGAAACTTTATTGTCATGCAAATATTGGATGTTCGTATCTCCGCGCAAGAACCAGAGAAGTTCAATGATGATCGAACGCAAATGAAGCTTTTTCGTGGTGAGGCAGGGAAAGCCCTTGGAAAGGTCATAGCGGTTCTGACGCCCAAAAACAGAGAGCGTACCCGTGCCTGTGCGATCACCACGCTTGGCACCGTTCGCTAAAATGTCGGAAAGAAGATCAAGATACTGTTGCATATTTGTCAAATTAGTATTTTTAACGCATGACCGATAAACTTGAAGAACTATTTCGCCTGCAAAGAATTCTCAACGACTATGTCTTTAAAAAGAAGGACATCCGTTCTGTCAATGGAACGCCTCTCACAATGAATCTGCTAATGGAACAGGGTAAGGCGGAATCCCTAAAAGGCCCAAATACAGACACAAACCATTGGCTTTCCAATTATTTGAAAGCCCTCAACGACGAAAGCCGCGAACTTGGCGAAGAACTCCTCTGGAAATGGTGGAGCAAGGACAATCTCGATATGCAAAACATCCGAGTCGAAATAGTGGACCAGCTCCATTTCTGGATTTCGCTCGCGCTTTCCGCCGGCATGGATGCAAATAACGTTTTTGACATTTATCTTCAAAAAAACAAACTGAATTTGGAACGACAGGACAAGGACTATTCCAAAGCGACAAAAGATCCCGACGACAACAAGGGAATCCACAGCAGGGTATAGCGATGGGTGCAACACATACTCCGCTCCCCTCCAAGCTCGTAATAGGGTTCCTCGCTAGAAATGCGGAACTCATCAACAAACTCCGCCCAAAGCTTCAATCTCTCTATGGCGAAGAATCCTCAATTCTCGAGCCCTTCCCTTTTAAATTCACAAACTATTACATTGAAGAAATCGGGAATACACCAGTCCGAGCGTTCATTACATACAAAACACTCATCGCCCGCGAAACGATCGTGGACATTAAATTAAAGACAAACGAAATTGAACTCGAATTTGCAAAAGAATGCGGTACAGAAGGGCTCCGCCCGGTAAACTTAGATCCAGGCTATATGACGCTCGGACAATTCTTTTTGGCAACCACAAAAGACCAGCGGCAACGCGTATATATGCGAAACGGAATCTATGTAGAGCCAACGCTCTATTTTCAGGATAACCACTTTCACGCATTCCCATGGACTTACCGCGATTACCAGAGCGAAGAATACATCCTCTTCCTAGAAAGCGTGAGAAAAGAACTCCGGAAAGAAATTTAAGGGTTTCTAATTCTCGCTTGGAATTTTCTTGAAATTCGGCGTAAGTTTGAAGCAAGCCTCATCACGGGGCGAAGAGGCAAAAGACGAGAGCTCTTTTTTGAAGGTCCCTTCGATCTTAAATTGCACTCGCCACTTGCTCTTTTCAGGACACCGCTCCCACTTGTTCTTATTCTTTGCATTCCAAAGCCCCACCCCCGGATTTCCATAGATGAAATAATCCGATTCTGGAGCTTTGTAACCGATTTCATCCCACGTTCCAAGCCGGCTATTTTTGAAATAGAAATCTTTCTCCAGTGAGTAGAACTTGACTGCTTCTGCAGAAACTTCAGAAGCTTTTTGCGGAGTCAAACGAGAAGGACTGTGCATATAATGAATTCCAAATGCAATTAGAGCAAGAGCGACAAAAACTCCGACGGTCACTTTGAACCCGCGGGAATTTTCCATAGCGAGTTCTTCCTTGCTCGCTTCTGCTACACCTGGGACTCTCTTCAATACATGGAAAGAAACCAAAAGTTCCGAACCAAAGCGCGGATAGGCAAAAACGCCTATGCCAAATACAGCTATGGCAAAGCCAACCACAAGAAACAGCGGAGATATAACCGCAAGTAGCGGAAGGAGCTCGTTTTCGAGAGATTGAAGGACCCCCATCAGAGTCTGGTCTTCCGCAAAATGGTGAAGGGCAAAGCGCCCCGTCGCATTTGCATAGCGGGCAAAAGCCATATTGAGAACATCGCGAGCAAAATCTTCGGCAAAGCCAGCCACAAGGCCGACAGACAAAATCACAAGTCCCGTAACAAACAAAAGTACACCAAAAGACTGTACAGTGCGTTTTTCGGTAAACCCTTCGCTTGTATGAATCTCATTCATTTTGAAGCCTCGCAAAGTTCCTTTGCAATTTTTTTAGCGGTCGTAAAATCCCACTTGCCGCTGCCAAGTTTGGGAACGGCATCTACAGAAAATACCTTGCCCGGCTGCATCATTTGCGGAATACCGGACTTTCGGAGTTCGCGCTGGATCTGATCGGCATCCTTATCTCCGTGATAAAGTAGCACAATTTTTTCACCTTTGGCCTCATCGGGAACGGCAACAGCCAAGAATTCCATTCCGGCGAGAATTCCCGAATCATTGATTTTGGCTTCAACCGCACCAAGCGAGATCATTTCACCGCCAAGCTTCGCAAAACGGCTGTAGCGGTCTACAATAATAACAAAGCCATCTTCATCGACTTTGCCCTTATCCCCAGTCTTGTACCAGCGCTGCCCATTTCTCTCAATAATTACAGACGCAGTGCGTTCCGGATCTTTGAGATAGCCCTTCATCACTTGGCAACCGCCGATAAGAATCATGCCTTCTTCACCCTGCGGAAGTTCCACATCCGTTATCGGGTCGGCTATTTTCACACAAGTTCCCGGAATGGGTACGCCCACAGAATTCAAATTGGAGCAAGGGTCCATTGTAATAAAATCATCCAGTAACACATCTTCCGAATTAAACGTGGCGACAGGTGCCGTTTCTGTACAACCGTATCCCTCATAAATCTCCTTTTTAAATTTACGGGCAAACAGGTCGCGAATTTCAGGACGGAGCTTTTCTGCACCCGAAAGAACAAGCCGCAAATGTTTGAAACACATCGGGTGAACCCAGCGGTTTACGCCCACCGCTCTTAAGAACGTGGGTGTTCCGATAAGAATCGTCGCCTTGAATTCCGCACACACGCGAGCCATCGTCTTCACATCTGTAGGTTCCGCACACGTGACCATAGGAATTCCTTCAAAAAGGCTCATCAAAACCGTCGCAGTAAGTCCGAAGGAATGGAATATGGGAAGTTCTGCGAGCATCACATCGTATGGGCGTATCGTAAAGATTGCATTTGCCTGCTGAACATTCGCGACTAAATTCTTATGAGAAAGCATCACGCCCTTCGGAGTTCCTTCTGAACCCGAAGAAAAGAGAACGACAGCCGTATCTTCGCGCTTCACCCGCTTAAAATAACAGAATTCTATAAGCCCCGCTGGGAATGTCACAGAAGCTAGCCACGCAGCCACGCGGGATATCGGAGATATTAATTTATCTACATCTTCAACGCATATCAATTTGCAGACCGAACCGAGCTGGAAATAATTCTGACCGCGTTTTTGAAGCTTGTCCAAAAAAGCCCAACTTGTGAATACAGTTTTCACATCGGCGCGTTCAATGCATTTGATGACCGTTTCTATGCCAGATGTATAATTCAAGTTCACGCTAGTCTTGCCCGCAACCCATATAGAAAGAAGCGTAGAAACACCTTCGGGAGAAGGTGGGAACATAAAACCGACATTCTGTTCCTTGTGGGCTATTACTCTAAATTTTTTGGAATGAATCAAAACATTCTGAATCAACTTGAATCCCGAAATATGGTTTCCCAACGGGCTGTAAATGGAAATTTTCGAGCCGACTAATTTCTTTGTGGCCTTCAACCACAAAGGGGCTAGCGTCGGATAAAATGAAATAGAAGTATTCCAAGCTTCCATCGAAAGTTCGCGGAGAGTATTGCGAAGCACTTGCGGAGATGTCGCCGCCGGTACATCCTTGCCAAAAGCAATTGTCACAATGCGAGTCAGCGATTCACCAAAACAAACGGATTCATTTGCATAGCTATAGCGCCCCCCCCAAAGCCCTTGAATATAGAATGGAATAATTTTCGCATTCGTTCCTTGGATAGCCTCGGAATAGTCAATGGAAAAACGGCTAATGTTGGACGACTTGGAAAGTTCTCCTTCCGGGAAAATGACCACAGCTTCTCCAGCAAGAAGAGCCTTCCGAATAGCCCACATAGCAGGAGCCGGATCTCGGCGGTTGATGCGGATAACGCCAAGGAGCGTCAAGATCCATTTCAAGAAATTGCTCTCATAACGGTCGGCGTTGCTCGCCATTCGAATGGATCGCGGACTCGTCATCTGCAAAATAGCCCAATCAATGTAGCTCGAATGATTGCCCATCAAGAGGACTGGGCCTTCTGCCGGAATATTGTTATTTCCCTTAATTTTCAAACGGTAACGGAAAGCAAAGAACATCCGCAAAACAGTACGCAGCAAGGATTGCGGAAGCTTAATAAAAGCCCAGACAAAGGAAGCAAGAAGAAAAATAGCCAAAATAAAGAAAAAAGTTTCCTTATCTATATTGGTAAAATTCAGAAGAACCGCTTGAACACCGATGAAAGCGATGAGAAGCGTCATTTCCACCATATTCGCAACAGCGAGGATCCGCCCAGAAGTATCCGGTTTCGTATTCTCCTGCAAAAGGGCATTCATAATCACGCCAAAAGCGCCGAAGCAGAATCCGAGCCAAGCATACAAAATGGAAAGAACCAAAGGAGAAGAGAAGAACGTGATGAAGAGCATTCCCACTGAACCGCCCAAAACCGAAATTGGAATGAATCCGGTTTCAATAAAAGAGTGCGAAAAGCGGGACGCCACATAAGCGCCGAGAATCATCCCAAGGCCCGAGAAAAAAAGGCCCTTTTGCATAAGGGTGAGCATACTTTCGCCCGAAAAATCCTGGGAAAGCAGAACAAAGACTTGCGCAATTCCCCAAAAAAGGGAAAGCCCCACAATGCATAGACGGAAAAGCATCGTATTCCAAGTAGACCGGAAAATACGAGCCGGAGTACGCATTTTCATAGAAGGACAAGAAAATCCGGACACGGGAATGCAAAATGCAGCCACAGCAGCAAAAAAGGATATGGCAGCAAAGCTCCACGGCAAATAGCACATTTGAAACGACATTTCCCGTTCGCCATAAAAGCCCATCATCACAATCGTTGAAAGAATTGCAGCGAGGACAATGGCACTCTGAAGATAGGCATTTGAATGAACTAAACGGGATTTTCCATACATTTCTTTCAACAATCCATACTTCGCCGGACTGTTCAATGCAAATAGTGAAGAAAGGGGAATCACAAGCCAAATCGCGGCATCGCAAAGACAGAGTCCCCACAAAAATGCAAAAGCTGCTGTGATAAAAAAAGCTCCCACAGAAGTCCACGCGATAACCTTTACCTTATCGAATTTATTAGCCAGATACCCTGCAAACGGGAAAAGAAGAATATAAGGCAAGAAGAACATGGCCTGCAAAAAAGCGCTATCGATCAAGAAATCATCTCCTCGATACGAAAATTTGAGCCATTGTTCAATAAAAAGAAAAAGCCCCATCTGCAAGAAAGACGAGGCAAAGACAAAGAGAAGGTAAGGAATGGATCCCTTGGTTCGAAGCATAGATTTACCTTTGAAAAGAGAATTTAAAACTACAAAAAAAACTATTCCTTGGAAAGCTCGAGCGCAAGTTTCTTAGAAGCTGCCAAATCCGCCTTCCCTGTTCCGAGTTTTGGCACAAGAGGAACCTTGAAAGCAAGACCCGGAACCATCAACGGAGGAATGCCTGACTTGCGGAGAGAGCGAAGCACATCCGAAGGTTCCTTATCCCCGCTATATAGAAGAACGACACATTCTCCCTTTGTACTGTCGGGGATTGATGTTACCATATAATCGCAACCTTCGAGAATTTTCGTGTCATTAATCCGGATTTCAACTGCACCTAGCGAAATCATCTCGCCACCGAGCTTTGCAAAACGGCTGTACCGGTCCACAATTGTGAGAAAACCGTCTTCATCCAAGTGTCCCTTGTCTCCAGTGCGATACCAGCGGCGGCCTTCAAGTTCAATAATGGCATTCCGCGTATTGTCAGGGTCCTTCAAGTAACCCTTCATCACTTGGCACCCACCTACAAGTATCATCCCGTCTTCACCAACAGGCAGATCCTTGTTCGTATCGGGGTCTACGACTTTGTATAAAGTTCCTGGAAGCGGCATACCTACCGTTCCCGGCTTGCAATTCACCTGCATAGTGAGGTAATCGTCGAGCAGAATATTTTCCGTATTCACGGAAGCCACTGGAGTCGTTTCCGTGCAACCATAGCCTTCAAAGATTTCCTTGCCGAACTTGAGGCGGAAAGCATCCTGAATCTCGGGACGGAGCTTTTCTGCACCGGCAATGATAATTCGCAAATATTTAAAGCACATCGGATGGACCCATCGATTCACGGTAAACGCGCGGAGGAACGTCGGAGTACCGACAAAAGCCGTCACATGGAATTCTGCACACACGCGGGCCATTGTCTTCACATCCGTCGGATCAGCGACAACAACAATCGGCGTACCTTCCATTAAATTCAGAAGAACCGTAACAGTCAATCCAAAAGAATGGAACAGCGGAAGTTCCGCAAGCATCACATCCGTCTTTGTGGCATTGAAAATACAGGAAAGCTGTTGGATATTTCCCATCACGTTGTAATGAGTGAGTTCCACGCCCTTCGGTGAGCCTTCCGTTCCCGAACTGAACAGGATCATCGCCGTATCAGAAAGCTTTACATGCTTGAAGTAGAAGAATTCTATTAGCGAAGAAGGTAAAATCACGCCCATCATCATATGGAAGAAGAGTTTGTGTTTGGGAATATTTGCAAAAATATCTTCCGCATAAATTAATGTACAGCACTTAGAAAGAACGGAATAATCGACGCCCTTCTGCTTTAAGCGATCCAAAAATTCCCGGCTTGTAATGACAGTCTTTATATCCGCGCGTTCAATGCACTTGGCAACAATATCTGGAGCGGAAGTGTAATTCAAATTCACGTTCGCCTTACCGCGCACCCAACACGCCAAATTTGAAATAACCCCGGCTCCGCTCGGCGGAAGCATAATGCCGATGTGCTTTTGATGGGCTAAAATTTTCTTGAAGATACAACTGAAAGTAAGCGTTGCACACAAAAGTTTGTAACCGGAAAGATGCGATCCATCAGGGCTATAAATGGACGGCCCCGATTTAACCACCTTCTTACAAGCCATCAGCCAAGAAGAAGCAAGAGGTTTATAATATTTAAGGGAGTTGATCCATGCATCAATGGAGATCTCGCGGACTATCGTGCGAATCTGATTAGGCGGAGTATCCACTGAAAGCGGCTCGCCAAAGGCAATCGTAATAATTCGGGTAAGGGCTGGTCCAAAAAGATGGAAATCCGTCGAATAACCATAGCGGCTACCCCAAAGCCCTTGAATATAAAACGGAATAATAACGGTCTGCGTATCCTTGACCGCTGAAGAATAATCCAAGCGGAAAGGACCGATATGCGGAGATTTGGCGACTTCGCCTTCTGGAAAGAGAACCACGGCTTCCCCATTTAGAAGAGCCCCATGGATCATTTGCATCGCAACGCCCGGAGTGCGCTTATGAATGCGGATCATCCCCAAGCGTTTTAGAATCCAACGCAAATACCATTTTTCAAAATGATCCTTATTGCTCGCAATGCGGAGCGGACGCGGACTCGCCATCTGAAGAACTGCCCAGTCGATAAAGCTGAAATGATTGCCCATAAGGAGCGCAGGACCTTCGCTCGGAATATGCTGAACACCCAAAACCTTAAGCTTATAACGGCTGAAGAACGTGCGGAGAATCGAGCGGATGAGCGCCTGCGGCAAATGCTTGATGGCATATAGCGAACCCGCAAAAGAAATCACCGCCGTCGCAAAAAAGAATACAGTCGAATCCTGCACGGAAGTATAGCGGAGAACAAGCATTTCAAGTCCGAGAAGAACACCAAGAGCGACTATTTGCACCATATTGCCTACAGCGAGAATACGGCCAGCATTGGCCGGGCGCGTATTGTACTGGAGAAGCGAATTCAGTGTAACCACATACATCCCACCAAAAAGCCCAATGGCAAAAAAGAGTATCGCTACAAAAACAGGGCTCGTGAGAAAGGGAACTGCAAACATACATAAAGATGCTCCTAAAGCGCCTAGAGGGACTAATCCCGTTTCGATAAATTCGCGGGAAGCGCGAGCTACAATCACAGACCCCACCATCAATCCCAGAATGGCAAAACCCAGACTATTCTTGAAAAGCGTTATCACCTGTAGAGAATCATCTTGTTGGAAAACCAATACAAAAACTTGCACCATTCCCCAGAAAAGGGCAATACCTACAATGCACGCCCGGACAACAGGATTACGCCACGTATGGGTCACGGTAATCACCGCAGACGACATTTTCATCGAAGCGTATTCCCTCCCCACCTTAGGAATAAAGAAAGAACTCACAGTAGAAAGGAGGCTTACTCCCGCAAGGACCCAAGGCCAGGCAACAGCCTTTCTCAAAAATTCCTTGATCGTAGGGGCATCATCAAAAGCGGATTCGACCGCATCTAGCCCAGGAATCATCAAAGCGGCAAGTACAAGTGCCGCTACAGAAAAAATCTGTAGGCAACCATTGGAATAGCCGAGAAATTTCGGACCGTACATTTCTTTTAGAATGCCGTACTTAGCCGGACTGTGCACGGCAAATGCGGACGCGAGAAGAAGGGTGAAGAAAAAGGCTAAAGTGCCAAAGCCCAACGTATAAAAAATTGCTATTGCAACAAGGGAGATCGTCATCACAACAGAAGTCCACTGAATAACGCGGCTCTTGGGAAAGCGATTCGAGAAATAGCTAGCAGGGACAATCATAAAAATGAACGGCAATAGGAAGAAGCTCTGCAAAAGAGCACTCCGCCACAAGAAATCAGACCCTTGGCAAGTATTGGCCAATACTTTCTGAGTAAAGACAAAATGCCCCATAGTGGCAAAAGTCATTCCCAAAATCGAAAGAAAGAGAGGCAAAGTTCCTTTAGTCTTCCACATGAATCGTTATCCTCTTAAGCTAAAAGTCAAAATCAAAGCGGGCCGCGACGCCCAATGTATAACCGGTATAAAGTAAAGCAGACTTGTTCGTGTATCTCCAGAGCGGAAAAGAAAAATACGGTTCCACAGAAAGAGCTCCCAAATCTATCGTCACCTTTGGTTCAATAGAAATGTTCATCGCATAGCCAAACTCGTCATCGTCATCCGAACCGCCCAAAGCACGGACATGACCCGGCGTATTATCGATCCAACTCGTCGAATTCGCCAAATAAAGTTCAAACGGAAACCCTACGCCAACGCGGATTTGTCCAAAATTGAATTCTGGACGGACCAAGAAATAAAGTTCATCGGCAGAATGTTCATTGAAATCCCAGAAATACCAAGAATGAATGCGAATGCCAAATTTCGATTCGCCCCCAAAGAATTTCGTTCCGCCAAAGATAAGCGCAGGCTCAGGCGATTCTCCGTTGCCGAGGAGATTTTTCGCCCCCGCAGGAAATACCAAATTGAAGAAACCCGCGGAACTTGGACTTCCATATTTAAAACCGAGAATTGGACCCCAGAAGCCCGTGCTATTTTTCAGCCCATCATCGCGGATCGGGTAGGAAAAATTGAATTCCAAACCGCGAACGGGACGCACCCGGATGGTTGGCATCAAATTCAATTGGGAATCTTCAGCGCTATCGCTTAAAGAAGATTTATGCCCATTGGAATAATAATTCCGATAGAAAACGCCATAACCCGAAAGCTCTACTTCGAGATTGCTTGAGATGACTCCATATTCATTCATCATTGCAAAAAGAGAGGTACAAAAAGACAGTATGAAGAAAACAAGCAAGGATTTCTTTTTCATCATTTGTAGAACTCCTTTGTTATCAAAGATTCCAATTCGTCCGGCTCCCGGGGAATATCCTTCGAAATGTTCTCACAGCCGGAAGGGGTCAATAGCAAATCATCTTCGATGCGGATGCCGATATTTTCTGCATAACGTACCCCATCAATAACAATTTCAAAATAACCGTAAAGCC
>Ga0172378_10005128_pt1 | contig 12229 bp, 9 predicted proteins | sample GrowelOW332metaG_FD_119755 | JGI IMG/M metagenome (GOLD analysis project Ga0172378, IMG submission 119755) | Groundwater microbial communities from an aquifer near a municipal landfill in Southern Ontario, Canada - Pumphouse #3_1 metaG | ecosystem: Environmental > Aquatic > Deep subsurface >...
GTCTTTCAATGCGAAAATCAAACTTTTCAGGGCTAATCTGCGTGGGGTCGTAGATAAGAAGTTCTTCCTATTCCGTATCGCCAATATTTATGCTTTTCCCCACTAAATTTCTACTGACCCATGGTTCTTTCGAGCCATCCCCTTCTTATTTCAGTTCGTATTTTATGTGCTATATCATTTCTTTACTATTTTCTGAGTATATACTTCGTCACCATTAACGACTTGCAATAAGTATATACCTTGATTCAAAGAACTCAAATTGAATGTCTCCTTTTGAGCAGATGCTGGCAAAATTTCATTCAAGACTACTGAACCTACAGCATCGTACAACTTAACGGAAACTCTGCCTTGTGACAAGCCACAAGAGAAGTCAAGTGTAAGTTGGTCAACTACTGGATTAGGGAAGACTGCACAAACAGCTGACACCTCTGTAGGACAGCCCGAAGACTCACCCTTCTTTGCCAAGACAAGAGCACGAGCACATCCAGAACCTGTCTCAAGTTTCCAATCAACCAAAGCTGGGAATGCACCATTTGCAGCATTTCCTTGAGTTGCGCCTGTAAATGTGATAGGATTTCCTGCATTCTCATACGTTGAATAAGCCGGACCATTCTCGAAGAAGTTAATAGCAAAGCTACCCGAAGAACATTTCAAAGAGTAATCGCCTACTTCTGTCAACTCAATTGGATTGGAGAACGTGAAGGTTACATATCCTGCAGCAGAGACATTCGCTGCATCGGAAGTAAATGTTTTCTTTGAAGCTCCATGAGTTAATTCTGCTGTTAATGTTGTATTTCCTGCATTGTATACAGATTGGATTCCAACAGTAATGCTTGTAATCTTCAAAGCCTTTGATGTTGTGAAATTTGCTCCGATATTACCCCAATTGACACCCGTGCCTGTGAATGACTTTGCAGTAGGACCTGAGGTCAAACTCATCTGTCCGGCATCCTGAACATAGAACCAAGTATCCTTGTCGATCTTAGTTGTGAATGTAGAGCCCTTATACAAAGGAGTCATAACAGACTCATCCGCATACCACTCATATTCTCCATCACCCTCAGCTTTCAAAGTAACATTTCCATTAGAATCAGAAACAGCATCAGCAATTACTGGCAACAATGAAGTTACGTTCATTTCCAATCTCTGTGATGCACAATTTGAAACTGCTATTTCACACCTGTAAGCTCCAGGTTTTGTAACCTTAAGAATACTTGTATTCTCACCAGTAATTTCATTATCATCCTTGTACCATGTATATGTAGCAGGAATTTCACCCAAAGAGAAATCGAATGTCACATAAGCTGGATCACAAAGTTCATACTCTGACGGAATATCAAATGTAGGTAAAGCTGCAAGAATTTCAACCTCACCAGATGTTTCCCATTCACCAGCAGAATCAATTACACAAGAGTATATACCAGCTTCTTTAGCTTCGTAAGTAGTTGCAGAGGTAGAAGAAGCTACCTTAACGCCATCCTTATACCAAGTAAAGGTACGTTGACCTGCCGCAGCAACCTTAGAATCCAACTTAATAGAAGATAGTCCGCATATAGACTGAGCCTCACCCAAATCTGGAGTTGGATGACCAAACTTATTCACATTGACAGGATTGAGAATTGAGTTGATGTAAGCCAAAGCTCCAACCAAACCAGCATTGTAATCAATTCCACCCTCAGAATAGGTATAATCAGCTCCAGGAACATCACTATAAGAGCCATCCAAACTACCTCCTACAAGGTAACCGAACTGACGGAATTTAGACTGAAGTTTAACACCTGTCTCTTTATCCGCATCACTTCTATAATAATTTCTATGATGAACGTATGTTGGTGATTTTTCTCCAAAACCAGTGATATAAGACAAAGACCCGGAGTTTTTACCCATGATATATTCAATGGTTGTCAATGAATATTGATTTACCTTCGTCAAGTTTCCATTCAACTTTTCATACAAACCATAAACAAATGCCTGATTAGCAGGAAAACGAAGAACTCCCCAAGATCCTTTCTTTTTATTCAATAAATAACCAGAAGCTGGTTTGTACATTGTATTAACATAAAAATCCATAGCTTGCATCGCGTATGATGCATATGAACTATTCTTGAAAGTTGCCATCAAGTAACAAGCCAAATCAGCCGTATTGTTGTAACACAAAGAGTAGTTATAGTTATAGCCAGCCTCTGTCTCCATCCAAGTACTGTTGTTCTCTGCTTCTTTCAAATATTTCTCATCACCAGTCGTTCTATAAAGCTCTGCGTTGAAGATAACCAAGTCTTCTACATATTTAGGCTTTGCTCCATAAAAACCTCCTGCTGAAGAATTTCCTTTGGAAGTTCCATTTACAAAATCGTAAGCTACCAAAGCCTTCTCTAAACACATCTGAGCATATTCAGGATCAAAAGGTTTATACACACGAGCCATAACAGCCAAAGCGGAACCACAAAGTGCAGCCATAGAAGTTACTCCTCCAGTTGCCTTTGAGAATGCACGAGAACCTCCTGCCTCTCCACCCTCAGACTTAGACAAGGTTGCCATAACCGAAGCTGTAACCCAGTGATTATGATCAACTGCTCCATCACCTACCTGATAATAGAAAGTGGACTTATCTCTAACACACTTCAACAAATAGTCGGTTGCATATTTAACCTCATCAAGAACATCAGGAATTCCGTTTGGTTTTCCTTTCTTGCCCTCCCATGTATAATCATCGGCTGTAATATAACCGTTATAATCGAATGAATAATAATCGTCATAACCTGCCGGAAACTCAGAATATCCCAACAGTAACATATAAGCAGAATAGAACTCTGTCTGTCCAAACTTAACGTGGTCACCGCAATCGAACCAACCACCCGTTAAATCATAACTACCATCAGCATCCTTAACGAATGACTGACCTTTTTTAAATGCACTTAGATTTCCTTGTAATGCACTAGGCACGTCAGTTGGTTCATGTGTAGCCAAAAGCCAGTTTGGTCCAACGCCAGAACGTTGAGCTCCGTAAAAACGAGTGGTCATCCACAAAGCTTTCTGATATTGCTCCTTATCAAAAGAAGGTGTTTGTGCTGTAATCGGCAATAGGTTCAACAAAGCCACTGTTGCTGCCGAGCATACATATTTAATCATTTTCATACTCTAAATATTTTTTCCCTATTAATAATAGTTTCCTTGTTTACGTAAAATCTCCGAAAGATATTAAAAATACATGAACAAAAAGTGCTTTCCCAATATGTTTGTTGGCATAAAATATATACATAATAATTTTTCACATGCTTTTTCATTCTTTTCAAAATCATTTTCAAATAGACTTGAAAATTCCATCTAAAACAAGTGTTTTTTCAAACAGACTTAAAAAAAGTCACTATCTTTGAATCACAGCAAAGACCCATTTTGAAATGTTTCTATATATCAACAACATAACCAAATCATTCGGAACTAAGACCGCACTAAAGAATGTCTCTTTTGAAATAGAGAAGGGCAGCATCGTCGGACTTCTTGGACCCAATGGAGCCGGAAAGACAACGCTTATCCGAAGTATCACTGGCATTACTCAACCCGACAACGGAAGTATTTTACTAAATGGAAACACGATTGACGACCAAGAGCGGAGAAAGATAGGCTACCTTCCCGAAGAGCGAGGCCTCTATCCTGAAATGAAGGTTGGCGAACAACTGCTTTACCTTGCGCAACTAAAAGGAATGAGCAAAAGCGAAGCCAAGAAAGAGTGCGATTTCTGGTTAGAAAAGCTACAGCTCACCGACAGGAAAAGCAGCCGAACAAACGAGCTTTCTAAGGGGATGCAACAGAAAATTCAGTTTATCTCTGCAGTTATCCACAAACCTCAATTCCTGATATTGGACGAGCCTTTCAGTGGTTTCGACCCAATCAATGCAGAGACCATTAAAAACGAAGTTTTACGGTTGAAAGGGATGGGCACTACCATTTTACTCTCAACGCACGACATGGGCTCGGTAGAAGAGCTTTGCGACAAGGTGGTTCTCATCCACCAGGCGCAAATCATTTTAGACGGACCGATTGACAAAATCAAAGAACAATATAGGAATGGATCCTTCATCGTCAGGACGACCAAAACAAAGGAAGATAAGATTCAGAGTCCAAACTTCAGGATACAATCGTCTACCATGAAAGAAGATACCATCGAATGGTTGATAGAGAAGACCAACAAGGAGATGGACAACAATGGCTTCATTACTGAATTGATGCAACATTTCCAAATCATCAGCATAGAAGAGCACTTGCCTTCTATGAACGAGATTTTCCTTCTTAAAGTAAAAAACGACAACTCAAACATCCATGAATAATCTTTTTCTCATCATAAAACGCGAATACCTATCGCGCATCAGACGAAAATCGTTCATCATCATGACGTTCGTAACACCTTTGATTTTTTTGGCCATTACAGTCATCCCGACCATCATGTTAACGCAAGAGAGCATGGAGGAGAGAGAAACATTAGTTTTGGGCGATTCTGCGGGCTACTACACACGAGCCTTACAAGGCAATCCAGACTATGTTTTCACCGAAGGCAACGACATCTATTTCAACGAGACGAACCCAAACAAGACATTCTTTGCAGTCATCAATTTGCCTGAACAGCCAGAGAATTACCCAAACAACATTCTCCTCATCTCCGAAAATGTAATTCCAACGGACATGAAGAGACACATTGACACAAGACTATCTGAAGCCGCCTCTCTTAAAAAGTTGGAGAAGGCAAGCCCACAAAGTGCACAAGCTTACAAAGAGTGCAAAGTAGAAGTCAATAGTCAAAGCATAAAACAGTATGATCCAAACGGGAACAGCGAGCAGAACGAAACGAATACCTTTGTCGCCATAGCATCTGCATTCCTTATCTACATCTTTATTTTCAGTTATGGAACACAAGTAATGCGAGGAGTCACAGAAGAGAAGAACAACAAGATTATGGAAGTTATGTTTCTATCTTCCAAACCATTTCAGTTCATTACAGGAAAAATCATAGGCATTGCGCTTGTGGGGTTGACCCAGTTTCTTATTTGGGCAGGAATAGCATTTTTCATCTTTCAATTTTTCAGCGAGAGCACAGGAGCCTATACAGAATTTTTCTCGAACTTTGAGATGCCCAAAGACCCAAGCATATTCATAATTCTTCTCTTTTTCGTACTATTCTTCTTAGCTGGTTATTACCTCTATGCCTCATTCTTCGCCATTATCGGAGCCATGTCTGAGCCTGGTACTGACTCACAACAATTCTTGATGCCGGTAACGGTTCCTATCATTTTTGCGATTTACGCAGGCATTTACGCAACCTATCAACCCGAAAGTCAACTCGCGGTTTGGTGTTCTTATATTCCATTGACCTCCCCTATTGTGATGATGGCAAGACTATGTCATGGAATAGACCTTGCTGAGGTTCTACTTTCACTTGGTGTTTTGGCGGCATGCGCCCTGTTCTGCGCATATTTGGCCGGATTGGTTTATAAATCAGCCATCTTATTGCATGGAAAGAAATTAACGTATGAGGATTTGTGGAGGTTTATCAAAGGATGATTCAAAAACCAAGAGAATAAATGTGCGGACAGTTTTCACTAAGTCCATAAAACAAACAAGGCCGTACAAAATGCACGGCCTTATTCTATATTTTAATTCTATTATGCGTTCCACTTCATAATGCACGCACCGGTTGAGAAACCTGCTCCAAATGCGCTAAAACAAAGGATATCTCCATTTTTGATCTTTCCTGCCTTCAACTGTTCGTCCAATAATATTGGAATTGTAGCAGAAGATGTATTTCCGTATTTATCCAAATTGTGAGGAAATTTCTCCTCTGGCAAGTCCAAGTGTTGACGAATAGAATCAATAATACGAAGATTAGCCTGATGAAGTACGAACAGATCAACATCTGACGGTACCATTCCACATTCAGAAATCACCCTCTTAATATCTCTTGTAGAAGATGTTACTGCCGTTTTAAACACCTCTTTACCAACCATCTGCAAAGCTTTATAATTCTCATCCTTCTTAACAAATGGAGATGGTTCCAACTTACGTCTATAGTAAAGCACATCTGGCATAGAAGCCGTAGTTGTGATGATCTTCTTCAATCCCTCACCCTCTGTAAGGACAACAGCGCCTGCAGCATCTCCGAAAAGGATACAGGCGTTACGGTCACCCCAATCACAGAAACGGCTTGGTTCCTCAGCACAGATCAAAAGAATGTTCTTATATTTTCCTGATGAGATATAAGCATCAGCAATATCCAAACCTGTCAAAAATCCAGTACAAGCATTATTGATATCAAAGCAAGGACAAGTAGCCTTAATAATACCCTGAACTATAGAAGACAAAGATGGAGTTATATAACTATTTGCTACGTTAGAACAAATAATAAGATCCATATCTGTAGCCTTCTTTCCTGCAGATTCCAAGGCTTTACTTGCTGCATCAGCTGCCAAATGGAAAAGATTCTTTGTAGAAATGAGCTTTCTCTCTTTGATTCCTGTACGAGTAGAAATCCATTCGTCATTAGTGTCCAAGAATTCGGCAATCATGTCGTTTGTTACCTTCAATTCAGGGATAGAAACACCTGTTCCAATAATCCTCATATCGTATCTTTTTGTTTTCTTTTATTTAAAACTGAACAGAAAACTGCTTTTCTAATTCTAAAAATTCAACCCAACCATAAAACAAGAAAGTTTGTACATTTTCCAATACCATTATTTACTTTCTGTTTTTAAACTAATCCATTTGGTCGGCAAATTTAAACAATTGTCTTAAAAGAAACACTATTTTTCAAATATAAACTTTCAGAATGCATCTTTTTCATAGCGCATTGTGATTGAATTGATAGTGTTTTCGGTCTTTCTACTATCTAGCCAACTCAAAAATGGTCTTCACACCTTTTATCTTTTCATTGGCCACCAACTGTAAAAGATTTTTAGCTCTATCACGCTTAATTGCTGCAAAAGAGTAGTGTTCCTTCAGTTCAATCTTACCCAACTCATTTTTGTTGAGTCGACCTTTCTTCATCAAGAAACCAGCAATATCGCCTTTACTCAACTTGTCTTGTTTTCCCTTTCCGATATAAAGCGTCACCCACTCAGGCAAACCTGGCAAGGTTGATTTCTCCGGTAGTTCCATCTCCTCGGAGTTTTGATCCACATATTCGGGCAAGCTCTCTTCTGAATTGAGAATTATAAAGGAAGAACCTTCAGCAAACATACGTGCTGTACGACCATTTCTATGTGTATAAGCCTCCTCGTTCAAAGGAAGATGATAGTGAACCACATTTTTCACCTCAGGAATATCCAATCCTCGTGCAGCCAAATCGGTTGAAACCAAAATATAGCAGCTACCGTTTCGGAAAGAGCAAAGAGCCTTCTCTCTATCCTGCTGCTCCATTCCACCATGAAACATTTTACATTCCACACCATTTGTAAGAAGGAATTTTGTGACACGATCTACAGAGTCTCGATAATTACAGAAAACCAATGTAGGTTCATTGCCAATATGGCAAATCAGCTTCAACAAGACCTCCAACTTATCTTTTATAGGAGAGGTGACTTTATATAGTTTCAATCCATTTAACGTCTCGCACTCTGACAAGAAATTGACGACTGAAGGATTATTCAAATCAGTAAATTCAGGCATGTTTGGCATGTCAGTAGCAGAAAGAAGAACTTTCTTCTTCAAAAGGTTGCCTAGGCTAGAGATGATGAATGACATCTCCTCTTCGAAACCAAACTCGAGTGATTTATCGAACTCATCTAACACCAACGTACGAATTTGATCTATCGGCAGACTTTCACGTTCAATATGATCCTTTATTCTTCCTGGTGTACCGATCAGCACAACAGGAGGATTCTCCAACATTTTCTCCTCGTAATACATAGAGTGGCCTCCGTAACAGCTACCGACACGGATACCTGTTTGCATGCTTTTGAAAACATCCTCTATCTGCATAGCCAACTCTCGCGAAGGTGCGAGTATCAACGCTTGTACCTTTTCTTTCGCTGGGTCAAGAGTAGAAAGCAACGGCAAAAGGAAAGCCAACGTCTTACCTGAGCCTGTTGGAGACAACAGGATAATGTCATCACTCTCCTCATAAATATCAAGCATATACTTCTGCATCTCGTTCAACTCTGAAATTCTGAGGTTACTAAGTGCGTTATCTATCAATTCTTGTTTCATATTCTTCTCTTTTAAATTTCCCTGCGAAAAACAAGGGAGTGCAAAGATACGAAAAAAGGAGAAGATTTTCCATACGGAAGTTCTTCTCCTTTTGTGATTTATATAATTAAAATTAATGATCATCCGCAAAAACGCATTAAGGAATGGACATTATCAATGAGTTATTTGTCCTCTCCAGACTGACCCTACATTTCTTTTCTGCTGAAAAAAGTTGGTAAAAGAACTGCCCCTATCCTAAATAAAAATTTCAAACTAATATTTCAATCGTCTGATTTCATATTTAGAGAAGAAATTTTCGAATCTTAGCAACGTGCTATCAGTCTGACTCTCATTTAAAAAATCAGGAGAATCAACCTTTAGTATAGAAGCTCTCGAAATAGCATTATGACCACCAAAACAATCTGTATAAATAGTCACATGAGCAGAAGTATCAGCTCGATATAAACTATCAGAATAACGATGGATGCCGATCAAATTTCCAGGAACAGAGCGATATCTATAACAATAGATATTCTCTACCCACTGGGCATTTTCCAATAAAAATCGGCTATCAAGATGATCGTGAACAGCTTCGGCTGTCTGACTGTATCCATTCATCCTGCAAAAATGGTAAGGAACAGCACCTACAGAAACATTCCAAACAAATACGGCAACTGCAACAAGAGCCATCTGACGGGCATCTATCTTTGTACACATCGCCAACAACATCACTGCCATAAATGGAAGAATGTACATAAACTCAGCATTTCCGTTAGAGAAAAAAGAGAAAACGATCGTAAGAGTGAGAACGGCAATGACGCAACACTTAAATCCACAAGTCTTAACCGAAACTTTAGATTTCGGCATTCTAAATAATGACACAAACGCCATAATCAGTAATGCAGCAACCAAAACAACTAGTGGCAACATGACAAACCAATGTGTTTTCAAAAGAGACAACACATAACCATGCATCTGAAAAAAAGCACGGAATGTATTGATGATTCCCAATGAAAAGCACTGCCACAAATCAGGAGCATCGGCACTTCCACTAAGATAATCGTGCGAAACAAATGAGACCACAGAAGAAACAGCAGCTGAACCTGTTTGCCAATAAGTAGCAAAAACATAGACTATAGGAACAATCAAACTCACAGCTAATGATCTAACAAACACATTGAAAGGCAATTCTTTGTTTAACACAATCATACACAGAATAGGCAGATAAACTAACACTCCTATTTGATGAAACAAGATGGAGATGCAGGCACAAAGTACTGACTTCAACCAATTCTGCTTTATATCTATAGCATAATACAAAGCCCCTAAAGAGAAGAATAGAGGCATAATGTAGCACTCATTATCGGATACAAAGCGCAAGAAAACCCAACAACTTCCACAAAACAGCAAAGAGGCAGCCGTAAATTTGTCTGAAGCTCCAATCGTTTTCAAAATCATTTTTGTTATCAGCAGGCAACCTACCGACATAACAATATTGGAAATCTGAAGAAGGGTCAATGGTTCTGCTCCCGTAAAAGCAAAGATGCGGACAAGCGCATATCCCCACACATTATAAAGAAGATGGTGGGGCATCAGCAGTTCATCACCTCCAATAATGGCACCGTATGCATAAGAGTAGGCATCCAATGTGGGATTTTGCGAAAGGAGTAACAGATAGACAATTGCAAGCAGTCCAATTGTCCATATGGGCAAAGATACAGAAGCTAACAATCGACTGATTCTCGTATGTTTTTCACTTGCATTCATTCCATTTTCTTTGATGTTAAGCTCAGAGCAGCACAAAGATAGCACAAAGCTTCAGCATCCAACCAACAAGTCAAAAACTTTATAACGCAAGAAGGAGGAAAGTTCATCTATAGAACTATCCTCCTTCTGTTATTTTGTTGGATTGAGCAATTCTCAACCCTTACGATTTCCTTAATTAGAGTCCTAATTTTGTTGCATCATAAGTACCTCCCAACGAATTCAAGTATGCCTTTAATTCAGATTTAATAGAAACACTAGATACCTTAGTGTAAGTCATTGCTATTGAAAACTCTTCTAAAGTGATCTTCATCGATACTGCATTTGGATATTCTACAGTAGCATTTAGAGGATCCAAGCCATCCATACTAGTATCCAAACTACCATCCATCTCTCCTACATAATAGGTGAATTCAAAATGAATTTTTTCGCCATCATACGTATAATTTCCAGCCGCAGCAGACTTGTCGTCGTCCGAATAACCATAGCTATAGAAAGTACCATCCTCATGGAACTCATAGAATTCAGCTCCAACAAAAGACCAACAACCAACAACAGGGCTCAAAGTCTGTACATCTTGGTTTCCATCTTCTTCGCCGCCATTATTCTGAGAGCCGCCATCTAAACTCCATTTTGCATCTAAACCTAGCGATACAGCATCATAATCCATTCCTGTTGCATCAAATTTCTCAATCATTTTTGAAATAAAAGGTACAGAAGTTACTTTTTCATAGGTTTTTGTGTAGCCAAATTGATCTAAAGTCATATTTGTTCCGCCAAGCACAGAAACATTAAAATCAGAAGAAACGTTATTTCCTTCTATATATTGCAAAGTACCTTGCTCTGTAGAGGAAACACTTGTAGGGAATGACCATGTCAACTCAGAACCATTATAAGTATAAGTTCCTACAGAAGCATTATAATAGAAATCATTATCTGTAGAGTAATTATAACATTTCCCATCTGATGTAAACACATAATATCCGTTTTCTGTCTCTTTCCAAATTCCTACAATGGAATTTGCTGCAACTGTAGAATCTTTGCCGTTGACAGTTGAGTCTTTAGGGTTATTATTAACAGATTCTTCATCGTCTTGAAATTGATCTTCCAAATCATCTCCACCACAAGAAGTGAACGAGAATGTCAAAGACATTGCCATAAAAAGCATGCTTAGATAAACAAAAAACTTTTTCATCTTTTTATTATTTATAAGTTTATTAAAATTTTAGCGTTAGAATATTCACTCAAAATTGCCTTTCAGGGAAATTTTCCATTTGAATAAAAATTTTATTCGGACAAAAATAAACATAAAATGGACATTTTAATAGAAATCAATAAATATTTCAAAGAAAGAAGAGGTTTCATACCGTAATTTTTGATTCTTTTTTGCCATCAAATCCATCTTGAATTAAACGTGCAATCAAGAGAAAAGAGAGGTTCTAAGCAATCAAAAGCACGTTAAATCTCTGTTATTGCCAATCTGACGAATTATAGGTAATTTTGCAGCAACACAGGAAAGGTTGTATGGCAAATAAAACTAATTTTCAACGGGAATTAGACAGCGTCATTGCTGAGATTCAGAAGAGCGGAGAGACACCAAGTCTGCTGCTCCACAGTTGTTGTGCACCTTGCAGCAGTTATGTATTGGAGTACCTCTCCCAATATTTCAAGATAACCGTCTTCTACTACAACCCCAACATTTGGCCCGAAGAGGAGTACTTCAAACGTGTAGCTGAACAGGAACGTTTCATCAAGGCATTGAATCCCATCCATCCCATCCACTTCATGGCTGGCGAGTACGACACCAAAAGGTTTTATGACGTAACAAAAGGTATGGAACACGAAAAAGAGGGAGGCATACGCTGCTTTGCCTGCTACCGTCTACGTTTGGAAGAGTGCGCCAAGATGGCAAAAGAGCAAGGCTTCGATTACTTCTGCACTACCCTCTCCATCAGTCCGCTGAAGAACGCTGAAAAGCTGAACGAAATCGGAAATGACATTGCTGAAATGGAAGGTCTGAAATTCTTACCGTCCGACTTCAAGAAAAAAGGCGGATACCTTAACTCTATCGAATTGTCTAAAAAATACGGTCTCTACAGACAGGATTACTGCGGCTGCATCTTCTCAAAGCCAAAAGATGATGAGCAATAAAACACGAATTAACACTAATTATTTAGACCTATGGGTCAATTTGCGTGGTGCAACATGCTCTAATCTGCGATAAATGCTGGTGGTTTGAGAGATTCAAAACATTCAGAGCCAAAATCGAGCAATGTAACTTCTCTATAGGTCA
>Ga0172378_10005131_pt1 | contig 12222 bp, 12 predicted proteins | sample GrowelOW332metaG_FD_119755 | JGI IMG/M metagenome (GOLD analysis project Ga0172378, IMG submission 119755) | Groundwater microbial communities from an aquifer near a municipal landfill in Southern Ontario, Canada - Pumphouse #3_1 metaG | ecosystem: Environmental > Aquatic > Deep subsurface >...
AGTTTTTTTACTTTGAGCACGTTTGTTCTTTGCCTACGTAAAAGGTCAAAAGTCTTATTAAAAAACTATTTCATTTCAGAAGAGCATAGACTATTGTTCTTACTTTCGTAAAGAAGTTGTTCCCTTCTCTTCGATGAGGGAGAGATTGAGACGTTGCTCTGAGACAAAACATACTGCTTTTCACGCTTAAGTCAAATGAAAGTGAAAGTTATTTTCTATTCCTCTCTCATTCGCTGTGAACGTATGGTTGTTTATAGCAATGCGACGATGAGTAATGTGTACGGTGAAAACTTAAGAGGACGTCATTGGTGGGTATAAAAAAGAGATTGTTGCGGTGTCATACTATGACTTTTGCAACAATCCCTTTCTTTTTTATTAAACTTTGAGAAGGTGAAAGAGCTCTCTTTCACCTTGAATTTTACACTTCTTTGACATTAAAGATATTTGAAACAATTGGCTTGAGAATATCAATTACCTCAGTTTTTGTTGTCCCAGAGAGTTTCAGTGTAATGATATAGTTACCTGGTTCGTTATGTAGCGTATTCATGGTAATAATATCAATATTGTGTTCCTGTAGAGCGGTTGAAATTTGGGCAATAGCGCCAACTTTATCATTCACAGAGAAAGATACGCGAATACCAAATTCTCTTGCACCAAATAATTCAAGAAGGATTTTGAACATATCAGTCATGGTAAGAATACCAATGAGCTTATCACCTTCCATCACAGGTAGACAGGAAAGACCTTGGTCAATCATCATCATTGCTGCTTCTTCAGTGGTAATTGATTTTGGTATAGTAATAACCTTTTTAGTCATAATTTTACTTACCGTTAAACGGCTGAGTAGATATGCCATTTCATGAATTGAGAGAGTTGTTGCTGGAGAAGGGGATGCGTGAAGCAAATCCTTTTGAGTAATAATTCCCACCAATTTTTGATGTTTATCTAAAACAGGGAGCTGACTTACATGAGATGTCTTCATCAATTTTTCAGCATCAGATAGGCTCATTTCTGGGTTACAGGTGATAGGATTTTTTGTCATTTTCCATTCTATAATCATACGTGTCTCCTTATATCTTCATAGTAACGCGTATTAGACAATATTGCAAAATCTTTTGCATAAATTTTATTGCAATATTGTCGTGAGGCAATTAAGCTCCAAGATACGCTGTTTGCACTTTTTCACTGGTTAAGAGCTCTTTTGAAGAGCCTGAGAGAACAATTCTCCCGTTTTCCATGACATATCCTTCAGTTGAAGCTTTTAATGCCATTTTAGCATTCTGTTCAACAAGGAAGACGGTAATATTTTGTTCTCTGTTAAAGAAAGCAATCTTTTCAAAGATATCCTGTACGACAAGAGGAGCAAGTCCAAGACCTGGTTCATCAAGAAGTAAGAGATCTGGACTACTCATTAACGCTCGAGCAATAGCCATCATCTGCTGTTCACCACCTGAGAGAGAACGAGTTTTCTGATTCTTTCTCTTTCCGAGAATAGGGAAAAAATCATACATTTCTTGCTTCTTCCTTTTGATTAATGCCTCATCACGTACCATGAAAGCACCCATATCAAGGTTTTCTTCAACACTCATGTCGGTAAACACATGTCGACCTTCTGGTACTAAAGAAATTCCAAGCTGTGCAATATTTTCGGTACGTAAGGATTTGTGACTATTGGTATTTGCGAGAATTTTGTCGCCGTAGGTGATTGAACCACTTGTCAGTGGTTCAAGTCCTACGATAGCCTTAAGAAGCGTCGATTTTCCCGCACCATTTGCACCGATGAGACTGACAATATTCCCTTTATTTACATTCATGCTCACTTCACGTAATGCCGTAATAGCACCGTAGTTCACACTAATATTTTCAATTTTTAATAATGCATCCATATTAATCCTCATCCTTTCCGAGATAAGCTTCGATGACTAATGGATTATTCTTAATCTCACTAGGAGTGCCTTGAGCTATCATCTGTCCGTAGTTTAATACGGTAATGTTATCGCAGATATTCATTACTAATTTCATATCGTGTTCGATTAAAACAACCGAAACACCTGTGTCTCTAATTCTTCTAATAGTTGCCATTAAATGATCTGTTTCTTGAGGGTTCATACCTGCTGCAGGTTCATCTAAAAATAGTACTTTCGGTTCACTAGCAAGTGCTCTGGCAATTTCAAGTTCTCTTTGATGACCATAGGGAAGGTTCTTTGCCAGTTCTTGAGCTAAATCATCGATTTCAAAGAATTTTAAAAGCTTCATGGCATTTTTGTACATGATTGCTTCTTCTTTTTCCATTTTGAAATAGGAGGCAAAGACGTTTCTAATTCTTCCCTTATGATGATCAGGATTTCCTGTCATATAGTGGCGACCAATCATAACATTTTCGACAACTGTCATGTCTTTAAAGAGACGAATGTTCTGGAATGTTCTTGAGATACCCATACGAGAAATGGTATGTGAATTCAAGCCAGTAATGTCTTTTCCTTCAAAAAATACCTTTCCCGATGTTGGAACATCAAGACCTGTCATATTATTAAATAAGGTTGTTTTGCCTGCTCCGTTTGGTCCAATTAATCCAGTAATCAAACCTTCTTCTGCAGTAAAGGAAACCTCATTCACGGCCAGAACGCCGCCGTATGCTCTTGTTAATGTATCAGTTTCAAGCAGGTTCATTGAGTGCCTCCAATTTTGCTGAGTTTTTTCGACCAACGATGTAACTTCTTATTCCAATAATTCCCTGTGGACGCCAAATCATCATGACAACAAGCATCAAACCAAAGAGAATTTGTTTGAACTGTGGTGGAATAACTCCAGAAAGTCCAACAAGCTGTGGGAAGTAACTGACGAGCTGGATGATAAAAGCACCCAAAATAACGGCAGCCATATTTCCCATACCACCAAGAACAACCATACAAAGAACAAGGACTGATACCATGAAGGTATAGGTTGCTGGAGTAACGGAAAGTGAATATACCGTCTGAAGACTTCCTGCAATACCGGCTACCGAAGCACCAACTGCAAATGCACATACTTTGTACTTAGTAATGTTGATTCCCATAGCATCAGCTGCAATTTCATCGTCACGTATTGCCTGCAAGGCACGTCCCATTCTACTTCTACCCAGTCTTTCTAACAAATAGTAAGCAATAAGAACAAAGATGGTTACCATGATCAAAAATGCAACCTTTTTGTAAGGGTTGATAGTAAAACCAAAAAGAGTCACCATAGGAATTCTTTGGATTCCCATTGGACCACCAGTGAGGCTATCCCAGTTATTTAATACGTTACGTACAATTTCACCAAATCCAAGCGTTGCAATACACAGATAATCACCCTTGAGTTTGAGTGTTGGTAAACCAATTAAGACACCAAAACTTGCTGATAACAGTGCAGAAACGGGAAGTGTTCCCCAGAACGACCAACCATAACGAGTGGTTAAGATTGCTGTAGCATAACTACCTATTGCAAAGAATCCAGCCTGACAAAGACTTAACATACCGGTATAACCGGTCATTAAATTCTGTCCCATTGCCATTAAAGCATAGATTCCTGTGTATATTAATATAAGTAAAAAGAAATTAAACATATTATACTTTCTCCCTTACTACTTTTCCAAGAATACCTTCTGGTTTTAACAGAAGAACCAAGATCAAGATTCCAAATGAAATGGTATCTTTCATTGCAGGCGGAATGCCAAGTACTGCGACACCGAAGGTCTCAAGTAGTCCGAGAAGAATACCTCCGAGCATTGCACCACCTATATTACCAATACCACCAACAACAGCAGCAACGAACGCTTTTAGACCAATCATCATACCCATCGTAGGGTAGGCTTTAAAGTCTAATGCGATTAACATACCACCAACTGCTGCAAGACCTGAACCAATAGCAAAGGTCAAACTAATAACTTGGTCAACATTGATACCCATCAAGCGACTGGTATCTTGGTCGATACTCGTTGCTCTCATAGCTTTTCCCATTCGTGTACGATTGGTGAAGAGTATCAAACCTACCATCATAATAAATGAAACTATTAAAATCATAATCTGGTGAGGAGTAATGACAACACCTAAGACATTGAAAGGATCGTTATTAAAAGGGTAATCGAGCTTTTTACTTTGAGTTCCCCAAAGCCAAGCAGCGCCATTTTCTAAAACAAATGAAACACCAATAGCTGAGAGGAGAGGAGCTAAACGTGAAGCTTTTCTGAGTGGTTTATAAGCAATTCTATCAATTGCTACTCCAAGTCCAGCTGTTGCTACCATTGAAATTGCCATGGCAATAAAGAATGCAGCAAAAGTCCATGCGCCAAGAGGTGCGCCACCACGGAGTGCATTAAAGGCAAATAAGCCTATGTATGCACCAAACATTAATATATCGCCATGTGCGAAGTTAATGAATTTCAAGATACCATATACCATCGTATAGCCTAAAGCTATTAATGCGTAGATGCCACCTAAAGTAAGTCCATTCATCAAATGTTGAAAGAATTCTGAAACTGATCCCACAATGGAACTCCTTGTCTGTATTTACTATTTAAGCCAGTAGAGGCTGAAACAATTACGTTGTAATTGTATGTATTCTAATGCGTAAAAGGAAGAGGATACTAACTAATAAAGCCGGTAAATTACTTCACCGGCTTTGTTTGCAAAAAATCAAGTTAATTAATTAACCTTTACAAGTTTACCGTCTTTAACCTGGAATGCACCAACGTATTCAGGAGTTGTCCCGTTTACTTTGTAGACACCTTGGTTTGCAATCAAGTCACCATTTTCTGCGAAGTTAATGGTACCTGAAACACCAGAGTAATCTTTTGTTGCTGCAATCTGATCTCTCAGCGCTTGTCTTGTAACCGTTCCGTTCGCAACACAAATTGCAAGAGCATCTAACATGATATTTGTTGCATCATAGGCATTGGTTGCAAATGAATCAGGAGAGATACCATAGGCTGCTTTATAGGCTGCAATGAAATTATCATGAGCTGGACTCTGTTCAACCTTTGCAGGTGCAACATAGACAACACCATCGGTGTATTGACCAGCGAGCTTATAAATTTCAGGATCTGAGAAACCATCACAGGAGAGGAATGGAGCAGTAAGACCAAGCTGACTAGCTTGTTCAAGCATTTGAGCCATTTCTACCGTGTAGTTAGGAATATAAATTGCTTCAGGACCAACCTGTCTAATTTTGGTAAGCTGAGTCTTAAAATCTTTATCGCCAACCATACATGTTTCAGTATCAACAATCTTTCCACCAAGTTTTTCGAATTCTGCACTCATGCTCTTATATAAGCCCTGAGAGTAGTCATTCTTTGCATAGAGTACAGCGAGGTTTCTGTAGCCAAGTACTTCATAGAAGTAGTGTGCTGCAACGTCACCCTGTAAACCATCGGATACAACTGTTCTAAACACCATATCACCAATGTTTGTGATGTCAGCGTGTGTTGCACTTGGAGTGATAAGAGGAATTCCTTGGTTTTGACAACGGTCACCAACAGCAAATGTTGTACCGGTGAAAATAGGTCCAATTAAACCTAAAACGTTATCAGAGTTGGCAAGTTTTTCAATAGCTGAAAGACCCTTTTCTACAGTTCCTTCACTGTCTTCGCTAATTATTTCAACAGGTGTACCATTGATACCACCATTTTTATTAAATGTATCAACAGCAAGTTTGATACTATTATTGGATAAAATACCATAGTTAGCATTGTCACCTGTTAAAGGTCCAATAAAACCTAATTTGTAAGAATCAACCTTACCATTTTTTTCTTTGTCGCCACCGGCAAATGCCATTGCTGATGCGGCTAGAGCTATCAGTAAAACAAGTAATGTTCTTTTTTTCATATTCTCTTTTCCCACCTCATTCAAAATTTCCGACTCAGTCTAAAAAATAATTTTTTACCTCTATCGTTTGAAAACTTTATACAATAAATTGCATTAATATGCAATAAAATTACACAATTTTTATCCTAAAAGACAAATATGTACTATACATAAATCAAAATTGAAATTTATTATGTTGAAATATCAAATTTGTTCTATTACTTGTTTTTATCGTATCATGAGGAATATCAGCTGTAAAGCTTTATTTTGTAATCGTTTTCTCTTGTGAGTAAAAAGAAGGTAAGATACCTCTCTTTTTATTTGATGGTAATCCTTCTTTTATTGTCTCTATTTTGCTGGAGAGAAAAGGAACTTCTTTGGGTGAGAGTAGCCCTTATCGTGATGTTTGATAGTGAAGGTGCCTGTGTCTCAAGACTGCTCTATCTGTCTCATTGAGAAGTTTAAAGCTGTAATTTCTCTCCTATGAATTGGATCTTCATGAGAAAACGTATGACAGTGGCTTGTAGTATGAAGTAAGCGTATCTTTTGTGGCTTTTGAAATGTATTCATCGTCTTATAAGGCATACATTCGTAGAGAAATCTTATGTATCTATGTGTCTATTGCTTGGCTCTTACCGCATATTGTTGGGAAAAAATAATGCACAGAGAAAAGCGAAGAAAAATTCTTTGAGTTCTTGAACCTTGATGTAAGAGGAGAAAAGGGTTGTGGAGGTTATCAATAATGAGGGAGCTTTATCCTGAGTTGTTGTATGGAAAAGTATCAAGGAAGTAGCGAATATGAAGTATGAGGTCAAGAGCCACAAGAAAGGAGAATTGTATTGTAGGTATTCAAAAAATAACCCTCAGTTTTGTGTTTGCAAAAATGAGGGCTATTTTGTCTTGTTCTGTGTTGATTGAATGCACAAAATACTTATTCTTTGAGCGATTAAGCATTCAAAGCAATTAACATCATTTTGTTAAAAGCGGTTTGTCGCTCTTCAATTGATGCATTTTTTCCTGTTTCAATTTCATCAGAAACAGTAAGAAGACAGGCTGCTTGTTTGTGTAAAAGACTTGCATTTGCAAATAAACCAAAACTTTCCATTTCTACTACTTCACAACCAACTTCGTCTCTCATCTCTGTATTATGATGAGGATCGGTGACGTAGAAAGCGTCTTCACTATTGACGCGAGCAAGATGAATGGGTGTTTCCATTTCTTTTGCTGCTTTCTTAATTGCTTTATTGAGTTCTGCAGAAGGCTCGATAATATGACGAAGATCATTACACATGGTCTTTGCATAGGTACTGGTGCTAAATGCATCTTTTGCTAACACGACATCGTAGAGTTTGAGGCTTTTGGTATAAGAACCACACGATCCAATTCGGATGATGCGCTTGACGTCATAAAACTTATAGAGTTCATAAGAATAGATGCCAATACTTGGAATTCCCATACCTGAAGCAAAAACGGTTATCTTCTTATCTTTATACAAGCCTGTATAGCCAAAGACGTTACGGACTGCGTTAATCTGTGTGACGTTGGTAAGATACGTGTCGGCTATATATTTGGCGCGTAAAGGGTCTCCTGGCATGAGCACAGTATCGGCAATCAAATTTTTATCGGTTATTTCAATATGTGGGGTTGGAATGTTCATTCTGTTTGTCCTTTGAAGAGAAAGTGTGTTTAAATTATAATAATTAACCCTTTCAATGTATCATAGAAAGGGTTAATTGGCTATATATCGTGTTTATTAACAGAAAGTTAATACCTACCATGTTCAGATAATCAAAGCAAAATACCGATGTTTTCTTTCTGCTTTGCTGTAGTACAGCATAATTTCAACAAGAAGTATTACTGAGAAATTCAAAGCAATAATGAGAAACATTTGGGAAAATCCATAATGTTGGAACAGTGAGCCTCCAATAATTCCTCCAAGAAATGTACCAGAGTTTAAAATAATTTCATTGATATTCATTCTCTTTGAACGATTTACTGCACCACTAGCTCCATGGAATATTGATTCCATCGAAATTGCAGCAGTGACAAAACCGATAATGGCGAAGAATAAAGCAAAAAGAAGAACCGATGAAACACCATTAAAAACGATCAAAGGAATAACAACACATAATTGTGCAATGATTATATGTTTGATGCTAAAGTGCCAAAAATGGAATTTACCATAAAATATATATCCAACACAGCCAACCAATCCTAGGACAACTAAGATAAGACCCGTGGTTGATTGATTCCAATGTAATGTTTCTTTGGTGAAAAGAGGAAAAGTGGTATAGAGAGCATTTCTCATAAAATAAATGCAAAATACGCCAATCCATGCATAAAATCGTAAAGGAGTTGAATGATCTTCACCTTTCACTGTTTTTACATAACTCTTTTCACTTGTTGTTGCTCTGATCTGTGGAATAAGACTTGAGACAATAAGAATAATGAGTACTTCAATAATGGCAAGAGCACAGGTCACTTGTAAAGGAAGGTAGGTGTTCTTTTCTACTAAAAGGGTACAGATAAGTGGGGAGATACCTGCTCCAAGTGAAGAGAAGAAACTGTAAGCACTGAGTGTTTTACTCAAATGGATACCTTCTTTTCCTCGGGTAAGCCAAATGACTAAGGTTGGCCATACCATTGTCTGGCTGAGTCCGTAGGTAATCATTAAGAACCAAAGTTGATAGATGTTTGTTGCTCTTGAGATGAGTAAGAGCGTCAGGGCAAAGAGCGTACAACCCATGACGAGTTGGTTACGTGGCCTGATGTCAGTGTACAGTTTAGAGAGAAACATACATCCCATAATGTATGAAAAAGACACTAAACCCATTGTTAATCCAATAAGGCTGGCACTCATGTTGAATACAGCTCTAAAATGGTAAACAAAATCAAGAAAAGCAATACCTGCACCGATCTGGTGCAGAACAGCAATAGTAATCAAAACTAACGGTTGTATAATTTCGATTTTGTGTTCACTTATTACCATAACTTACCTCATATAAACAAGAAAAGATAATACATATTAAAAATGTGTAGGATTGGGAATCTAATTCTCACTAGAAAAAGGTTTTATAAGATTAGATTCTGAAAGAAAAAGGCCGGTTGAAAACCGGCTTATAGTAGACACAGTTTGGCAGGAGTGTCAAGCGAAAAACCGAATAAAAAAAAGTATTTTTTTACCCCCCAATTTGTTGCGTAAAAATACTGCATTTTACCACGTAAAAAAGCGGTTTTTTGCAGGTAAAATAACCCTGTTTCATTGGTTGAAAAGAAAGAATTTTTACCAGAACTGATAATGCCTGCCTGTAACTTTGGGGTAAATAATTTTTTCTTGTTGTTTTATCAAAAATGGTGTATCGTATTGATACATACTCATTGTTTTATATTCATGACAAATGGGTTATTTTGATAAAAAGTGAAAATTTTCTCATTGCGCTATGGGATACTTTTAGTGCTTGAGAAAATGAGTAAATATGAGAGAGGAGCAATTATGTCAGATTACATGGAAGGTACTGGTGTTCAGTATCATTTACATATCAAGAAAGGTGATGTTGGTCGTTATGTTATTTTACCAGGTGACCCAAAACGTGTTGAAAAAATAGCTAAGTATTTAAAAGATGCTCATCAGGTGGCTGATAATAGAGAGTACATTACCTATACAGGAACACTTGATGGAGTGAAAGTATCGGTAACTAGTACCGGAATTGGTGGCCCATCTGCTGCAATAGCAGTGGAAGAACTTTATAAATGTGGTGCTGATACCTTTATTAGAATGGGTACTTGTGGTGGTATTGCTCTTCCTGTTATGGGTGGAAGTATTGTTGTTGCTACCGGTGCTGTTCGTAATGAAGGAACCAGTAGAGAATATGCGCCAATTGAATTTCCCGCTGTATCTTCATTTGATGTTGCTCTTTGTTTACGTGATGCAGCTGTATCACTGAAAAAGGACTATCATATGGGTGTTGTACAATGTAAGGATTCTTTTTATGGACAGCATGATCCTTCTATTATGCCTGTAAGTTATGAACTTGAGAATAAATGGGAAGCATGGAAGCGCCTTGGTGTTCTCGCAAGTGAGATGGAAAGTGCTGCTATTTTTACCGTATGTGCACGACTGGGTGCTCGTTGCGGAAGTGAGTTCTTTGTTGTAGGAAACCAAGAGAGAGAAAAGCTGGGCATGGAAAACCCTATTTTACATGATACCGAACCTGCTGTTGAAGTTGCCATTGAGGGTGTGAGAAATCTCATTAAACTTGATAAAAATTATCATTAATGGATGGGAAAATAACGAGAAAAGAGAAAGAGTAGGTGGCTATTCTCTCTCTTTTTCTTTTTCTCGCACACAAAAATTAAAAAAAGAGGTTTTTGTGACTGCCAAAAAACGGTATAAAGAGAGATGCCATCATGAATGATAGCAAATTTAAAGAATAAGATTCTTCTTTTTTTCAGAGTAAAAGAAGGGTATTGGGTGTAAAAATAATGAGTAAGAATATAAACAAACGCGTCAATGAAAGTTTAAAAGCATATATGATGGATGGACCACAATCGGGTATTTTACGGATTTATAACATCCAAACGGGCAAAACCTTGCTCGTAACAAGTGACAATCTTACTGGAGATACCGCGAAGATAAGGTTTCAACTTGATATGGGTACATTCTCTCATCAAGAGCTTCAAGATGCTTATGAAAAGATAGGTCTTGAGCTCTTTGCTATTGAAGTATTCGTGATTAGTGATGGCAAAAAAGATTTACAAACGCTATTTAATGAATCAAAAAGTAACCTCATGAACACAGGAGTGTCTTTTTATCGGTAAAAGAGTACAAAAACAAGGGGTATTGGAATATAAAGAGTGAAAAATATGGTTCAATATAATTTTATTTAAGATTTATTAGCTTTGGATTCATTTAATGGTAAATATATTGAGCAATAATGAAGATTGTGATTGGTTTATTATCTTTTTTTGAAATAAAAGTTAGTGTAAAATTAGTATAAATTATTTCAAAATTTATTATAATTATATAAAGCTTAACTTTATAAAGTTAAATAATTTTATGCATAATCAGTAATTACAATATTATGTCAGGGAAAATATCCAAAAGTATTGGACATGTTTTATACTTTCGAGTATTATAATGTTTAATAATAAATGATTAATATTTAAAATGGAATTTTTACGAAGGTAGGTATTATAGTATGGCACAACAAATTCAAGATTTAGTTGCTTCCATCCAAAAGCAAGGTATTGATAAAGCCAATGAAGAAGCGGCTCAAATCATCTCCGAAGCTCAGGATAAGGCTGCTAAGATTGTTAGTGAAGGTAAGAGAGATGCTGAAAAGCTCGTATCTGACGCTCAAAAAGAAATTGAGCTACGCGATACCAGTGCTCAGGCAAGTCTCAAGCAAGCTGCTCGTGACGTTCAGCTTTCGCTTAAGAAATCTCTTCAAGCGCAGCTGAACGTTCTGCTTGAAACAAAAATCTCAAAAGCGTTTACAGGTGATCATCTTGTAAAGCTTATTCAAGGTGTTTTGTCTCAGGACATTGTCGATCCAAGTAAAGCTGAACTACAGTTATCACAGAAAGATTTTGATGCTCTCGGTCAGACACTTGTTAAGGAATTGGGCGATGCAGTGAAGAAGGGTTTAGTTATTAAACCTGTGAAGGCTGTTTCTGTTGGCTTTAGATTAAGCGACAAGGATGGATCAGGGTATTTTGATTTCGGTGACGAAGACGTTGCACAGCTTATGGCTCCTTTCCTATCCCCAGCAATATCCAAAATTATTAACGAATAGGAGGCAACAGAGTGGCTTCCTATTACTATTTAGCTGCTTCTCTTCCGTTGCTCAAATGGGATGAACCGGCACCAATGAGTGTTGATGAATTCTTAGCTGAAAGCAAGAGCAATATGGAAAGTAGTGAATACAGCATTTTGGAGAAGACTCTCTCTGGTACGCCTTGTTCAGACTCGTTTGCAGAAAAATGGGTTGAATTCCAGACAATGGTCGATAAGGAATTATCTGAAGCACGTAGTAAAAAATTAAATATACGTGGTGATCATTATAAAAATTCTGGAGACAAGGAGTTCCGTATTAGCGAAACAGTGCGTAACGCTGTGAATGCTGATAATCCTCTCCAAGGTGAAATGATGTTGTTACAGCTCAAGTGGGACTTTTTAGATGATGCAAGTGTAAACCATACGTTTGACTTGGCAGGAATCATAAGTTACTGCTTAAAATTAAGACTTTTAGAAAGAAAGACTTATTTTAATCAAGCTGACGGCAATAAAGAATTTGAGAGACTTTTAGGTAACTTGAATTCAATAATGAAAGGCAAATAAATTGGAGAATGCTATGGAAAATATGAGCGGGCATGTCACCGGTGTAAATGGAAACATGGTCAC
>Ga0172378_10005132_pt1 | contig 12222 bp, 4 predicted proteins | sample GrowelOW332metaG_FD_119755 | JGI IMG/M metagenome (GOLD analysis project Ga0172378, IMG submission 119755) | Groundwater microbial communities from an aquifer near a municipal landfill in Southern Ontario, Canada - Pumphouse #3_1 metaG | ecosystem: Environmental > Aquatic > Deep subsurface >...
CCAAGTGCACTCAAAACATCGTAAGCTTCCTTAACTACACCAATGTCACTTTTTGAACCCATTAAAATAGCTACTTTGTTCATTTCATCCCCCCGATAAAAAATTTGCTTGTTCGCTTTAAAAAGAAAATACACGGAAACTGCCGTGTATTTTACTTTCAAATATTCAGTTTAACAAATGTCATTTTCGTTTGAGAACAACTCTTTCCGGTTTTTGATTGTGCAACAGACCAACCGGACATTTTCGCCCGGCTTGCGGAGCAAACATTGCTCACTCCCAACCCAACCATTCCCTTTTTAAGATAGTTTTCAAGCATACATTGATAATATCAAAATCTATAATTTTAATCAAATGTTTTAATTGAGTAAAACCATATATATTTCTTCTTTATGTAGGCAGAGGACCAAATCTCATCCGCATATACTTCAATCATTTTATGCTTATTATTGTATCTAGAGATACATATTTTGTGTTATTCATTTTTGTAAAGACAGTAGATCTAATAACCCCAAGATTTTTTTCATTACTTCAAATCAGTTCATATTACATCCCAGCAATTCAAAAGAAATAATTAAATCCCACAGTATTCCCTTAACCCCAGAGAATTATTACTTTTTTTCCATCTCAGTTTCTTCTTTTCGAGTCTTGTGCTCCTTGCTATGATGCGAATATGAAAGATTGATGGTTTCAAAAAGTTTTCCATTGAATTCAAAAATCACTTTCACCCAATAGTTACTATTTTTTCACTTATTAACCACTTGCGTACGCGAGCACGTTATTATATTATATCCATAGGAGAGTCTCCTCAAACATATTTTGACTTAATGGAAACAATGAATTTGCTATGAGAACAAATATTACGGTGCACAATAGAATTTTTCTCTTCATTTTTATCGCTTTTTTTGTGATGCTTATTTCTTTCTCTTTTTTTGCCGGGATTCATACGGCTAATAACACCTATGTGGCTGAAGCAGGCTGGAGTGATGGTAATTTTTATGATGCTACCATTGATACGGATGCTTTTGGATCCTCTCATGACACTCAAAACATGGGGTGGAACGAAAGAGGCAATATAGGTAGTGGGACAACTGGAATTACACGTAATGTCTATTTTTCCCCGGAATATTTGAAAACTCTTGCTAATTCTGCTCCTTCCTTGGTCCAAATTCAATTATCTGCAAATTTAACTAAAGATAATGGGTGGGCAAAACTATACGCGAGAATTGATGGAACTAGCACTAATATAGTAATCTTAGATTTACAATCCACTGGAGCAAAAACTACTGCTTGGACAAGTCTACCCGCAGGTTATTCCTACACTAATGGTTTTGATGTGAGGTTAGAAGTAAACAGTAATGGTGCCTTTAGAGTGACGAAAGTAGAAAGTTGTCAAATACATTTAAAAGTTAACGATGAAGTTGCCCCTTCAATTGCTTTGAATAGTGTGGTATCTTCCGGGAGGTATTATGCAACATCCTCCAGCGCTGGTTTTACTGCCACAGATACTGGTTCAGGTTTGAAATATGTTGATAGGCAAAAAGCTACTTTTGCCGCACCTACGACTTGGACTGAAGCAGGAAATGATTTAAGCTACACCACCACTAGAGAAACTGCTGGAAAAACAATAAACGTTGGATCGGGATTTGGAGACTACAGAATAATTGCATCAGACCACGATCTTGCTAGTGGAACTTCTTCAACTATTAGATACTGGATTCCTACTTTGAAGGTTACAAGTACAGCTACATCTGCGGGAACAACTACTGCTTCCATCACGGGCGGGACGCAATATATTGGAACAGCCAGTACTTCAACCTCTCCTTCCTTGACACGGTATCCTTCCCAAGTTTTCTATTTACGAGCTCAACCATCGTTAGGTTATTTATTTAATGGATTTGATATTGAGTATTCTGGGTTAAATTCTGGGATGACTACCGAAATAGGATATTCGTCTTTTACTTACAGTGGCGGTTGGTTTTATTATGCAATCACCCTATCAGATAATCTTTGCGTTCTTGGAAACACTTATACGAGCATTGCTTTCAGAGCAAAATTTGCAGCAAGCGTTGTTGCAACAGGCTATCTTGCCCCTTACGTAAGCACATACAGCGGAGTTGCTCAGCCATATCCATCAACTGATTCCAATTATTTATCGGTTGGATCAATAGGTTCGGATAGAGAGGCAGTGGTTACGAATTATAAAAGTACATCAGGAAGCTGGACAGCGACCGTTCCAACCATAGCTGATACCTATGATATTAGAGTTGTTGTGAGAAACAAAACAACCACAAGCATAATATACGGTACATATGAATTCAACGACTGCATGACCATATCTAGAAAAGAAGTGACTATTACTTTTGTATCGAGTAATAAGACATATGATGGAAATACTAGTGCGTCCATCGTAACTAAAAGTCTGTCGGGGGGAATTGCTGCTGACAACTTAGCTATAAGTGGGGGTACTGCGTCCTTTGCTGATAAAAACGTAGGCAATGGAAAGACGGTTACGCTCACTGGTTTTACTATAACCGGGAGTAATTTGAATTGTTACACTTATAAGCGCAACGATAACACTGTAATCAATTTAGATACTCAAGCAGCCCAAGGAGGTTTGGGAATTAAGACTTCCAGCCACAATATTTTGACTTACACAGGAGCAAGTTTAGGATTAAAACTTAAAAGTGAACATGCGAATAAATCTAAGGTTTATGATGCCCTAGATAACGTAGATTCTGCTTGGTTTGAAGTGGTTATCTCGGGAGCAATTTCCGGAGATAGCATATCTTGGGTTAGCGACCCCTATCCTACTGCAACAATGTACGGAAAAACAGTGGGATCTTGGTATTTTTCTAGTGCTAATATCAAACTTACTGGAGAAGATATAAGCAATTATACCATTCAATCAAAAATTTGGAATTCAAACATGAATTATTTAGCTAATAGCGAGAATGCTGGGACAGGATACAACAAAATTACTGTAACTGCTAAACCCATAGGCATTTCTATTACTGCAAATAATAAAGTTTATGATGGAACAACCACAGCTACTGGTTCATGTACGGTTGACCCTGTGGTCCCGGGATCTGGGGACAGCATAATACTCAATGCTGGGATAACCTACGCGTTCTCAGACAAGCATGTAGGAACGGGAAAAACTGTTACTGCCAGTAATATATCCGTTAACACGGGCTCATCTATAGGATATGGGAATTATTCTTTTAGCGCAGCAAATAATACTACTACGGCAAATATTACAAAGAAAAACATCACTATCGCTATGACTTGTACGGGCAAGATTTATGATGGAAATACTTCAGTTAATTCTTCCACACTTAGTTTCACTTATTCGGGAATTGTCCCTTCCGATGCTACCGATGCACCAAACGGAATTGCAAATCCAACCTGGATAAAAATGAGTACTTCCGTTACTTTTGAGTATGCTGATGCAAATGTATCTGGAAATGTTACTGTCGCTGCAACTAATACACTAGCACTCGATGGAAGTTCAAAAGATAACTATACTATCACAAATAGTGGTTTATCCTGTACAACCTCCATAACTCAAAAAACAATAGTTGGAAATGTTTCAATTACTCCAATTTCGGATATCACTTTTGATACCTCTCCTCACCAACCACGACCGAATATAACTGACAATGCTCTTTCGTATACCTTGCTTTCGCCAAATGATTTCACATTCTCTTATGCGGCACCTCCAACTAATGTCGGAACATATATTTGCAATATAAGTGGGACAGGCAATTACACTGGTAGCCTTAACACAACTTTCGAAATAGTTAAAGCCAATGTTACCTTGTCAGCTGACAACATTACTATAGTTTACGGAACAAATGTCGACAGCAACTCTATTGTAGGAAGCGCAATTAACGCCTCTGCCACTTCTGTGGTCCTCTCAGGCGGATCTTTCTCATTTGATATATCAACTCCCATGCCCCTCACCCCTCAGGTAAGTGCTAGCGGGACATATTATGTGAAATACACGTTGTCGGGAGCAAATGCAGCAAATTATAACTCTCCTTCCAATATATCAATTACTTTGACCGTGTCCGCGCGACCCATTACTGTATTCGCCACAGCGGAAACACAGGTTTTTGGAGAACCTGCAAAAGAACTCAAATGGACAAGTGTCGATCCAAATAACCAGCTTTCTAACGGTATTATAGGAAGCGATAACCTTGGAGTTGCTCTTGAATGCGATAAAAATATTGCAGTTGGAAGAACTCATCCTGATGTGGGAGTATACACCATCGTTAGAGATACCTCTGTTACACTCAATGCAAATTATGATGTGGCTTTTAATACGGCAAACTATACAGTAGTTACAAGATCTATCTCTCTTACTCCTTCGGGAAACCAAAGCAAAATCTACGGAAATTCCGATCCAACGTTTACATATAGCCTTTCTGATGTGTATACCACGACCAATACTTTAACTTCTGTCCTTTCCGATTGCCCGCTAACTGGAATACTTTCTCGTGAACTAGAAGCTTTCTTGGGTGGAACTGGAAACAGACCGGGGGAAAATGTCGGCCAATACAGAATTATTCAAAATACCTTAACATCCGAAAACAACACCAACTACGATATTCAATTTTCTACTACTCCAGTCGGATTTGCAATCAATAAACGTGATGTGCAGATAGCCGCTCCTACTCTCTCTTCGGTGTATGGGGAAACAATGTTGAGTTTCGATTATACTGTGACATCAGGAACTTTATATTTAGATGATACATTATTTGGTAGTTTTTCCAGAACACTAAATGCTCAATCAACTACTGAAACAACTAGTCTTAACGTAGGCGTTTACGTATTAAAAGATAACTTAACTCCCTCCTCTTCTTTTGGACTAGCTTCAAACAATCCCAACTACAATATCAGCCAAATAACTAATGGCTCTTATACTATTACAACGCGGCCTATTACAGTTACACCAACACCTGATTTATCAAAAACTTATGGAGTTCAAGATCCTATACTAACCTATTCGCTATCGTATACCGGAGATCCTGGGAAAGAAGCCCTGATTGGTACCGATGTGTTAACTGGGTCTCTTACTAGAGTGGCTGGAAACAATGCTGGAACATATGCTATTTCCAAGGGAACACTTGCAAACAGTAATTATTCCATCACCGCTTCACCTGAAATATTTACAATTAATCCTTTAGGAATAGTCGTACTTGCAAAGCTATGGAGTATGGACTATGCAGTCGATATCAAACAGAACTCCGAACTGACATGGACAACTACTCCTGCCTCTCTTCCTTTTGGAGACACTCTTGTTGGACAATTGTATCTCGACCCAGCTCAATGGACTTTGGACGAATTCGGTGCTGTACCTGTTGGTGTTTACGACATTTCGCAAGGTTCAGTCACTAATACAAATAACCCCAACTACTCAATTACCTTTAACGGGACTAGCCGATATGTGATTAATATGTTGGTTGCAAACATTAAACCTCTTGCAGGTCAAAATATTGTTTATGGAACTACTTTGGACCAGTTATATGGAACTTTTGAAGACCCTCTAAATTATAACGGACGGAGAGGCTTAATCTTTGAAGCTTTTACCAACGGAGGAGTCCAAATAGCAGCCTCATATTTCAGCGGAAAACTTAACTTAGATACTGCAACCTCTGTTCCTACTCCAGGTTCATATGAAATTATTCAAGGAACTTTGAGTAGTTCTACCCACGTAATTAATATGAACTTTGAAAAGAACATTTATGGAGTAATTGCCCAGTGTGCTCCTACATATTTGACTGTTAACAAACGAAATATATCGATTCAGCCTACTGAGGTCTCCCAAGTTTTTGGAGAAGCAGAGGTTTCTACATTAGATTTTACCCTTGCTTCGGGTGATTTAATTGGAACTGATTCATTGACTGGTTCTTTACTTCGTGAATCCAGTGGGTCAAGCCTCACTGTTGGCTCATACAACATATATATTGGATCAGTTGCAAATTCATACTATAACATTTCCATTGTCAATAACTTAGGTAAATACAAAGTGACTAAGAGACCCATTACCATTATTCCTAATGCTGCTTCTAGTATTTACGGATATGCCGAGGAAGGCATTACATATACCGTTTCTTTAAGAGAGGGATTTGAATCCTCTAATCCTCCTATTATCGAGGGATACAATCTCTCTGGATCGTTATCAAGAGCTACTAGTAATATAATGATTGTAGGCCAGTATCCTATAATAATAGGGACTCTTAACAACCCCAATTATGATATTATTCTGGACGCCACTACCGTTTATTATTCAATTAATAAAAGACCTATAAGCGTAAAAGCTGAAGATAAAACTCAAGTTTTTGGCAACGCACCCACTTCTCTATCATACATCTTTACTGGGGGCACAAGGCCTGCTACTTGGGATGGAGGAACTTTAAGCCCTATAACCCAACTTTCAAGAGAAGCTGGATCTACTGTAGGAACATATCAGATTACTGCAGGGAATATGCTTGATGAGGGAGTAAATCCAAATTATCAGATTACGTTTACTGCGGGAATATATACTATTACCCCTAGGCCCATAACAATTACTCCCGCTTCTAATCAAACAAAAGAATATGGTCAGATTGATCCAGTGTTCACATATACCGTAACGGGAGCACAAGGAGGCCTTGTCTCTGGATATCCTCTTACAGGGCTACTTTCAAGGGAAATTGGCGAAGCAGTTGGAGGGTATAAGATAACCCAAGGAACTTTAAGTAATTTGGAAGGACAAAACAGTAATTATCTTATTTCTTTCAATGACATTATTTCCTTTGGTATAACCCAAGCAAGCTCTGTTATATCCTTTAACGACGGAACTCAGTTAGTTGAAGATCAATACGTATTGGCTCTAATATACAATGCGAATACCCAAAGCATTAATGCATCTCTCAGCCATTCGGAAACCTCAATAAATTATTCAATAGCCAACTCCTTTAGAAATGTTGGGACATACTTTGTTACCCTTAGTTCTCTACCTACAAAAAATTATAAATCGACCTCTGTTTCAGTTACGGTTGAAATATCTCCGTACGAGCTTGAGAACATCATTTCATCCGAAATTGTCGATGATATAGACAATCTTACAAAGATATATGGCGAAACAGATAAGACCTTCGTAAAGACAATCGCTGGACTGGGAGAAGATAGTGATATAGTAGTTAATTACACCCGTCAACAAGGCGAAGATGTTGGATTATATGACTTGGAGATATCCTCCTTTACTAATAGTAATTACGTTGTAACCCTTGCCCCGAATGCAGGAAACGATGTATTTGAGATAACTAAGAGAGAAGTCACAATCTCAGAAGTAACTCCTGTAAGTAAATTCTATGATGGAGTTGCTGAGGCTTCTAAATCAATTAATTATTCAACTGGATTCTATGGAGACATTATACAAATTACTTATGTAAAGGATACGGGTGCATCGGTTGGAAGCTACGACATAGTTTCTTTCTCTATCGATCTCGATAGCCAACATAACTATGATTTACAAATAACGGATCTACAAGACAAATTTATAGTCAATAGAAGACCCGTTTATGTCACCGCTGATTCCATAACTATACAATATGGCGATCCTGCACAAGCCCTAACCTATCAGGTTGCAGAGCCTGAGCTTAATTCAGGGCTAGTATTCCCTGAGGAACTCAATGGGGAAATTGTAAAATTAGCGGGCTCAAATGCCGGGGTATATCCGATTACCGAAGGCTCCCTCACAAATGAAAACAACCCCAATTATGATATTAACTTCACCGGCGCAAACTATACTATAACTAAAGTAGCGGTCACAATTACCCCCAACCCAATAACTGTTGAATATGGGGATCCTGAACAGCCTCTAACATATAATCTTAGTAGAGAATTAATAGGGTCAGATGAACTTGAGGGAGAGATTGAACGTGAAGATACAATACAAGTGGGGATATATGAGATAAATCAAGGAACCCTTATAAGTAATTTCGAAAGAAACATTAATTATGAAATTACTTTCACAACTGGAGTAAAATACACCATAACAAAGCGTGCTTTGGCCATTTCTCCAGATGTTGCAACTCAAGTTTACGGAGATGCTGTTGTTGAGGTTGAATACGAGATTATAGAAGGATCTCTAGCTTATACCGAAACCGAGCTATATGGTATTCTTGGCAGAAGTGGAATTGATGTTGGAACATATGATATCACTATAGGAACAATTTCTTTACTCAACCCAAATTATGATATTACATTAGTTGACTTCCAAGATAAATACACAATAGTAAGAAGACCAATTACTATTGCTGCAAATAATAAAACTCAGGTTTATGGTAATTCTCCTACCCAACTAGACTACTCAGTTACTCTTGGTAGTATTGTCCAAGGGGATACTCTTTCTGGGGAGCTTACTACAAATGCCCTCTCAATTAAAAATGTGGGTGAATATGTGATTTTCGGAGATAACATCCTTAATTCAAATTATGATATTACTTATGTACAAGGAACTTACACAATTACTAAGAGGCCTCTTACCGTAACACTTACAAACCAAGAGACTCAATATACCGGGTCGGAAGAATCTTTACAAATAAATCAAATGTCCTTTGAGATTACCTCAGGAAATATGGCCTATGCAGAAACACCTTCCACTTTGAATATTGTCATATCAAAGGAACCTGGATTCAGTATGGGGCATTATCCTTTAACTGCTATTTACAGTAATTCTAACTATTTAGTTACCTTTGAAGATGCAGTATACATTATACATAAATACTCCTCTGTAATTACTACTGAATATACTTCCATCACCTTCACTTACGATGGAATGGCAAGGTACATTAACGCCGAATGCAGTAGCGGAGAAGAGGTAAGGTTCTTTGTAAATGAAACTGAAATAAACAATGCATTTGTAGGACCAGGTAGATATTCAGTTACTCTGACAGCTGATGAATCTGAAGCATTTTATGCTCCTGAACCAGTTCTTGTGACTATTGCAATTTACCAGGATAAACTAGTAACAGAATCAAATGGAATTGATGCTACAATGATAACAGAAGATGGTTTCGAACCTGAATTAATCCTCAATATGGAAAAAGCTGATACTAACAGTAAAGAGATACAAGATCATATCTCTCGCTACCAGGATGTCATTAGAAGCTTTAACTTATCAGTAATAGATCCCGATACTCAAACCATAATTGACAAAGGTATTTCCTCAATAAGAATTAAGGTTCCGAGTGCTGTCGAAAACAATGAAAGCGTTATAGTATTAGTTGCTCAAAACGGAATATATACCTCATATGAAGTAGACGTTGAAGATGACGGATATGTGACCATAACTGGAGAAAATATCACCAGCATTTCCTTCTTAGAAGAAACCAATGGAAACGTAATATTATATGCAATACTGGGAATCATCGCCCTAATAGTTATTATCGGATTCGGGGCACTTCTATTTAGAAAGAGATATTAATATTCTACTTTAAGTATCTAAACTTATGATTTTAAACGGGAATATCTCTTCCCGTTTTTTTTGCGAGAAAAAATTACAATCCGATATGGCAACAATATCAAACAACTTTTAAATAAAGATAAATTTTGATTCCGAGAAAAAAGGTATAGTCCAATCTGGCTATACCCTAGTATATTAAATAAACGTAAGGAAATTAAAGATATTTTCTTTCTGCTGAATCGACTGTTTGACTCATAAGCATTGTTATTGTCATAGGCCCAACCCCGCCAGGAACTGGAGTATAAGCAGAGCTCTTAATAGCACTATTTTTTAGGTCAATGTCACCAATATTTCCTGCATTGTATCCAGCATCGACTAAGACGGCACCTTCTTTAACCCAATCAGCTTTAACAAATTCGGGTCTTCCAACAGCCGCTACAACTATATCTGCAGTTTTTACTATATCGGGGAGATTTACCGTTTTTGAATGGCAAATTGTTACTGTTGCATTTTCATTCAAAAGAAGCATGGCAACAGGTTTTCCAAGGATTGCACTTCTTCCAATTACAACAGCGTGTTTTCCCTCCAAACTTATTGCATATTCTTTTAGTATAGTTATTATTCCATACGGAGTAGCCGAACGATACCCCCTTATACCCATTGTAACCGCCCCAAATGAGGCAACATTCACTCCATCGACATCTTTATCGATATCTATAGAATTAAAGCATTTCTGCTCATCTATTTGCTTTGGAACTGGATGCTGCAAAAGGATTCCGCAGACCCTATCGTCCCTATTAAGTTTATATATTTCTTCAAGGAGTTGTTCGGTTGTTGTTGATTCAGGTAATTCAACCTTTAATGGCTCTATACCCACCCTCATGCAAGCATTTCCCTTCATTCTAACATAAGTAACGGAAGCCACATCATTTCCTACTATAATTGTAGCAAGTATGGGAGTAATTCCCGTCTTTTCAATAATTTTAGTTACTCTTTCTTTGAGCTTTTCCTCAATTCTTGTTGCTAGAGCTTTTCCATCCAGTATTAAACTACTCATGTTGTTCCTCCGTGAAAATATACTCTAATTGTATGTATTCCCTATCTTTTTGTCAACATAAGGGATAGTACGGAAGAATGATTAATATAAATATATAGGTTTAAACTTATTCCCATTAAGAATTTACCTACAAATACATAAAAACCTATTATCCTTAAAATATACCTATTTCTTTCGCTATTTCTTTCTTTATGATAATATTTAATTATATTTTTCCAACCTTTCTTCATTCTAAACGTATATATTGTATAGACAATATTTAGGAGGACAAAAATGGCAAGACTAAAGGCAGAAATGTGGGATAAGATGCAATATCTCTTTAGAAATTATTATGATTGCACGGTACACTCAGTTTTTTATTTTGATGGACAAATAGATGAAAAGTCCCTTGGGGAAGTATATATGGGCATCCTGGCAAAAGTCCCAGTTTTACATTCCACATTCATGGACAGATTTGTTAAACCCTTTTGGAAGGTTAATCGGAAGTATAATCTTGAGGAGTTTTTTCAATTAGTAGAAACTGCTGATCCTGAAGATTATCTAAATAATTTTATTGCTACCCCTATTATCGCAACGGATAAATTACAGTTGAAAGTACGAGTAATTCGGAGTGAAGGAAAAGATATTCTTGCAATGCTTTCAAACCACATGTGTTTTGACGGGGGAGACCTTTTCTATTTCACACAAAAAATTGTAGAGAATTACAATGAATATAAAAAGACCGGAGTATTAAACATAGACATTAAACAAGGGACAAGAGCCGCAGATCAGGTATATAAGGATATGCCCTTTGCAGAAAAGGTCAAGGCAAAAACCCTTTTTAAAAATGTCAGTGAAGTAAAAGGAAAAACGACTTTTCCCTATACTGACGACTCTGAACTTGACCATCCTAGATTAATCCTACACAAAGTGTCTAGTGATGTTTTTAATTCAGCAAGAGAAAAAGCAAAGCAAATGGATGCAAAAATGAATGATGTGTTTCTTGCAGCCTTTTTTAAAACTCTATTCGACATATGTGAAATTGATCCTGAAGCGGATAATTCAATAACTATCCCTTCAATGATTAATCTTAGAAAATACATGATTGAGAAAGATACATTAGGGCTTACTAACATGACAGGATTTATGCCATGCACAGTTAAAAAAGAGCCTGCAGATGATATGACCCGAACCATCATAAAAGTTATGAAATCTCTTGAAACGGCAAAAAACGATGAACATAACGGTCTTTATTCTCTTCCCTTGTTAAAACTTGCATATGGGATTCTCCCACAGAAATTTGCCGAGATGGCTATCAAACTTGGGTATCAAAATCCCTTAATAGGAATGTCTAATATAGGGCCGATTAATCCCTCGAACTATGTTCTTGAAGGTGGAGTAAAGGCTATTGATGCCTGGTTTTCTGGAGCAATAAAATATAAACCCTATATCCAGTTGGCTTTAACCACCTTTAATGGAGATATTACCTTCTCTGTTGGGTTCAAAGGAAATGATGAAGATGAAATTAGGGTAAAAGAAATGATGAAATCAGTTGAGAATTACCTGAGAAAATATATAGAGGAAGATTCCGATTGGAGTTTATGAAATCAGTATATTAAAGACACCCGCTAAATGATATAGCCTCCAAAGTGAATACTTTAAAAAGTAAAAACTTTGGAGGTTTTTTATTTAATCGTTTTATTAATACTTTTCAGTTTATCGAGTACCGGGC
>Ga0172378_10005134_pt1 | contig 12222 bp, 14 predicted proteins | sample GrowelOW332metaG_FD_119755 | JGI IMG/M metagenome (GOLD analysis project Ga0172378, IMG submission 119755) | Groundwater microbial communities from an aquifer near a municipal landfill in Southern Ontario, Canada - Pumphouse #3_1 metaG | ecosystem: Environmental > Aquatic > Deep subsurface >...
AAATATATCTTTGCTTTCGTATTTATATCGAGGAAATCGCGTAAGCCTCCGCCATGATCATAATGACCATGAGATATGATAACCGTATCAATATTTTCTAAATCAACGTTCATTTTACGAGCATTTTCAATAAACAAATTTGAAGCCCCCGTATCAAAAAGAATATGATGATTAGCTGTTTCAATATAAAGGCTTAAACCATGCTCACACTTTATTTCACAATCTTTGGAGGTATTTTCAACTAATGTTTTGATAAGCATTGATCATCACCTGCTTTTTGCATAAAGACATGCATCGTTTTATTATAAACATTTATAATAGCTTCTTTTGTTAAGCCCTCATGATCAAGGATCGATTCGCCTTTATTTAAAGCTGTAGGAATATTGGAATCATAGGGAATACGTCCAACAAACATTATATTATTATCCAAACAGTATTTTTCGATAACATTACTGTTTAACTCATTAATATCATATTTATTTACACAAACAACAATTTTAGTCTGAAAGTACTGGGCTGTTTTAATAATTCTTTTCATATCACTAATACCAGACAATGATGGTTCGGTTACAATCAATACCATATCAACATCATTTAGTGAAGCGATTACCGGACAGCCAATACCAGGTGAACCATCAACAATGGCAAACGGTGCATCACTAGCAGCACTTTTTAACAATTTCTTTAAATCGGTCACAAGTAAACCAGAAACACCACTACCCATTTGAAGTTGTGCTGTTGTAAATGTATGCTCATCAATATAAAGTTTCTTAACACCATCAACATTCGGTACCATCGTAATCGCTTGATTTGGACAAACCAAAGCACAAAGACCACAACCCTCACACGAATAGGGATTAATTTTATAATCGGTATCAAATTCAATAGCATCAAAACGGCAATAACGGCGACATTGATCGCATTTAACACATTTTTCAGTATCGATATACGCCTTAGGTAAACCATAGAAATCAATTATTTGTGGCTTAGATTGTTGTTTCATTATTAAATGTAAATTAGGCGCATCAACATCACAATCGCAATAAGCCTTCGCATTAGATAATTTGATCAATGCACTAGCGATTGTTGTTTTCCCAGTGCCTCCTTTACCACTAAGAACAAGTAATTGTTTCATCATCTATCTCCCTCAAAACATCCTTTAAGATCTTATCAAACATCTGATGATATTTATCATTAATCTCTGCAACGATCAATCCTTTGGAATTTAATTTGCCCAAATCATGATCGAACGCAATCCGACTGATAATATTTATCTTGTTATTTGCACAATATTTTTCTGTATCATTTTCACAATCGGTATTTTTATTGATGATAACCCCACACGGTTTTTCAAATATTTGGACTAATTCATAGACCATCTCAAGATTAGCTGCACCAAAAAGTGTTGGTTCGCTAACGATAATACAATAATCGGCTTCCTTAATACACTCCATTGCCATACACGAGCTACCGGGTGCACAATCAATAAACGATAATCTATCAGAAGCTTTATTATTAGCAAACATTTTTTTAATTATGGGAATACCAGTATGCTCTTTAACGTTCAACATACCTGTGATAACGTTGATATCACCTTTTTCCCCTTTAACGATCTTACCAATAGCTTTATCTTGTTCACTGATGGCATTTTGTGGACAAACATAACTACATACTCCACAAGAATGACACATTTCCGGTAAGATTTTTAATTTGTGGTTTATATAAAATAAGGCGTTATAACGACAATCATTGACACAAATACGGCAACCGTCACATAATCCTTGATCAACGTTTGGTATCTTTACTGTAACTACTTCTTCACTGACATTTTTTGGCTTGAAAAACAAAAAGCCATTCGGTTCTTCGACATCACAATCTAAATAATCACAATTCCCACTAACAGTTGCCAGATTAACCGCTAACAGTGTTTTACCGGTTCCGCCTTTTCCACTTAAGATTGCAATCTTGATATTTCTATCCAACATGTTTTAAACTGGCACCTATTTCTTTTAGTTGCATTAGTTCCCCACCCAAATAAGCATTAAGATTATAAGGAATAGAAGTTCCTCTGGTTTGATACAATTTGATATTGGTCTCGCTAAACACGTTTGCGGCATTTTCGCCACATCTTGGTGTAAGTAATATATCAATATTGGCATCAACAAGAAATTGTGCTGCTTTTATCCCAGCTCCACCTTGACTATTCGCAGCTTCATTTTTAAAATATTCAAATTTTTGATTATCAGTTTCATAAATTAAAAAATAAGTCGATCTTCCAAAAGAAACACTAACATTAGCCTCCATTGATTCATTATCTACCGGTATTGCTATTTTCATAAATTTTCTCCTTTTTTTTGTAAACCATAACGATGATGACATTTCATACTATTACAGTATTTTCCTTGGCCATCGCACAATTGATAATCACCACCATTGATAAAAACTTCATTACCATTAACTAATGACTGAGCAAGTTTTTTTCGCGCACCATTATATATTCCCTGAACCGTTGTCCGAGCAATATTCATTTGTCCAGCGCATTCTTCTTGGGTCAAATTCTCAAGATCAATCAAACGAATGGTTTCAAACTCATCAATTGACATATTAATTATATCATTATTTTTATTTATCTGATTAAGTGGCCCAAAGCGAGTACTTTCTGGCAAACTACAAACACGTCTCCATTTTCTTGGTCTTGGCATACCTTCTCCTTTTTATTATAAGCTTTATTGAAATGCATTAATCTGTGCTTGTAAATCACTTATTTGATTCTGTAACATTTGCTTGCTGATTCCTGTATTGAAATTGCGATTAATACCACATTTTACTTTACGACATCCAAAACCTAAATAATTTTGTTCTTCGTTAATATTTGCTTGTATAACACAATTACCTAATCTTCTACCTATCATTATTCCCTGACCAAACGGTCCGAGCTTATCTCTTCTTGGCATTGTCTCATCTCCCTTCATACATATAACAATAAACTATGTTTATGGCATATGTCATTTACTCTTCTATTGTACCATGTTTATGACATATGTCAATAACTTATCCAAACATTAACACTCCTGGAGCAAATACCAATAGGATACCAATTATAATCATCAATACACCACCAACAAGATGTGATATCCGTCCATATTTAGTTGATATTCCCGTTAATTTCATCGTGATCAGCGCCATGCTAAAGACAATAATATCATCCAACATAAAGAAAACGATATATAGCAGTAAATACAAATAATATTGAAAAATTTGAATATCATTAAGCGCTAAAATCTGGGTATAAATAACCGGTAAGCCTGCTGAACATAGTAATTCGATCATATTAACCGAGATGGCCAACAAGACAATACCACCCAAGGCTAAGAAATAACTCTTTTCCATTGTGAATTTTTTGATTCGGGTAAACATCTTATTTCTTTGCTGTTCGCCAACAACTTCACAGCCATCACCTTCAGTGGTCAGTGATGATCTTAGATTTATCCCACCACCTACAATAGCCACAGCTGCCACTAGATATCTGATCCAAGATATCGAACCAATAAATATGGTTAAATTTAACCAAGCTGCCATCAAGAAAAAATACATGATCGATGAAGTTAGAATAAAAGTTAGTCCAAACACCCAAATACGTTTACGATCTTTCATCCCAATCAAAATACTAAGTAAAAATAATAACACCCACATCGCACAAGGGTTAAATCCATCAATCAAACCAAGTAAGATCGTGATTATCGGTAACGATAGATCCTTTGTTTGTATCGTACCAATCAGGGGGATATCAATACTGTAATTAATCGAGCCTGATTCTTTATTGATCACATTATTGATTGCTTCCTGAATCGCCGTATCAGTATATCCTTCACTATAACCAATAAAATACTCTTCATTGATGATCGTAAAAGGAACGCCAGTAACTACAACATCTCTATCCTCAGCCATTGATTGCATTAAAGCTTGGTTTTCTTGATTATCATTAACTTCATAGTAGTGAATTATAATATTCTCGTTTTCTGATGATAATGTTTCTAAGTATACCTCTTCAGCAGCACAATGCGGACAAGTGCTACTATAAAAGAAATAGATATCAACAAGATCATTTGCCTTAATAATAAGCGGATTTACACACAGAAACAAAATAATAAAACCAATTAAGTACTTAAATTTGCATTTGATCATATTAATTACTTATCTTTATTCTTTTCTATCAAACTAATTAATTTTTTCTTCGATTGTTCGCCAGATAAGCGAAACAATTCATTATTATCACGATCAAGAAAAATAAACACCGGTAATATCTTATTAATCTGCCATTTATTACATATCTCTTTATCTTGATCATAATCATAATAAACTGTTTCTAGCCAAGGTATTTGCTTTTCGATTTCTATAAAACGCGGTTTCATCACTAAACATCCTGAACACCATACAGCTCCGAATTTTAAAATTTTCATTAACTCTTTGCCCTCCGATTTTCTTACTTTAAGATACGTCAATTATTGACATATGTCAATAAGTCAATAATGAAAATGCCAAAAAAATAAATTTATAAGCAATATAAATATCTCCAATATTTAAGCATTTAACTATTTTTAATGTTATTCATTAATCTTTGCCAAATCTCTTGATTATTTAATAATTCTTTATAATGTTTCTTAACATTATGTTGATACTTATGAAAATCTTTACTGATATTATAGAATTCATCAGTATTGAAATATGCGCATATCTTTGGCAATGTTTGATTCAGTTTATTTTCGATCATATTAATCTTCTCATCATAATGTTCTGGATCCGTAATATATAGAAGTAATGGTTTATAACGTATCCAACCAATACATGCTTTATAAAATCTCTGAATAATCTTGTCGTTATCGGCTTTGATAAATTTTAATCTAATTGGTAAAACGCCATCCATTAAACAATTGTAAGTAGAAAAACCATCATGAAATGTATAACAAGGAACTTTTAAAACTTCCCTTTCAGTTAAAAACAAACTTAAAAAAGTATCTTCGCCTCTAGCTCCTGGAGGATTATAAAAAGCGAATGTGCGTTGAGGTTGAGTTAAATTTAAGCATAGATTTGACCCTGATATAAATTTTGCATGATTAACTTCAAGCACTTCATAAGGCCCATCACTAGTCAAGATTTTTGTATCAGCATAAGTTACGCCACCATCATCCATGACGCGCTTTACATTATCCCAATTCAGGATATCATTACTGATAGCCTCAATAAACATCCTAAAATCACTTTCTTCCATTATCTTATTGTAATCAAGATGTGGTATCGGTGAAATATAGCCACAGTGATGCCCATGAGTAATATCAACATCCCTGATATTCTTAAGATGAGTTTCTAATACATGTTGACCACCCCAAACTGCTGTCTTTCGAGTGTTCGTAACGGAAACAGGATATTCATCATCATCAAGAAAAATAAGATAATCCATACCCTTCTTTAGTGCGAAGTATAAGACCGCATTTCTTTTACCGGCATATCCATGACTAAATATCTTGCCTTCAGTTTGATCTATCAGTACTTTATCTTCGATCAATTGATCGATTTCACTTGTAATATCCTTACTTGATATAAATGTGACACTATCGATCTGATCAAGGATTTCCGGATGAATATTTGTATAATCTCTTACTTCTGTTTTATTGTAAGTCAGATCATAAGCCACAAACAAATTTAAACTGATCTCGATGTTACCTACCAAGCCCGATTCTTTCCAGTTATTAATATAAGTTCGCAAAACCTTTTGAAAACTTTTTCTACCAGTCGCAAATCCAATTCCCACTTCTATTTTTTTCATTATTTCTATTCCTCCTTTGATAAATTATCATATTCTCTAATTGGTTTAAAACAGGCAATCTTCCGATAATAGTCAACAATAATTGGGATAATATAATCCCATGAAAACATTGAGGCTGTTTTTGAACCTTCGTTTATCAATTCTGTTTTTAATACTTGATCATCACATAATTTAACTATCTTCGCAACGATATCATTAGGATCATTCATTTCAACCATCAGACAATTTTTATTGTCTGTCGCATATTCCATAACTCCTTTATTTTTAGTTGTTATAACTGCACAACCACAAGCCATCGCTTCCAATACCGGTAAAGAAAATGCCTCGTATGATGAATTACAGATATAGATATCGGCTTTACGTAAAAGTTCTCCAATCTTACTTTGTTTTGGATTGACATAAACATCGCCAACCCTTTCTTTAGGTTCATCAGGTGTTATCCAAGCAAAACGATAATGATAACCTCTTGTGCCCAATATTCCAAGCGCCTGTTTAATTCCGGCTAATCCTTTAAAGCTATTATTCTCACTGCCGATAGCTACGATATTTACTGTGGATTTAACATTTTTATTAAGCATATCACGACGATAGAATATTTGACTACTGATACCATTATTGATAACATCCGCTTGTCGATTAAATATTTTTTTAAGACGAGTTGCTGCCCCTTTTGAAACTGTAAAGATAAAATCAGGTAACTGTAATTGTTTATAAATATAATCCTTTTCTCTATCATCAACATGTTCCCAATCAAACAAATGATAATCTCCTTGTTCAAAATAAACAACAGGTGCAATTCCCCGGGCAATACACTCCGATATATCACGCCAATAAGTAACGACTATCACATCACATATCGGAATACCACTGGCCAATTCTTGTTCAAACGGAACTTTTATATACTCAACTTTAGGATTGATAGGAAACCATGTTGGTTTATCGAAATGACAGACGATAGCCACTTGGTGCTTAAATCTCGTTAGATAATTTACATGTTCCAAGATGATTTTAGTACCACCACAAATGCCTACCTGAGTCATAACATAGACGATCTTAAAATTGCCAATATTCCACTTGGTTTGGACTAATTTCTGTCTTGAGATATTTACCAAATTTTTTTCACGTCGGGCAAATTCTTGTTCTCTAAAAGATACAATATCGACCATATTATCCTCCTAAATACACTTAAATAGCTATTTTTTAATAACTTTATGGAAATATTATTATTTTATTTTGCTTACCTAATTATAGCTTTATTTATGATTTTCAGCAAATCATAATATTTACAGACAAAAAAAGAAATATCTTGATAATATTACTTTTTAAGTCATAAATGTATTTAACTGTCAATCACCCCCAAGCATCATTATAAAAACAGCTAAACCAACTCCTAATATAAAAGCAATGTTAGAATGTTTCTTTTCATATTCCGAAGCTTCAGGTAATAAATGACCTGCTGAGATGTAAATCAAAACACCAACAACAAATCCTAATGCTAAGCCTAAAAAACTATCGCTAAACTTATGAATAAATGGATAGACTAAGAAAGCACCAACCGGCGTTGTTAATCCGGCTACTAAAAAGGCAAAGAAAGCAGCTTTTTTTGCAGACATTCCACCTTTTGATAATACAGAATAAGTTATTACTCCCTCAGCAAACTCATGGATAACTAAGCCCATGCTAGACAGGATGCCAGTAAATATACTGACCGAAAAAGTAACAGTATAGATAACCCCATCAACAAACGAATGAATCCCGATACCCTCAACTGCGGTTATTCCAAAAGCCAATTCTTTTTGATGGGTTTTATGTTTAATATATTTATTACTAAAAAACATAAAGACAAATCCACCAATCGCCGCAAATCCAGCTTTATCATTTTTACTTAAAGCTTCCGGAAAAGTCATTATCAAAGGTGAAGTTATCAACATTCCAGCTGCGAAACACATAAAATATTCTTTTAGTCTTTCTGCCCATTGACTATTCTTATAGATAAAATAAACACCCAAACTATTGACGATCAATGATCCTATGGCAAATACTGCAATCCATTTAAAATTCTGCATAATCTTCCCCCTATTATCAAATTGTTAATTAAATATGATATTTTATGCTCTATTTATACCACAAACCATAATATAACTACTTTCAACTTGATTTATTAATTTAAAGCGACAATTCTACCTTGCGCGTAGATTAACAAATGCTTTTAGCTATTCTATATCAATTCAGTTCAAAATCTCTTTCTTCTAAATTAGGATATATCTCAGCTAATGATGAATAATCGGTCGTTGGTATGTTAGATAGGATTAATTTTTTCAAATTCACTAAATTACTAAGCGGTGTTAGATCGATCACTTGAGTATTACTTATATCAACATTTTCTAGTTTAGTCATATTTTTTAAAACACTGATGTCTGTGATATTCAAACTTTGCAAATTCAAACTGACCAGATCAGTCAATGGTGCTAATAAACTAATATCATTTATATCATTACCAAAGATATCTAAATCAATCAACGATGATATCTGATTGATATATTGTAAATCATCATTTATTAGGTTAGTGCACCCTAGAAGCAAATTATTCAATTTAGTCATACTAGTTAGCACACTTAGATCCGGATGAGAGCCAAAGCACCAGCGCAAATCCAAAAATTCTAAATTAGGGAAGTAAACCAGATCACTAATACTTTCAACACGAGCGATACTAGCCCCACCTTCCATATGCAAATCTAATTGTTTTACCTCAGAAGCTTCAGCGATCGTTATATCACCATTGGACTTATTCATCGCTGCTCTGATCAAACCTTCTAACACCTCATCAGAAAATACGATAACCTCACTATTTTTCTTGTCTATTTCATCACTTTCTTGACTAGTAGAATTGGATGAACAAGCGATCAATGAAAAAGTAATCATTGAAACTAAGAGTAAACTTAATATTTTTTTCATATTGTTCTCCTTTATATTAATCAGATTATAAATATAGAAACACAAGATTCATTAGTTTAGTCAAATGTTACATTATTTACTATCGGTGTTTCTATTTTTATCAACTAATTCCTCCAAAAACTCTATTTGTAAATCTTGTAACTCCATTAATTTTTTCCATTCGTGAAAAAGAATTTCGATTTTTTCATTTTGATTGCGGATTTCCATTTCCGCCTTTAAATTCACTTGATAATCATTTTCTCCTCTTAAGCGGTCCTTTTGTTCTTGTCGATTTTGACTCATCATGATAACTGGTGCTTGCAAAGCCGCAAGACATGACAAAACTAAATTCAACAAGATGAATGGATATGGGTCAAACGCTTTACTTGCATATACAAAAACATTAAACATGATCCAAATGACGATTATCGTAACAAAACTTATGATAAACTTCCAACTACCTCCAAATTCAGCGATTTTGTCGGAAACCTTTTCACCAAAGGATTTTTCTTTAATGAATTCTTCATTGATATTTTTTGATAACAATTCTTTTTCTTTAATACTATTAATTACTTCGATATCTAAATCAGATAATTTCCCTTTTTCCAACTCTAATATTTCTTGAATGTGTTCTTCACGATAATGACGGTAATCATCAAGACAGATAAAACTTTTCTTTGACCACTCAGGGTTCTCTTTTTTTATGATAGTTGAAATCGATTTTCTGATTAAAGTCGCCGGTATCAATTCCGAATTCTTTTTTTCTTTTCCACAAACTTGGCATACGCCCATTGGATTACTGATTTTCTTTACCATACATTCCTGCCTTTCAATTTCTACTCTTATTATTTATATCATAAGCAATCGCGTTTAACATTTCAATAATCATGGTCAAACCACAATCAATAATACTCTTAATTCTGTTTTTTAATATACCTTTATATCTTCTTGGTTATCTTTCTTCGTATCATTTTATTTTCTTTATGGTAGTTAAATTCTCTTTAAGCACTCTTTTTTCCTCATACATTTTAGCATCAGCTATATTGATGATTGTATCGATACTTTCATCAGTATTTAAAGCCATTTCATGAATACCATGGCTAGCACTGATATTATAAGGATTATCTTGTTCGTTATTGATCTTTTCAAATTCGAGACTGATCCGTTTCCAAATCATCTCTGCATCATCACTTTTCACATTGACCAAGACAATCAAAAACTCATCACCACCAAATCGGGAAATAAAATCATTCTCACGAATATTTCTTTTTATTACACTAACGACATTCATTATCAATTCATCGCCCATAATATGACCTAAAACATCATTCACTTCCTTTAAACCGTTAATATCAATAAAACATACGCTTGTGCCTTTATTTTCATTTCCTATTCGTTTATAAATTGAATTCAACTTATCCAAACCTGCTCTTCGATTATAAGTACCAGTCATAACATCATATGTTGAAAAATATCTAATCTTATCACTCTCTGTTTTATAAACAACAAATAATACACCAATCGCAATAGCGACTAACAATAAAATACCATAATTGAAAATATTATTACTGATTATATAAGTTAATAAAACAAATGGGTTAGTATTAAAATAAATCCAATCGGTTGACGCAGGTGATAAATAAACAACGACATAATAATCCTTTTCTTCAAAATTGAATAAATTAGCGGTATCAGTCAACCCAAATTTACCATTTATATAAATATTAGCGAAACTAAAAACACCATTTTCAGTAACAATCGTTCCTTCGTTTTCTTGCTTGATCATATTCCATTCATTTGGATAATAACTAGCGAATGTATCATTGGTTTTATCAGTATATAAAAATCCCCATTCCAGATTACTATCATCACTGTTTATGATCCAATAGCCATCAGAGTTCAGCATATAGACACTACTTTGAATTGTCGTTAAGCCTGAATTTATATACTCCAACATATCATTGCCATAATAATTAAGAATTATGATACCAAGTGATTCGCCATTGATATAAAGCGGTGTAGCTATCCTGATGACCGGCTTTTTTGGTTCTTCAATAACCTTATTTTCAACATTTAGATCAAATCTAGAAAAATATATTTGCTTATCATTTAATTTGATCGTATTAATAAAATAATAATAATCAGACTTGTCCTGTAATTGATCACCATTTATAAGAAAAGAACCATCCTCAGCGTAATCAATTCGTATCTTCTCATAACCATCAATCCCAATATATCGAATTTGATCATAGATTTTTATGCGGTTAGAAAATGATAACAATTCACTAATTACTTCAGAATAATCACTATGGTTAAGATAACCGATTTTAAACATATCCGTGATATATTGCACATCACCAATCAGTCTGTTTAATTTGTAAATCGCGAAATCACTTTTAGTTGCGACAATTTCCTCTTGATTTTTTATTATCTCCTCTTGCTTGATACCATTGATCCTTACTTGAATAAATACCGCAAAAGTTGTGTATATAAGTGTCAGCACTAAAAAGACCGAAAAGATATAATATACAATTTTCTTTACTCTATAACTTGATTTATTATCCATTGATCTACACCCTTATAACATCTTGATTAATTTAAAGAGAAAATTAATCTCAATTTGTATACTTTATTATAACATAAGCATCATTAACAATGACTAACGCTTTGATTGATCAATATCTTTATACATTTGATCATACTCTAAAAAATTGAAACCCATTTTTTGATAGAACTTTGTAGCTTTTTCATTTTCCGATTCAACTTCGAGCCTTAATCGCATGATTGATTGATCAAGCGTTGATCTAAGATAATCAAAAAATTCCTTTCCAATTCCCATTGATCGATAATCCTCGGCTATATAGAGCTCATCTATCCACAACATTAAGCCACCAGCTTCATGTGAATAGCTCTTAGCGGTGATCGCATAACCAACTGGCTCCTTTTCACATTCAAAGATATAACCTTCAATATATTTTTGGGAGTTCATTATTTCCTTGAATGCACGAACATGAAAAGTATCCGGTATTTGATGTAAAACAGCATCTGATTCATAGAATAATTTTGTAAACTTTAAAAACAAATCAAGATCTTTGTCATTCATTTTTCTGATCATATCAACACCTCCATATTTTATTAATTGTACATCTTTTAATGTTGTTTTGATCCAGTTCACTTATTTTGAATCAATGTTATCAATAATATTCTTCTCTAACCAATATGTGAAATTCATTAGTTGTTCTTTGGTATAAAAGAAATGCTCTGCCCCTTCAATGATGTTAAATTCACAATGATATTTGTTTACAAATTTATCAATGACAGAAAAAGCACATTGATCATCCAAAGATCCATATAAAATAGATGTTTTATTATTCCAATTAACGATAGGGTTTTCTAATACGTACTGATACCAATCCCAATTCAGCACTTGTCCTGAAGTTGTAAAGATCTTCTTTTCTGCTTGT
>Ga0172378_10005135_pt1 | contig 12221 bp, 5 predicted proteins | sample GrowelOW332metaG_FD_119755 | JGI IMG/M metagenome (GOLD analysis project Ga0172378, IMG submission 119755) | Groundwater microbial communities from an aquifer near a municipal landfill in Southern Ontario, Canada - Pumphouse #3_1 metaG | ecosystem: Environmental > Aquatic > Deep subsurface >...
CATATTATCAGGTTTATGAGATTGAAAATTATCGTAACAGCATTGAAGGCATCAACTGGTATTACCTCAACCTTCCAAACGACGTCATCAAGGTTGCGGCTTTGAAGTCTATCAAGGCAAATGAACCAATGTATGCTTCTTGCGATGTTGGCAAACAGAGCAACACCACAACAGGCAAGTTGGATATGAACACATATGACTACGAAAGTCTATTTGGTGTTGATATGTCAATGGACAAAAAGGCTCGCATCCTCACCCGTCAGAGCGGGTCTTCACACGCTATGCTTATCGTGTCTTGCGACACTGACGACAATGATGTTCCAGTTAAATGGGAGTTTGAAAATAGTTGGGGCGCCGCTTCAGGCAACAAAGGCTATTTATCTTTCACTGACAAATGGTTCGATGAATATTTGTTCCGCATTGTTATCAACCGCAAATTTCTGGATAGTAATTCTGTTGAAGCTCTCACAGGCCCTAAAGTCAAGCTCCCTTGCTGGGACTACATGTTCTAAATCATGGCAACTTTTATCCAAAACTCTTTCGGCCTGAAGGTTTCTGCCGGCCACTATGTGGATTATTCTTCAGCTGAAGATTTGCGCAAGGCTTTAAGGGATTCTACTCCCAAGCCATGGCTTCCTATTGGTCGAGGCAGCAACTTGTTGTTCTCTGGTGAAGTATTTCAAGGCACTGTGCTTCATTGCACAGATGACACTGTGGAAACATCATTTGGTAGTAACTATGTGCGCGTGCGGGTTGGTGCAGGCTTACGATGGGATGCTTTTGTGGAAATGTGTGTAGAGAAAGGTTGGTATGGAGCTGAAAATCTATCTCTGATTCCAGGAGATGTAGGAGCTGCTGCTGTGCAGAATATCGGTGCTTATGGTATTGAAGCCGCATCTATCATCAGCTCTGTCGAAGTCTATGATACTTTTGAGGATTGCGAAAGGGTATTTTTTGCAGACGAATGTGAGTATGCCTATCGTTCCAGCATATTTAAGCATTGCGACAAGAGGTATATTGTGCTAAAAGTTATCTTCAAGTTGTCCCTTGAGCCACACTTCTCTTTGAACTATGGAAATCTGGAATCTGCTCTTACTGGCGAACCTTCTTTGCAGGGCGTTCGCAATGCAGTAATTGCCATTCGTCGCGCCAAACTTCCCGACCCCGAACAGATTGGCAGTGCCGGCAGTTTCTTTATGAACCCTGTGGTATCTGCAGAAAAATTAGCAGAGCTCCAATCATCCTACCCAGATATTCCGCATTACCCTGCTGCTGACGGCATCTCGGTGAAATTAGCTGCCGGTTGGCTCATTGACCGCTGTGGGTGCAAATCAATGCGCAAAGGCGATGCTGCAGTATATGAAAAGCAAGCCTTGGTCCTTGTAAATCAAGGAAATGCCACGGCCTCCGACATTTTGGCTCTCGCCGATTTTATTATCAACTCCGTCAAAGACCGTTTTGGCCTTACTCTTCGCATGGAAGTAGAAGTGGTATAGTGATTTAATAAGTAACAAAAAGCGACTGGAAGTTTGTTCACTTCCAGTCGCTTTTTTTAAAGTAATACGCTGTATTAGAATTGTTTTTCTATTACAAGTACACCAGCAGAATAAGGCTCAATGCTCATCTTCACGCTATTGGCACTTGGAGTCACTGTCATGAACTTCTTCTCAACAGCATTTTTATTCTCCATAGAGTTTGCAACCATCAAATCACCAGGAGCAAAATATGTGTATGAAGCACTATTTATGCCCTTCCAATCGCCATTGACTGTCAGCTCGCGAGCATTCTCTGTAGCATTGACAATCTTCACAATCACATTTTTGCCATTTTCAGACATAGTGACACTCAAGCTCAAATCACCGGTTTCTCCAGTATAAGCCAAGCGATATTTTGAATAATTGTCATGCCAAAGCTCAGTAACTTGTGCATTTGGAGCTTTGAAATAATCTTTATAGTCAAAGTTGATGAAAGCATTGTTCCAATCTGGCATATCAATACGACGCATAAACAAAGCAGCTGCTCCAAGTTCAACAACAGGAGTATTTTCTACCATATTTAGGAAACCACCTGCAAAAAGACCTGTGCGCCAATCAATGCTCTGAAGATTCCACTCAGAAATGAAAAGCTTAATATTTGGATTTGGACATGCAGCAATCATTTCTGCATATTTGTTGTAGTTCTGACGCAGACGCTCAGGGCCTGTAGCATAACCACCTTGCTGCTCATAATGATGAAGACTCATATAGTCGAAATATTCACCTGAGCGCATCAAGAAATCTTTGTCCTCTTGGAAACCACCGCAGGCAATGATTTTGATGTCTGGGTCAACAGCACGCATTGCAGCAGAAAAGTCGCGGACGCACTTCTCGTAACGTTCGATACCCATCTCCCACATCTCATTGTCAATCTCCCAATATTTAACATTGTAAGGTGCCGGATGCCCATTAGCTGCACGAATACTGCCCCATTTTCCGGTAGCAGGTTCATTGCAATATGCAACCCACTCAGCAGCTTCTCTTACCAAACGATCATACTCACTTGCAGGCTCTTCAAAACCAACACTTACAACAATGATAGGCTCACTTTCAATCTCTGCGCAATAACGAAGGAATTCGTCAGTACCAAACGCATTTTGATCATAGTCCATCCATTGCCAGTGATCCCAGCGCTCGCGCTGATCTTGAGGGCCGATACCCCATTTCCAATTGTACTGAGCTGCATAACCGCCACCTGGCCAACGAAGGCAAGTAGGATGTAACTCCTTCACTGCTTGGAGAAGATCAGGACGGAAGCCACCCATATCAATACCGGTCTGTGTCGTCAGTGAAGCCTGATCAACCTGAAGTTCACCACCTTCAACAACAATTGTGAAGTCAGCTGGACCATTGTAAGAGCCACCCTCAAGTACAAACTCATATTTCTTCCAATCTGAAGAAGGATTGCCAAGAGCCTGCTTTGCAATCACTTGCTGACCATGTCTCAAAGACACTGATAGATTGGCCTTGCCATCACCTTTTGCATATATACTGCCGACATATTTTTCACCGGCAATCACATTCACTTGATTTTGCGATTCATAGATACCTTTTGGATCTAAATACTCTTTTGGATAACGTGGGGAAAGTCCTGCTTCTCCTGAAATGGCTTTGATTTTCTGTGAATAGCTGCCGTTGATTGCATCACCTTTCACAAGTTCAAAAGCGCCGTCGCCAAAAGACTGCCATTGTTGAGCAATAGCAGGAGTCTTTACATCCGCAGGAATGTCATTGAAATATACTTCTTTGCCATTGAGGGATGTGACTTTGATGTTGCGATAGTGGGCTTGAGTGTAGTTTACCCAAAATGTAATGTCATTAGTATCCACATCGTCAAGCTTGGCAGAAAACACCTGTTTGTCATCCCAATATGCTTTTACATTCTTGCCACTGCAGCGAATGCGCAGGTTGTGCCACTCTTGGTTATCATTAATTTGAGCAGCCGTGGCAGCCTTGATAACTATAGGATTGAGGGCCTTAACTACTCTGGTGCGGGTGCCCATTGTCACTTCACTTTCTTGAATTTTGGAAATAGAGAAGTTTGGCTGAGTCGATTGAATCTGTGCTTTTGCCAAAGCCTCAGCATCACTGGCTGCTTTCATTTGAGACTCTGTTTGAGCAGGAGTAAATCTGGCTGCTTCTTTCAGAGGATCATGAATTCTGAAGAAATAAGGCTCGCCGTTAGCTTGGTTTTTAAAGGCAATGCGAATATCCATCAAACCACCGCTCCAAGAGCGACGTGCCAATTTATACGATCTCCAGTTGATATCCATTGACAACTCATAGTCGCCGGTGCTGAGAGAAGTAACAGAGATAGGCTGCTCGTAGCGGTGTGGCGAGTGAAGCACATTGTCATCGTCAGCATACCAGCCATCAAAATAGCCATCGCGAGGGCTGATGCCTGGAAATTGCTCTGGTTCAAAAGAGCGTTCGAAAATAAGTTCTTGCCAAGCACCATTGTTAGGAGCGAAATAGATGTGCTCAAACAATTGACCGTAAATTTTCTCATCAATCAACCCTGATGCTTGCTTTGAAGATACATTGATAGAAGCATTTTGCGCAAGGAGAATTGAACCTCCCATTGCAAATGCAGCTACTAGTGTTAATAGTTTTTTCATCGATATATGTATTATTTTATTCGTTTACTTTTATTCTAAGGATAGTGAATGAATTCGGCTCAAATGTCATATTGAATTTCTTACCAAATTTAGCAAATTCACTTTCAATAGGATGAATTGCATTAGGACTTTCGAAATCATTCTCGTCAAGAAGCAAGTCTGAGGTAAGTGTGATAACCTTACCAATAGATTCAACAGAACCAACGTTATTCAGATTGATTGAAGTGCTGAAAGGTTCTGAAATAGCATTTACTACTTTAATAATTATTTCGCTGCTTTCTCTGTCATATCCGGCTAAAGCATAGCGCTTTTGTAAAGGTTTGTACTGTGCAGAGCCAATCTCATTGCCATCAATAAAGAAGCTGATGGTTGAGCCATCTACAGCCAGCTTAACATCGTGCCATTCATCCAAAGACAACTCAATGCCTTCACCAATAGTACCGAGTGCAATAGAGGTGTTGCCTTCAACCATTGCCAAAGCAACCGAATATTTTGGTGTGCTACCAACGGCTGAAGTCGGAGTGCTTCCTGGCCTGAAACGAGGAGCACTGATGTTTACAGCAAGATAATTTCTATCGTCTTTAACGCCAAAGCGCATACCAAAATTGCCGATAGAGTTTTCAAATTTAACCTTTGTAGCAACGTCAAAGTTGCCTGAAACTTCAGTAGATGAAGTGATCCATCCACCTGATGAAAGTCTTGGAGGTGAATTTTTATTAGTACCAGGAATGTAAAGATTTGGCTCTACGAGGTAGTTAAGGTCTTTGAATTCACCATTGGTGTAACCTTCGTCTGTTTTGGTCCAAGAGCCTTGCTCAACCCAGCTGCCAGAAACAGGCTGCCCATTAACTGCAAAGTCTTTCATTTCCACTTTAGACCCTTGAGCGTTCACTGTGGCAGAAAAACCTACCTTACCGCTGATCGCAGGAATGGTATTATCCATAACCAACTCTGTTCCCAACACAACATCAGGGCGATTGTTGCTGAACATGTATTGTACATGATATGATGTGCGAGGTACAACCACATTGTTTTTGAAACGAATGAGGTTTGTAGGCCACATTTGGAAATCGGTATTTTCTAGGATAGGTGCATAAGATGCAATTTTCACAAGGTCTGAATTCTTTTCAATACCAAGCATAAATGCTGCTTCAGCCAAAGCACCTTCAAGAGTGCCAGGACCAACGCCGCTGTTGACTGCATATTCTCCCACATACACATCATAAAGCCCACGAGGAGCATCATCAAAGATATTGACAGTATTAAAGAAGTTTTCTGAGCGCACATAATAGTGTGGGTCAATCATTTCTACACTGCCTTCATCGTATGATTCTGGTACAGGAGTAAGCCTGTCGTGGGTGCTGATATACTTAATTTGTGGATAAGCTTCTTTGAGACGTTTGTAGATATAGCTATAGTGTTTTGCATAGGTATCGCCTGAGTTTTCATTTCCAATCTCAATATATTTCAAATGGAATGGCTCTGGATGGCCGTTCTTTGCTCTTTCTGCTCCCCATTTAGTGCTAACATCTCCAATAGCATATTCGATGGCATCCAAATGGTCTTGAATAAGATCATCCATCTCATCCAGTTCAAAATAATCACCATTACGTACTACGCATGAAAGACCAGCGTTTACTACAAACATAGGCTCCGCTCCGATATCCTCGCAAAATTGCAAGAAATCATGATAGCCAATGCTGCAGCTGTTGTGATAGCCCCAAAGGTCCATCTTTCCTACGCGTTCAATGCGTGGTCCAATAGTTTCTTTCCATTTGATGCGATCTGCCATTGAGAGACCTTCCACAATACATCCACCTGGCCAACGGACAAATGATGGCTTGATGTCGGCAAGAGTCTGAGCAATGTCTTTACGAAGACCATGGCCCATGAAAGTTTCTTGTGGCATCAATGAGATATAGTCAATAAACACCTGACCTGAGCCATCAAACTCCATCACTAGTTTAGCTTTATTGTCGGTAATGTTGCTGGCAATTACTGCATCGTATTTTTTCCAAGCACCATCTTTGGTGAGGTCAAACTTTTCAGAGAAGATTTCATTGCCGTCTTTGCCAATGATATTGACCTTGATGCCCCCATTGTAAGCAGAAGTAGAACGTGCATAGAATGATATATTGTATTTTTCTCCACTAACCATACTAATGCCAGCATATCCTTCGTTCATAAGGCGTGCTCCTGAGCCAGTAATATCAAGCTGCAATGAGTTTGCGTTGCCTTTGCTAACAGGGTTGGTAGTCACAACTTTCATTGTGGCAGAAGAAGATGCCATAGGCTCAAGAGTCCAACCTTCAGTTTTGTTGTCGGGATTGAAATGATAGAAAATATAGTTTTTAACACGTCCGGATTGGTAGTTTGGCTTGGCGGGGCCATGCACTTCGTTGTCAATGACAGTGCAATCGTCAGGCACGTCTTTTTCTTCGAAACCCATGTTGTAAATCATTTCAGGCCAAAGGCCACCATCACCAGAACGGCTTATTTCTTCAATGAAAATACCCCAAAGGTCTTCGGGATATTCAGTAATTTCATCAGACATATCCACATTAATGGTAGAATTCGCCGATGAAGAGCAGCTACTCAGCATAATGACCGCTGAAGCAAAGCTTGCTAAGCAAGCAACTAAATGATTAAGTTTCATAGTTAGTGCAAGGTAATAAAAAACTCCTAAAAGCCACTAATCTAAGCTTTCGGGAGTTTTGATTTTTTTTACTATCAAGAATTTATTTAAATATATCTTCAATAATATCTTTATATCGCTCGTAAATTTTGGCTCGTTTGAGCTTGAGGGTCTGGCTCAACATATTATTGGCCGTAGTCCACTCATCATTGATATAGACTTCTTTCTTTATCTGCTCATGAGCGGCAAGGCTGGCATTGCTGGCAGTAACTTCACTATGGAGCTTTTTCTGTATTTTTTCCTTTGATAACAAGTCATCATTATCTGTAAACGAAATATTTTCCGCTTTAGCATATGCAATAAGCTTGTTCATTTCCGGAATTATAATGGCAGAAGGAAATTTTTGGTTTTCTCCCACGACCATGCAATCTTGAATAAAGTCAGAACCTTTAAGCTTGGTTTCTAGCGCCAGTGGAGCAATATATTTACCATTTGATAGCTTGAATATTTCTTTTTTACGGTCAGTAATTTTCAAATATTTGCCTTCAATCAAGACTCCAATATCACCGGTATGCAAAAAGCCATCACTATCAATGATTTGGGCCGTCTGCTCCGGGTCTTTATAATAACCCAGCATCACATGAGGACCTTTTACCAATATTTCGCCATCATCAGCAAATTTGAGAGTAGTGTCATCGATAACAGTGCCCACAGTGCCAAAAATATTAATGCCATCTCTAGGATTATTAACTGAGATAACTGGAGAAGTTTCGGTCATGCCATAACCTTCATTCAAACTGAAGTTGGCTGCATTGAAGCATCTAACAATCTTTTCTTGAATAGCACTACCGCCGGAAACTACCAATAAATTGCGACCTCCCAAATTAGCTCTCCATTTACTATAGACTAATTTATCAAACAATGAATGACGCAATTGGTAGAAGAACTTTTTGTTATAATTGTCATAATGGTTGGCATACTTCCACGCAGAAGAATAGATACATTTCTTCAAGCCTTTCAAGCTGTGTCCTGCTGCTTCCAACTTGGCATACATCATCTCCAACACTCTAGGAACAGCGCAAAAACCATCAGCATGGCAGTCTGCAAGATCAGAAGCAAACGTACCTATGTTTTCAGCATAATAGATACTAATACCAAGCTCTTGATATTCATAATTCATTGTTCGCTCATACACATGACACAGTGGCAAAAAAGAAATCATTTTGTGCGAACTGTTATAAGTCTGTCTTATTGCATGGGAATGAGAATCAAATACTAAATTATAATGACTAAGCATTACTCCTTTAGGACGACCTGTCGTGCCGGAAGTATAAATAAGCGAGAAGAACTCGTCTTTGTCAGTATTTGCTATGTTTTCTGTAATCTTGGCTTCGAGAGCTTCGCGGTTTTTCTCTCCTTCTTGAAGAAATTGTTTGAAGCAATATTGTGATTCGCAATCATCGATCAAAACAACTTTGACCTTGCGCTCCAATTGCTCTACTACCGGGTAAATTTTCTTATAAAGAATCTCATTTCCAATGAAGATTACTTCAGCGTCGGAATGATTAAAAATATAGAGGAAATCATCGGCACTTAAGGTTGGATAGATAGGTGTATGAACCATATTAGCCAAAGCACAACCCATATCAATGAAGTTCCATTCTGGACGATTGGAAGTAATACTAATAACTTTTGTGCCTTTAGGCAAACCGAGTGAAAGCAAACTTCTAGCTACTGAATGAGAAAAGTTTACATATTCTTTCGTACTGAACTTGATCCACTGTCCATGCACACGCCTGGAAAGCATATCGGGCTTATCAGGGCATATCTGCTCTAAATTTGTAAGTAAATCGAATACACGAGTAATTTGCATAATTTTCGGGTTTAGTTATGGGCAAAGTTAGAAAAAAAACGTTTGATTATCCATTATATACGTTTTGATACTTCTGTCAGAACTTTATAGTCTTAAATAAGGAACTTTCACCTGCCACACAATACGTATCTAACATACAAGAAATGGAATATAAATCCGATGTTGAAAGTTTATAAAATTTATTGCAATGAGAGCACGACGGTATGGTAGTCACTGCTCCATCGGAGCAAGCAAGCAAAAATTGGTCTCTAACAGCATCATAGCAGATAGCAAGAGGCGATTCTGTTAATGGATTACTTATTCCATAGTCATCTGTATAGTTTGTGCCCCTTTCGCTCCAAACTTTTCCGCCGGTAGAGAGAAATAAAGCCGGCATCCCGTCGGTATAGGACCCTGCTACTGCAATGAAACTCTGAGTAACACTTACGCAGGTAAATGAGACTGGCTTATAGAATCCTTTATATTCGGTATTAAAATCCAACAATGACCACACTACCCCATCTCTCGTTCCAGCTATTTCGCCTTTATCGCTGACAGCATAGAGCAAATTGCCATCGGTTGACAGGCCGGTAATCGAACCTTTAATCTTGATTTGAGCCGGACTATGACTGCCATCGGGCATCATTTTTTCAAGTAAACCTTTTCTTCCTCCAATGAACAAAGCTCCTCTATATGAAGCCATTGAAAGAATATCGCCTTTTATTTGATAAGTTTTAGAAGATCTATCTTGGCTCAAGGCGACTAATATGCCATTATCTCCACCAGTAAACAGACGCCCATCAAAGACTGCAAGGCAATTAAGTTGTGACCCTTTAGAAGCAGTGCGAGAAGTGATAAGGTCTGCAGATTGTGAATAAAAACAAACATCGCCGTTGGCAGAAGCCACGGCGAATGTTTGTCCAAATGGTATTGACGCTTTGAAATCTGCTTGCTGGGCGCTGAGAGAAAAAAAGTTCAGCGCCAAAAAAGCAGATAAAAGCGTATATAATTTATTTAACATTGAAGTAGTCTACAGCAACTTTGAGAGGAGTTGTAGTAACTGCAGGAGCTGCAGGAACCGGTCCACGACGGCCACCCATAGCCATCACACCGTCACAAGCAATTACGCCGGCTTGGATGTCTTTTAGAACAACGTCAACTTTACCTACCTCTGTAAACTTCTTACCATCTACTGAGTAAAAAGCAGTGTATTCTGAACTTTTCTTGACAAGGCGAAGATAAACTACATTGTCAGCTTTGATGATACCTTTTAGGCTAACACTTACAGAAGCCTTTTGATTGCCTAGACCTTCAGCTACAAGCATTAAATTACCTGCAGCAGAAGCACCAGCTGTAGGAGCTTGACGCATCATTCCGCCACCTGAGTAAACCAATTTTACAAAATTGTCATCATCTTCATAAGCGACAATACCTGCGTTTTGTGCAGGAGCACCTGGGTTGCTTAGGAACTGCATCTTTGTGTCAGCAGTAAAGTCACCATTTGCACTTTGAAGAAGAATATTCTTAGCACTGTTGGCTGCATTAGTGATGTCACCTGCCTCAGTAGTCAATACCAAGTAACCTGGCTTCTCAGTCATGCTCCAATTCTTTGAGCTCTCGCGAACCCAACTCCATTGTTTACCAAGTGAGCTGAATTTGTCGCTTACTGGTTTTGTACCGAAGTTAACTACATATTCTTTTACATCATAAGTGATATAGTCAGTAAGAGTAATAACTGCTGAACCAGGAACTGATTTTGCTTGTTTGATATCTACAGAGATGTTGGCATCTGAAGCTGTAGCGGCAACAACTTGTGGAGCGCTTCCGGCTTTAGCAACAACTGAGTATTGGCTTGCGCCTGCTTTTAGAATAGATTTGCCGGCAACTGTAAGATTTGCAAGAGTCATGTCAGGCATAACTTTGATTGCGTAATCATCGCATGCAACAGAACCATTTACATCAACATTTACAGTGATTGTTGCAACACCCATTGATTTGGCGCTTACTTTACCATTGGCATCAACAGAAGCAACTGAAGGATTGCTGCTCTTGTATGTTACTTTTGCTTTTGTAATATCATAGAAGCTATCGTCATTCATAGCAGCAGTAACATAAGTATCTGCTGTCTCGCCTGATCTCATAACTGATACGCCACAGTCAGCGACTACAGTCTTAACTTCAGGAGCAAGTGTGCCGCTCATTGTAGCAGTCAAAGTACCGCGGATATCTTTTGATGAAGAACCAACCTCGAAAACATAGCGACCTTGGTCGTAAGTCATCTTATCTGAATCCATATCCCAGAACCAAAGATCCTTACAATCAATATTAATGTCAACAGTCTTTGTTGCACCCATAGGAAGAGTAACTCTATGGAAACCTTTCAAACGTTTGATTGGACGCTGAGCAGAAGCCGGAGAGTCAGGAGTAGTCATATAAATCTGGACAACCTCATCACCATCATATTTACCAGTGTTGGTTACATCAACGCTGATTGTGATTTTGTCATTTGGAGTGATAGCGCTCTTGCTGATGCGGAAGTTGCTATATTCGAAAGTAGTATAGCTAATACCATAACCAAATTCATAAGAAATATCTTTCTTGAAATACCACAATGTACGGCCATTGCTGCCATTGTTGCCACGAAGAGTGTAGTCAGTAATTTCAGGAAGGTCTTTTACGGATTTGTACCATGTAGCATTTAATTTACCACCTGGAGTAACATCACCGAAGAGAACTTTTGGAACAGCAGCACCTTGTGCCATACCATTATATCCAGTCCAAACGATGCTTGGAATATTAGCGATATTTTTGAATTCTTCAACCTCAACACAACCAAGTGTTTGCATATACACGATAGTATTAGGGTTAACTGCAGAAACAGCTTTGATAAGATCAAGCTGGTTACCTGGAAGAAGGAGAGTCAAACGGTCAGCCTCTTCAGTAGCTGTTTTTTCATCTGTACCTACAAAGATAATGGCAACGTCAGCTGCTTTTGCAGCATCAATAGTAGCTTGGTCAATAGGAGCATCCTGAGGAGCCTTGTATACCAAGTAAAGAGTCTGAGGCTCGTTGTAACCGAGACGATTTGCTTTCTCGCTCAATGGAGAAGTACCGCCGTATACACCACCTACTCTCTTTCCTGAAGCTGCAGTAGCTTCGATAGTAGCGATAAGGTTACCATCTGGAGAACCTATACGAACCTCAACAAGACCACCTTCTGTAGGGATGTTGATACCTACTGTGATAGAGTCAATATTCATAATGTCGATGTTATCATAGCTTGTCCATGAACCATCGTCAATAGAGCGGACCTGCTCTTCAGTACCCATACCTGTACCTACAGTAATACCTTGTGAACTACCATTGTACTTGGTTGCATCGAAATAAGTCTTTGTACCGTCAATTTTTGTAATTGTGAAATTACCAATGTAAAGAAGGTTACTTTTTACAAGCGTGCTACCACCATCAACAAGCTTAAGATTGATGTTAAGATTGTTGTCTTTGATGTATTGTTCCAAACCTTGGTAAGGAGTAATCATGCTGGTGGCCTCAGGACGACCTGAATAAGGGCCTAAGACAAC
>Ga0172378_10005136_pt1 | contig 12219 bp, 10 predicted proteins | sample GrowelOW332metaG_FD_119755 | JGI IMG/M metagenome (GOLD analysis project Ga0172378, IMG submission 119755) | Groundwater microbial communities from an aquifer near a municipal landfill in Southern Ontario, Canada - Pumphouse #3_1 metaG | ecosystem: Environmental > Aquatic > Deep subsurface >...
AGCTCGACCGTACGCGCCGTTTCTACGACTGGCGCAAGAAACTGACACCGCTTGAGCGACAAGCCTCTTATTTCAATGCGGTCATGACAGACGATGCCGGCGCCAAAGAGATTCGGCTGTACGGCCACGGCGGTTTTTGCCGCACGCGTTTTATGGCCGCGCGTGCCAAACTGCGGGAGGAACGGGTGGCGTGGCGGCGCTATGTGCTTTCGCGCGAAGCGATCGGCCTTTTTCTCGGGTTGCTGGTCACGGGCCTGATCATGTTGTGGATGATCGGACGGCTGCTGTCCGGAGCCGTGACCGTCGGCGCGCTTGTCCTTTGCGTCCAGTCCGTCCAACGTGGACAAAGCGCTGTTTCCTCACTCTTGACGGCCGTTGCATCGCTCTTCGAGGACGCGTTGTTTCTCCAGAGTTTCGAAGAATTGTTGCGTCAACCCATCCGGGTCGCCGCTCCCGCAAACGCCAAAAATGTTCCCGATCCTATCGTGCGCGGGATCGCCTTCGAGCACGTCTCGTTCGCCTATCCGGGGGTGTCCCTTCCGGTTTTGCGCGATGTCTCTTTCACGCTTCGCCCCGGTGAGCGCGTTGCTCTGGCGGGCGTCAATGGCGCTGGAAAATCGACGCTCGTCAAACTTCTTTGCCGACTTTACGCTCCGGATCAGGGCCGTATCCTCGTAGACGGCATCGATCTGCGAGAGTTGGATCCCGTCGCTTGGCGTCAGCGGATCGGTGCGGTCTTCCAGGATTTCAACCACTATCAGCTCTCGGCGGCCGAAAACATCTGGATCGGACATACCCGGCTTCCTTCCGATTCCCCTGCCGTTGAAAGCGCTGCCGCCGATGCAGGAATGAAGCCTCTTTTGGCCGTCTGGCCTCAAGGGCTCAAGACGCTTCTCGGACGCTGGCTCCATGACGGTATAGAACCCAGCATCGGCCAGTGGCAAAAGATCGCGATCGCACGCGCGTTTCTGCGCCCGGCTTTACTCTATATTCTCGATGAGCCCGCCAGTGCCCTCGACCATGTGGCGCAGCGCGAGGCATTCGAGGCGCTCGCACGCCTCAGCAGCGGCAAAATCGCGCTTTTCACCAGCCATCGCGATCTCGTCCCCGGAATGGCTGACAGACTGCTGGTCATGGAAGCCGGAACCATCGTTTCCGATAAACCGCTATAAAGACGGACGAACACGGGCCCGCCCCGACAGAGCCACTGATCACCGTTATGGCCGTTACCCAAACACTTCGAGAAAAACTCGCCGCGCTGCCCGAGAAACCGGGTTGCTATATCATGCGCGACCGCAAGGGAACAATCATTTACGTCGGCAAGGCCGTTTCCCTGCGCCGTCGCGTACAGAGCTATTTTCGCGCGTCCACCCTGCGCGACGCACCTCCGAAAGTGCGCAGTATGGTGAAGAGCGTCGCCGATCTCGAAATCGTCATTGTTCGTAACGAAGCCGAGGCGCTTTTGACCGAAAGCACCCTCATTAAACAGTACCGTCCGCGTTTCAACATCGTCCTCCGCGACGATAAGCGCTACCTTGCCTTGCGCGCCGACCCGCACGATCCCGTGCCGCGTCTTGCCACGTGCCGTATCCTGCGCGCCGACAACGCGCTCTATTTCGGGCCTTTTCCTTCCGCGGCCGTGGTTCGTACCGTGCTGGATTTCACAGAGAAAAAGTATGGTTTGCGTAAGTGTACGCCGATCCGGCCCGATGCCGAAACGTATCAGCATTGCATCAACGACATTGTGCGCTACTGTTCCGCGCCCTGTGTCGGGCGGGTCACGCCTGAGGCGTATCGCGCGCGTTTCGATGAGGCGTGCGCCTTTCTGCGGGGGGAGCGGCTGGGGGTGATCGAAGAGGTGAAGGTCCAGATGCAGGCGGCTGCGGATGCGCACAACTACGAGAAAGCCGCAGCGCTGCGCGACACGTGGATTGCGCTTCGCGAGATGGTTAAGCAACGCGTACGCGTGGTCGTCTCGCCTGAGATGCATGCGTCCGCCGCGCTCGCCGGCATCCGCGAGCTACAGCGACTCATCGGCCTGCCTGCCGTTCCGACGCTTATCGAGGGTTTCGATATCTCTAACCTTTTCGGCACGTATTCGGTCGCCGGCATGGTGGCCGCCGTGGACGGGTTGCCGGACCGTCGCCTCTATCGTCGCTTCCGGATCCGCACGGTTGAGGGAGCGGATGATCCGCGTTCGATGGCCGAGGTCATCGGCCGTCGTTACAGCCGTGTGCGTGATGAAGGGAAACCTTTTCCGGGGCTGGTCCTGATCGACGGGGGTGTCACGCAACTCCGAGCCGCCCGCGCTGTTCTCTCGTCCCTTGGCCTCAGTCATCTGCCGGCGGTCGGCTTGGCCAAAGAGATGGAGGAGATCGTGCTGGACGACGGACGTCCGCCGCTGCTGTTGCCACGCGAGTCGGACGCCCTGCGCGTGCTCATCCGCCTTCGCGATGAAGCGCACCGTTTCGCGATCGACTATCACCGCCGTCTGCGCAACCGCCTCATCCGCGAATCCGCGCTCGATGAGATACCCGGTATCGGTTCTTCAAAGAAGGCGGCGTTGCTTAAGCATTTCGGCTCGGTCTATCGTCTTGCGCGCGCCACGCCTGAACAGATCGCGTCCGTGCCCGGCATCGATCTCGCCCTTGCCGAAGCCATTCTCCGCGCCGTTGTTCCGCGCGGGATTTCTTGAACCGCATGATCTAATACGACAAGGGCCTCGTCGCTATCCGATCAGGCCTTTTTTGCCTGTTTTTTTCTCGCCGTGCGGTATTCGCTCATCGTGCAGCCGTAGTTCCGGCGGAAAAGGACACCGAGATGGGTCGCCGTCTCAAATCCGCAGGAAACGGCGATTTCGCTGATGGGCCGGATCGTCTCTGTCAGCATCATCCGCGCGTGTTCCAGTTTCTTGAGTTGAATTTCCTCGAGAACGGTATGTCCGAGAAACTGACGGAATTTCAGTTCCACAAGACGGCGTGAGCCCCGGACGCGTTTGACAACGTCATTCACATTGATTCCCTCGCAGGCATTGAGCGCAATGAATTCCCGGGCGCGGGTAATCACGATGTCCCGAACCTGCGAGGTGTCCGTCGATGGACGCTGGATGATGGCCCCCGGCCCGTAGGAGATCGTTCTGGTTTTTTTCTCTCTCCCTCGCATCAGCTGATCGAGCAGCATCATGCCTTCATAGCCGACTCGTTCGGCTTCAAACGCGATGCTGGACAGGGCGGGAATGCACGCCTCGCAGATGTCCTCGTCGTTGTCTACGCCGAGCACCGCCGTTTCATGGGGAACGTTGATTCCCGCTAACGTACAGGCGTCGATCACCTGCCGTCCCCGATTGTCCATCGCCGCCAGGACCGCGACGGGTTTCGGAAGTTTCAGCAGCCAGTCGCAAAGCCGTTGCCGATCCGAACTGGCGTCCAATTCTTTTTCCGAGCGGGCCGTCGGATAGATAAGACAGTCGAATCCCGCTCGGCGAAGCGCGTCCGCGAAAGCTTGTCCGCGGGAAATCGACCAGTCGAGTCCGTGAATCTCGCCAACATATGCGAAATGCGTGAAACGAAGCTCCAGAAAATGCTCGGCAGCCATGCGCCCGATGGCGGGGCTGTCGCTGCGGATCAGGCCCTGTTTCGCAAGTGGGCTGTTCTGTTCGCACAGCTCTATGGGCGGTTCGAAAATGACGGTTGGGAGATTGGCCGCAATCACCGCTTCGGTCAGTTCGGGCGTATAGAGTCGCCCAATGATGCCCGTGCATCCCCATTCTTTCATGCGCAGCAACTTCTGTTCGTCGGGCCGGCCTTCGATGATGTGGAGACACCACGGACCGTGTTGCCGCGCATATTTCAGGATGCCGCGCCGCAGATCGCGGACGACCTTGAATGATGAGTAGAGGATTACCGCTACCTGGGGGATCTTTCTGAGCACATGAGCCATAACTCCGCCAGTGTAGCCCCATGCCGTCGTTATAGTCAATCTGCGACAACACAAGGATTGCGCAAATGAAATAAAATTTTTTACGCAATCAAAGGTCGATCTTTGTTGAGGTCACGGATAAAATAACCGATGTCCGGCAGGCGAGTCGCGAATGCGTTAACAGGTGCGAAAATAATCAGCAAGGGAAGGATATAAGGATGAATCACAATCGGGAAATTCAACGGCTCGGAGGAGAAGGGCTGGGACGACGCGGCTTTATCGGTGCCGTCGGCGGGGCCGCCGCCGCTTTGGCGGCAGGTTGTACGGGGGCCGTCGCCGCCAGGGATCGTCTCACGGTCATGTCAGATGCGGGTCGGCGCGGCGCACAGCGGCTGTCGATGGAGCGGCTCCAGCAGTTTGAATCGCTGGGTTACGGTATGTTCATCTCCTACGATATCCAAGCCTTTTACAAAGGTACCATCCACGGGAAGGTCACCGACGAGATGCGGCACATTCTGCCGACCGTTTACGCGCCGGACAAACTCGACGTTGAACAATGGATCTCGGTGGCACGGGACGCAGGTATGAAATATGCCGTGTTGACGGCCAAACGCCATCCCGGTTTTTGTCTTTGGCCCAGCAGATACACCGACTACACGGTGGCCCACAGCGGCAACACTACCGACGTCGTCGAGAGGTATGTCAAAGCGTGCGGAAAATGCGGCGTCGTGCCGGGGCTTTACTATCCGTCGGTCGATTTCCATCACTTGAACGGACGGCCGCCGCAGGACGACTGGAAGTACGTCACTTCGCTTCACCAAACGTTCATGACCAATCAAATCACCGAGCTGTTGACGAACTATGGGCCCATCGGCGAAGTGTGGATCGATATTCCCCATATGCTCGGACGCGGTTACCGAACCTTCTTGTACGAGCACATCGCCCGCTTGCAGCCGAACGCCGTGATTCTGATGAATGGCGGCTTCCACGACGGCGCAAAAGTGCCGACGGAGACCGTGTGGCCAACCGACCTGATTTCGCTCGAAGTGACGTTGCCTTCCAAGACCGGATACTCGAAGTGGAAGACGGTCGAAGGGCAGGAATATTATTTGCCGGGCGAATATTGCAATTCAATCATGCCGCAGTGGTGGTGGGTGGAAGGCGACAAACCGAAACCGGACAAGGTCGTCCTCGACCAATTTCAAACCTGTCGGTCGGCCGGTGTCAATGTGTTGCTCGATGCGCCTCCGGACCGCCATGGGCTGATTCCTCGGGAGACGGTCGATGCGCTGATGCGCCTGCGCCGCAATGCGGGGATATGAAAAGGAAGACACGGTGAAAGGTGTCGTCCGAGATGTCGAGCGGGGGCGACCCTCCTGTGCCGCCCGAATACCCCCGCGGTTTTCTTGAAGTGTCCTCGTTGTTAACCATGTGATGCCTGTCCGGCCGCATGGGATTTGTTCCAACTCGTGAAAAAGACCGTTTCGCGGTGAACCTTGGATGCCGAACGGTTTGCTTTAATCTCTCTTCATATGGCTCAGATTCCCGCTGCGAGTGCCCTTAATTCTTGCGCCGCTTCGCGGACGCGGACCGGACGGGCGAAGAGAGCGGAAACCACGGAAATGCCCGCGATGCCGGTCCCCGCAAGAAGCCGCACATTGCCCGCGTGGATGCCGCCGATGGCCACGACGGGGATGCGGACAGCGGCGCAGATTTCGGTTAGAGTCGCGCGTGAGACTTCCGCCGCATCCGGTTTAGTCGACGTCGGGAACACCGCGCCCACGCCGAGATAGTCTGCGCCGTCCGCCTCTGCGGCCAGCGCTTGCGCGACCGTCTGCGCGGAAACGCCCAGGATTTTGTTTTTGCCGAGACGCTTGCGGATCTGACGCGCGTCGCCATCGTCCTGCCCGATGTGGAGTCCGGCCGCATCCGACGCGATGGCCACGGGGAGATTGTCGTTGATGATCAGCGGAACTGAGTGGGCGTCGGTCACCCGTTTGATCTCACGGGCCAGTTCGATAAATGGACCGTCGTGCAGATTTTTCTCGCGGAGCTGGATGATCGTGGTTCCGCCGAGAATCGCTTCCTCGACCTGTCGGTCAAGGGTGCCGCATTCGACGGGCGCGGCGGAAAGCCACGTGCGATCCGTCACCGCGTACAGCAACAACATCTCACGCAAGCTGTTCAATCTTCATTCCTCCGGCCAGTGTTGCCTCGTCCATCAGCGAAAGACGGTCGATCAGATATGTTCGGAAACTGCCCGTCCCGGCGTTTTCCCTTAGCGTGCGTTCCGCCGCTTGCTCGCCGGCAAGACCCATGGCGCAGAGTGCTGCGGCGACAGACGTCAGCATGCGACTCGACGACACGCCGCAAAACGCGCCGGTAATCGCCGAGAGCATGCATCCGCTGCCGGTGATTCGGGCCATCAGCGGATGGCCGTTGTGCACCGCCAGCGTTTGGGTCCCGTCTGTCAGAATGTCCGTCGCGCCGGTTACCGCCACAATTGCGCCTGTCCGATCCGCAAGGACTTTCGCGGCAACGGTTGTCCCCGCCCATCCGTCCGCGCTTAAATCGTTATCGTTGGCATCAACGCCACGCGTGGTGCCGCTTTCGCCCAGAAGCGATTTGATCTCCGAGACGTTGCCGCGAATCACCGCGAGGGGAATTTCCCGTATCAGATCCAAAGCGGTTTCGGTGCGGAGGCGCGTGGCTCCCGCCCCGACCGGATCAAGGATCACGGGCCGGCCGAGCGACGCGGCTTTCTTGCCTGCCGCGAACATGGAGGGAATGGTCCGCGCGTTCAGTGTCCCAATGTTGATCACGACCGCATTTGCGAGCGCGGCGATATCCGGCACGTCATCAGGATCGTCGGCCATTACGGGGGCCGCGCCGACCGCGAGTAACGCATTCGCGCAGTCATTGACGGTGACGTAGTTCGTGAGGTTGTGGACGAGTGGTTTTTTGTCTCGCACAACCTGTAACAGATGGGCGATCTCGGCGATATCCGGAGAGTGTGACATGTTTTCTTCCTTGTTTGAAATATCAAGAGTCAGGGTCTAAGGAGGCGGGCGTCAGGCCTGTTTTCTAACAGTGGGGGTGCAGATGCCGCAGGATGTGAGGACGCTCCAGACCGTGCGCAAGCATGAGCGGCTCGTCGTTCAGCAACGCGACGGCGGAGCCTTCGGCCACGACGCTTCCGCCATCCAGTACGATGACGCGCGAACAGACTTCGACGACCAGTTCCAGATCGTGCGTGGCAATGATCCGCGTGTGCTCAAACGAGCGGAGCTGTTCGATCAGGCGTCGACGCCCGCGCGGGTCGAGATTGGAGGACGGCTCGTCCATTACCAGCACGTCCGGTGACATCGCCAAGACCGTGGCGATGGCCACCGCACGCTTCTCGCCTGCCGACAATTTGTAAGGGGGACGATTTTTTAAGTGTTTTTTTCCGACGCGGTCCAGCGCGGACGTGACCCGCTGTTCGATTTCGTCGGAAGGCAAACCCGCATTCAGTGGGCCGAAGGCGACATCCTCGCCTACTGTCGGCATGAAAAGCTGGTCATCCGGATCCTGAAAGACCATGCCGACGGCTTGACGGATCGCCGCCGCGGTCTCCCGCGTCAGGCGTGTTCCGCCGATGCGTATTTCACCCGAGGAGGGATTCAGATATCCATTGAGATGCAGGAGCAAGGTGGATTTTCCAGCACCGTTTGCGCCGATCAGAGCGACGGCTTCACCCTGTTCTATGCTCAAGGAAATATTGGTGAGCGCCGCTGTTCCGTCAGGGTAGGCGAAATTCAGATTTCGGACTTCAACAATGGGTTGACTCACGATGCGCCTTTCATAAACGGGCCGCTCAGCATGCCGGCCAGATTCCACGTTCGTGCCGCAACGAAAAAAGCCGTCCAGCCTAGCAGGAAGACCCAATCGCTCCAGCGTAGCGGGGTCGGATGCAACACCCGCATCTGTCCGTCAAATCCGCGCGCCAGCATGGCTTGATAGACCCTGTCGGCCCGGGCCATCGATCTCAGCAAAAGATGGCCCACCAGCGAAGCGTAAACGCGAAAACGAAGGTGTTTAGATCCTGCGGAACGGAGTTCGATGCTCCGCAGCATGCGTGAGCCCTCGTCCGCGATGATGAACAGATACCGGTAAAGAAAAAGCAATTGAACGGCGAAGACGCGCGGCACGCCCATCCGTTCCAATCCCGCACATAGCCGGTGCATGCCCGTACAGGCGACCAGTACGAGCGCCGCACTGACTGTTAAAAGGAAGCGTGTCATGATCGAAACGAAGGAGAGCCAACCGCCGGAAATAGACATGGTTCCGATGGCCGAGACGGGCCGATGATCAAGGAAAGGATTGAAGAGTCCGACGGCCAAGGCAAAGGGCGCCGCGACGAGGATTTTCATGAGCAGACTGCGCGGAGGAATCTGGCCGAGAAACAGGAGCGCGACGGGATAAAGAAAGAAGGGCGTCAGGGCGGACACCTCGTAACGCGAAAAAGACATGACCAGAATGATGAAGAGGAGCGTTGTGACTGTCTTCACCCGCGCATCGATTCGATGCACGGGTGTGTCCTGCCGCCCCAATTCATCCATGCGGCTGACTTCAATCCACGTTTCAAGTCCCATTCGACGCGCCTTTCGGCCCTTTTATTCGCGGCACCGCAACACCGCAGCATGCCGATTTTTCAATAGATAACCGATTAAACTTACCAAAGCCAGTGTGATGACGCCACCCGCAAGTCCCGAAACCGATGTGCCGGCATGCCCCGACGGCCACGTCTCGGAATCGTCTGTTTCATCGGATGCGACCTTGCCGGAAGCGGTTTTTGCTGACGCTTTGAAATCGTAATCAGGCAGGACGGCTGTTGTTTCCTGCATCGCCGATGAGCGCTTGCGCAACCGCTCTCTCTTCCCGCGACCTCTTCTTTGCCTGTTACCTTGGCAATCGACCACTCCAATCCGTCGGGATGCGTGGATGCAAACCAGCTGAGTATGCCGCCCGCGAACACGGTGGCCATCAGTAAACCCAGCAGAACCGGCCGCGCGTTGACCGGCATTCCCGCCAGGGAACTCGCCGTCGGCATGACCTCTGGCCTTGCGCGCGCGACAAAGCTGACCACGACGGCTGTCGTCAGACCTTCCACGAGACCGATCGCAAGGTGGATCGGTTGCATCAGCAGGACGAACGTTCCGAAAGGCAGATCGGAAAGGCCCGAGGCTTTCGTTTCCAGCACGACGCTGAACGCACCGAGTTGCAGTCCCGCAACGGCGGCGGCCATGGCCGCGAAAATCGCACGCGCCGACACGTATCGGTCTTGCGCGATCACCCGATAAAGAAAAGGATAAGCGATGAAGGCGGGATAGAACCCGAGATTGAAAATGTTGCACCCCAGCGCCAACAGCCCGCCGTCCGCGAAGAAAAAGGCCTGCACGGTCAATACCGATGCGATTACCAAAAAGGCCGCATGCGGACCTAGCAGCACGGCCAAAATCAAGCCTCCGCCCAAATGCCCGCTTGATCCTGTGCCGGGGATGGAGAAATTGATCATCTGCGCCGTAAAGATGAAGGCGCCGAGCACGCCCATAAGAGGAACTAGATTGTCCTTCAGGGACTCTTTTACCCTCCGCGCGCAATAGGCCATGATACCGCCCGAGATCGCCCACATCGTTCCTCCCACGGCGGGGGAAATCAACGCGTCTGCCATATGCATGTTCTTTCCTCTCCCGATACGCCGCGACGCATTCCGTTTGCGGCATTTTCTGCTCTGTGGAAGGCGGCGTCACACAGGCCGCATGCGCCTCTCTTTTAATGCGGAAACCCATCTTAGCAGATGGTCGACCCTCGCTTCAATCGAATGTGACTTGCGCGACTCCAAAAAGTGTTACTTCTGTTTATTAGGTAACACGAAAGGCGCGAAAGGAGTGGTAATGTCCTTTGAAATAAGGTCTTAACGGGGTGTTACTATTTTTGCAAACATATGATTTTGATGTTTTTATGCGGGAAATGACGCGCACCGCCCTGAATTCAGGCGGTCGGGAAGAAGCCGGAGGATCAATCGGAAGCATATAGGGGAGGGGGGACGGCCGAACGATTTCGCGCTGTTCGAATGGCCGGTGTTTTTTCCCTCTTATTGGAATCCTGGCAGCGGCGCATTGTTCGTTTCTCGGCTTACGGTTCTGCCTTGACTCGGCGCGTGCCAAGGGCTTTTTTTGCGGATGAATGTGTGCGTGTGAATCCGGCGCTGTCGTCGCTGCGGATAAAGCTGCAGACGCGCCATGGCCCTCCACCGTCTTTGATACGTATGAATGTCCTGCCGGCATCGCGTGGCCAAAGGCCGATCAGCCTCTGTTGCGCATATCTGAATGCGCTTTGACCCGAACACGGGAAATTCTGTACAATTGGGCGAATGGAAACAAATCCGTGGAAAATCGGGCTTATGGCCGCGCGGGCTAATTTGATACCGGGACTGATCCTGCAAGGCGCGGCGTGTGGTCTTCTGGCCGCTTATTACGGGATTCCCGGTGTGCGGGATGCGTTGGATGTCGTCGCCCAATGGCAGACTCGGTACGGTGTGCCTTTTTCGTTGGCGAGTTTCGTTTTCTTCTGCGGGATCATCCCTTACCTTTTCTGTCTGGCGGTTCCCCTGTTACGTCCTGATGAACCGCTTAAGGCGCTTCTTTTCTCTTTGGGGTTTTGGTCGTTCATCGGGTTGATTCTTCCAAAGTTTTATGCCTTCCAGATTTTTCTCTACGGGAATGAGGCGGACGTGCGGACGCTGGCGCTTAAGGTCGTGACCGACCAATTCGGGTATACCGCTGTTTTTGCGTCTCCGTGCGTGGCTCTTGCGCATCTGTGGAAAGATCGCGGTTACCGTTGGTCAACGCTCAAACCGTTGCTCGGCAAGGGCTGGTATCGGCGTCTGGTGGTGCCTAACCTCGTTATGAATTGGGCGATATGGATTCCCAGCCTGTGCGTGATCTACAGTCTTCCGGCTGCGTTGCAGTCGCATGTGGCGGGGCTGATAGGAGGGTTCTGGGCGCTTATGAGCCTTCAGATTGCAGCCCATACGCAATCCGGCGCGGCCGTTCCGAAGCGTTGCGCGGCTCGCGCCTGACCCGTTTGTCCGCAAACGCCGAACATTCGAATAGACTTCTCGACGCAACGTCTTGAATGAGGGGCGTCGGGCGTTGCGTCCTGCCGGGAGTCAGGCTTTTTTCAACTCTTGGATCGTCTCGTGCAGATTTGCGAACAAGTCGTCGAGCTTGTCATAAGGAACGGAGGAAAAGGCGAGACGGATCAAGCCTGAGAGTACGATTACGCCTGTTTTACGCGTTGCCAGAAGCTGCTTTCTCACCGTTTCGGCGTCAATGCCAAGGGGTTTGACGCACATGAAATAGCCGGAGTTAAAAGGCATCGGCTCAAAAGAGGCTCCGTATTCGGGATGGTCGGCGAGAATCTCATTGATGCGCTGGTAGCGGCGCTGCAGGATGTCGAACTTCGCCTGCTTCTGTTCTTTATAGACGGGCTGTGTGTAAGCCTTCTGAAGCAGATGCTGTCCGATGCTTGATGAACTGGAAATGGACCCGCGCACCACGCCTGCGGCTTTAGCCTCGAGCGCTTTGTACTGGGCGGGCGTCGCGCCCTTGATGCCGAATGTCACAAATCCGACCCGCATGCCCCACACATAATCCTCTTTTGTGGGCCCGTCCAACTTGACGGCCAACAGGTTCGGGTGCAGGTCGGCCAAGACGGTGAAGAGCGACTCTTTGCTGACGCCCTGCTTGTAGACGAGACCGAACTAGGCGTCGTCGAGAATGACGACCACTTTCTTGCCCGCCTCGACGGCGCGCAGGAGCGCGGCGCGAATGGCGACGGCATCCTCTTCGGTCGCGGTATAGCCGGTGGGATTGTTGGGAAAATTCAGGAGCACGATTTTTTTATCGCCCGGAGCCTGGAGCAATCGTTCCATGCCGGCCACATTAAAGTGCGCATCTTCGAACATCGGGAAGGTCGTCAGCCGTCCGCCATAGGCTTCCTCGAACAGCAGCTCGTAGTTGTCCCAGTAGAGATCGGGAAGTATAATGGCCTCGCCCGCGTCGATGAACAGGAATCCCGTTACGCTCAGCCCGTGGGTCAGGGCATTGGTGACGATCGGCAAACTGAAGGCCTTGCCCTGCAGCGAGGGATTCTTTTCCTTCAACATGTTGCGCCATGTTTCACGCAGACCCAGCGATCCGAAACTGGGCGCGTAGAGAAAGGCGGTGGAGGGGAGCTTGAGCAGTTCTTCGATGC
>Ga0172378_10005137_pt1 | contig 12219 bp, 15 predicted proteins | sample GrowelOW332metaG_FD_119755 | JGI IMG/M metagenome (GOLD analysis project Ga0172378, IMG submission 119755) | Groundwater microbial communities from an aquifer near a municipal landfill in Southern Ontario, Canada - Pumphouse #3_1 metaG | ecosystem: Environmental > Aquatic > Deep subsurface >...
AATATAGTTTTCAAAATTATTAAAACCTATTTTTTTAAAAAAATCATGTAAAACCACTGCACCCGGTATTCCGTCTGCATCATAATCACTAAAAATAATTATTTTTTCATCATTATCAATAGCCTTAAAAATTCTTTTAATAGACTTATTCATACCCTTCATTAAAAAAGGATCATAATTATCAGTAAAAATAGGATTTAAAAAATTTTCAGTTTCTTTTTTTGTCTTTATATTTCTATAATAAAATAATTTCCTCAATATTTCTGAATATTCAGAAAGTTCTTTTTCTATATCTTCTGGTATTTCCTCTCTAATAAAATAATCCTGCATAAAGTGTATTATAACAGAATAATAAAAAAGCGCGCGGAACTTCGCGTGCTTTTTTAAAATAATTAAAAGTTTTTTGAAATACTAACGGACACAACGAACTGAGTACCCACTACTCTTATCGTCGCTGTTGTTATACACATAACCGTCTCCGTAGCTACCATTGTATGCAAAAACACTACCGTCCTCAGTACTAGACCAATAGTACATGTATGTAAAACCGTCCATAAAATAACTTGAATTTATAAACTGTTCTGTCAAAGCTACGTCAAGTTCATCTATTGTAGGTAACCTTCCACCAATAGCAGCACAATGTGCTGTTGCAGTATCCCAGTTCATAGATCCTTGATCAGCTGTCCACTCCAAAGCCCCTCCTCCAGATTCTGCACTACCTTCTACACCTAGTATAGTATTACCTGTGACAATAATATTGGAAGTTATAGGGTTAGCAGTAAGAGAGTTCCATATGTCTTGTAAGCTATGCATTGTTTCTAAAGGTGTGGATTCTGTGGATATATCATGAGAATTGGTTGCATAAGTGAAATCTTGTGTTTTTTGGTATATATCTTCTAGTGTTACCATAGTTGGTGATATATCTGATTCTGTAGGAGTAAGTGAGCCGGCTATGACTACACCACCAAGAACTAGAACTGCGCCGAGGATATAGGAGATGATGGATTTTATATTTTTCATTTTTAAAGTGATTAATTAGTAATGTGGTTATTATATTATTTTTAAGATAAAAAAACAAATGTGGATGTATAATTTAAGATTAGTATGAAATAAAAATAAAAAAGAACAAATACTTTTTTGGAAAATTCGAGTATTTAAATCATTTTTTATTATTCAATCAGACTTGGCTGATATTCACTATTTATCTGTATTTTTCTAAGTTCTATACTAGATATCTTTTTATCTCTAATGTCTACTTCAATTAATCCACCCTCCATAGTTTCTTTAGAAAAATACTGATCAAAAACAAAATTACCAAGACTATAAGCTATATAAGTATTTTTATATTTTTCAAGCGGTTGAACAACATGAGGATGGTGTCCAACAACTAAGTCAGCACCAAAATTAATCGCCATTTGAGAATATTTTTCTTGATAATAGTTTTGCTTTTCTTGATATTCATCACCGAAATGAAAACTTACTACTACTATATCAGATAAATTTCTTGCTAAATCTATACTCTCTTTTAAATTGCTCTCAGATATTATATAAATACCAGCATTATCTTTTCCAACAGAAAAAACACCATCTCCAAATTGACTAAAAGCCAATAAACCAATTTTTACTCCTTCTTTTTCCAAAACCACAGGTTTAATTGTTTGCTCATTACTATAACCACCACCTATAAATTTTATATTGGTTTCATTAAATCTATCAAAAGTATCAACTATTGCATCAATACCCCAATCTCCCATATGATTGTTTGCAACAGATAAAACATCAAAACCAACTTTTTCTAAAGTTTTTAAAACTTCTGGTTCCATCCTAAAAGAATACAAATTGTATTTATCTTTACCTTTATCTGATACTGGACCTTCCAGATTTCCAACTAAGAAATCATAACCTTTTAAATCTTCTTTTATATTTTGAAAAACAAAATCAAAATCACCATTACCCGCTCCTCTTATTTTTTGTTCAACTCCACGATCAAGCATAATATCACCAACAAAAGCAATTTTTATTTCTTTCTTGTCTTTAATATTTTCTGAAAAATTATCGTTATCGAAGTTAATAGTAGTAGCAACCATTTTCTCATTATTTATAGGTACATTCTTTTCAAAATAAGCCAACGGACCAGCAAAAAGATTATAAGATGTAAAAACTATAAGATAAAAAATGGATATAAAAACAGATAAAGAGATACACGTCTCTAAAAAATAAAAAACTTTGTTTCTAATTAAACTTTTTTCCATGCTTCTATATTAGTCGTTTCTATTATACAATACATTTTATTAAAATAAATTAAAATATTATGGATGATAATTGTATTTTTTGTAAAATTATAAAAAAAGAGATCCCAGCCGAAATAGTATATGAAGATATTAATTTTTTAGCATTTCTCGACATTAATCCAAGATCTGCTGGACATACACTAGTAATTCCAAAAGATCACTATAGATGGGTATGGGAAATACCAAATGCGGGAGAATATTTTGAAGTGGTTAGAAAAATAGCCAACGCACAAAAAAAAGCTTTCAATCAAGAAATTATTCAAGGGAAAATAGAAGGCAAAGATGTCCCCCACGCACATTTTTGGGTTTTTCCTGATCCACAATCCACAAATACAGAAAATATTAAAAATTTTAAGGAAAACGGAGAAAAAATAAGGAAGGAATTAGAATTGTTGTAAATGTTATATTTATTGTAGGTGTCATAATTGTAATAAAGAGTTTAAAAATGTAAAAAGAAAAGGCGATGTCTGTATTTCAAAACATCGCCAGTTTATTAGTTATCTTTTTTGAACTTCTAACGAAAATTACGAGATAGAGTCTAAAGCTCTATCTCTAAATACAACAATACAGAAAAACCAAGGAGACGACTTTTTAGAGATTCAAGGCATCACCTCGGTTTTTAACTATTCAATAGATTTTATTAACTCAACAAAATTGTCTAGTTTTAGACTTTCTCTACCAACTAAAAGTCCAGAAACATTACCATGTTCTATTATTTCTTTAGCATTATTTTTTGTAACTGAACCTCCATAAAGTATAGCAACTTTTTCTGCTTCTTTAATACCAAAAATATCACTTAATACTCTTTTAATAAAAATACTCATTTCATGCAAATCTTCTGGTTTAACAGCGTTTTTTTCACTTTTACCTATTGCCCATATTGGCTCATATGCTATAAAAAAATTCTTCAATAGTTTTTTAGGTAATTTCAATAACGCAGATTCTATTTGGCTTTTGACTTCATTATATTGATCGCCATGTTCGTTTCTTTCTTTTTCACCAACACAAAAAACAGCTTTAAAACCATCTTTTAGTGTGCCAAAAAGTTTTTCTCTAACTAAAGATTCATCATCTAGACTCTCTCTTCTGTCAGAATGACCAATAATTACGTATTTAACACCAATATTCTTCAGCATATCAGAACCAACCTCACCCGTATGAGATACTCCCTCTCCAACAAAGATATCCTGTGCACCTAAAAATATCTTTTTATTTTTAGAAAATATTTTAGAAATTTCATTTAAAAAGATAAATGGTGGACAAACAACAAGATTAGTATTTTTAAAAAATTTAGTACTTTTATTTATTTTATCAGCTATTTCCCTTGCCTTCTCTACAGATTCGGGGTTCATCTTCCAATTACCTATTAATATTTTTTTTGTCTTCTTCAACATGATTTTGTTATTATATCATTTTAAAAAACTTTGGTATAATTAGTCTGTTAAAGTTTTTGCTGACGTGTTGAAAATGAGAAAATAACATAAGTACAATTTTAAAAGGTTAGTCGTAAAAATAACCTTATCTCACATAACAACAACACATTTTCATCAGTAAAAATTTTCTCGGATAAATGGAAAAAATATCTTGGAAGGCTCTAGAATACAAGAAAAAAGAAAAAACAGCTGATTGGTATTGGGCAGTCATAATAATTGTTATATCAATGGTTATTATTTCTTTAATACTACACGATGCTCTTTTTGCTTTTTTACTCATAATAGCGATTACTTCTTTATTATTTTTTTCTAATAAAGATCCCAAAATGATAGAAATAAGTATTGATAAAAGAGGTATTATTATAGATAAAGATATGTATCCTTTTGTTAATCTTGAAGCTTTTTGGATAGATATATCAGATGAAAAAAATCACAAAATATTAATTAATTCAAAAAAAGCTTTTCTACCTATTATCTCTATACCACTTGAAGAATATCACCATATGGATATAAGAGATTTACTATTAGAATTCCTACCAGAAAAAGAAATGCACGAACCATTATCCCAAAAAATAATGGAAAAGTTGGGATTTTGATTTTTTTATGTTATTTTAAAAGCTCCTGCTCCCATAGTCCAATGGATAGAACGTGACTTTGCGGAAGTTAAGATGTAGGTTCGATTCCTACTGGGAGCACACTGTAAATATATGAAAACCACTCTTTTATTATGGAGTGGTTTTCTTTTACAGTGTGCCGACCGGAGCACGACGGTGCGAGGTGGGGTCGTCGAGGGAGATAAGTATACTCACGGTCCTACTGATTTATTTAAAAAACACCCTTTCGGGTGTTTTTTTATAATGTATCTACAGCTTCATTCGCCAAATCTTCTGCTTCATCCGCCTTATCTTCTGCTTCATTTGCCATATCTTCTGCTTCTCCATAATCTTCATCATCTAAAGCATCTTCAGCATCATCAAGTAAATCATTCGCCTCATCCAATAAATCATTCGCTTCATCTAAAAGATCATTCGCTTCGTCTGTATCTTCATCATCGTCTTCAGCTTCATCTATATCATCTTCTGCATCGTTTATAGCATTCTTAGCATCACTTATAGCATCCTTAGCATCATCTATTGCATCTTGAGAATCTTCTTCCTCTTCATCTGCTTCTCCTATAGCATCTTCTGCATCTTCTCCAATATTATCAGCTTCATCAGCAAGTTCTTCTGCTAGATCATAATCATCATCATCTAATGCATCATAAGCTTCTTCTATTTTATCTCTTGCTTCATCAAGTAAATCTTCCGCACTTTCAACATCTTCACCATTACTATCAGCTGTATCTATTTTATCTTCTATTTTATCAAGATTATTTTCAATTTCTTCAACATAATTTTCTATTTCGTCTTCTTCAGTCTCACCTCCTGCGTCTTCAAAAGAGTCAGCTGCATTATTATAAGCACTATTAGCAAGACTTAAAGCTTTGGAATAATTTTTATTAAAATATGAACTTACGGCATCAAAAATATCCTCTTTTGCATCTTCAAGATTATTTTTTGCTTTTTGAATTGAACTGCTATCACTTTTAGAATCATCAATTTGGTCTTCTGCATCCGCGATCATATCAATTGCTTCTTTAATCTGTTCTCTAGCTTCAGTATCTTCAGATAATATTGAACCAGATGATTTCAACATATTTAATTCATTCGTAAGAGAAACTACTTTATCTTTTAAAACGATAACAACTTCTTCAGAAAAACCAGTTGCTGTTGAAATAGTTCCAACATTACCATTCATAAGAGATTCATATTTCTGTCTAGAAAGAGGTCCAAAATAACCTGTAGAAGACAGATTATTGCCAGATTGCCATTTTTTTATTGCTTTTTGAGTTAAATCCTTAAGTTGATTTGTTTCTTTACCGATAGACCCGACACCACTGTCAGAAATAATGTATCCTGAATTATTTAGATATTTCTGTAAACATCGCACATCTTCACCAACCATACCCAACTCAAGATCTCTGGTAAAAGTACATTTTTCTGTAGCAGCAAAAGTACTTGATGGAACTATTAGGGAAAAAGAAAATATTAGACAAAAGGCAAACAACGAGTATTTTATATTATTCATATTTTTATAATTAAAAACAAACTAATAACCCATAAACTATATTAATATTTTATCATAAAATTATTAAAAAGTTAACAAAAAACACCCTTTCGGGTGTTTTTTATTTAGTAGCCTTCGCTTTGTTTACAAAAAGTGTAAGTCTTGATTTATATCTTGCACCTGCGTTCTTTTTTATAAATTTTGTTTTTGTTGCTTTATCAATAGTTTTATATGCTGTTGAGAGGCTCTTTTCTGCATCTTTAATCTTATTCTCTCTTACAAGCTTCTTGATATTCTTAATTTCACTATCCATAGTATTCTTTCTACGAGCATTAAAAACTTTCTTCTTTTTTGCAACTCTTAATGCTTTCTTTGCTGACGATGTAATTGGCATAATATTTTATATTTTATTTTAATCAAAAATGATAATCGAGACACGATTAAATAACTTGATATAAACAAAATACTAACACAATTTATTTTTAAAGGCAAATTCTCTTAGTATCACTATATTCACAATCTTATGATAAAATATATCTATGATTTCAAAAATAGAAGGTACAGTTTGGGATATAAATGAAAAATTTGTGACTATCGGCGTAATAGGAATTGGTTTTAAAATTTATACAACTAATGAAACAAAAGAAATTTTTCACAAAGGAAAAACAGTTTCTATTTTTACACACCTCGTAGTGAGAGAAGATGCATTAGACCTTTATGGTTTTCTTACAGAAGAAGAACTAAACTTTTTTGAAATGCTTATATCTATATCTGGTATAGGACCAAAGACTGCACTTAATGTTCTTAACATCAGTACAGTTTCAACACTTAAAAGAGCGATCTCTACAAATGATACATCTCATCTAACAAAAGTTTCAGGTATAGGTAAAAAAGTTGCAGAAAAGATTGTATTAGAATTAAAAGATAAAGTCGGTTCAAGTGATGAAAATGATATAAGTCTAAGAGATGAAATAGACGCTGTTGAAGCACTTAAAGCTCTTGGTTATTCACAAAGAGATGCTCGTGAAGCACTTAAAAAAGTAGAAAAAAATATTGTTAAAACTGGTGATAGAATAAAAGAAGCACTTAAAATACTTGGGAAATAATCTTTTACAGAAGCACGAGGAAAATTTAAAAGAGATTTAAGATTCATAATTCAAGATTTAGGAATAAACTTAATAGAATCTTTGATTTTTATCCAAGCAAATTAAAGTTTGCTTTAAGTCGTAAAAATATTTTTTAATATTCTTATTCTTAAATCATGAATCTTGAATTCATAAATCATTTTTTATTTATAAACATTAACTGGTACCCCTCTGTAAAAATCTTGATTCTGATTATAATAATTTACTTGTGTTTTATACCCGCTATTTAAATAGACATTTTCCTTAGGGGTATTACTGACAGTAAGACTATTCCAAAATAAAAATAATAAAAATATTATAAAAAAATATTTTAAAAACTGACCAAATTCTTCATTCATAAAAATTAATTTTGATGTTTATCACAATAATGAGTACTTCTCCCTCCAATGATAATTCTTTTTATAGTTCCGCTACATCCATGAAACACACATTTCGTCCCTGTTTTTCTATAAACCTTATGTAGGTCTTGATACCCACCCTTTTTCCCTAGTGGGTTTCTGTAATCAGACATTGAATCTCCACCAACACTTATTGAAAGTTCAAGAACCTTTTTAACATTTATAAAAAGTTTTTTCAACTTATTTTCTTTTATATCCTTTACCCTAGACATCGGATGAATACAAGAATACCAAAGAGTTTCATCAGAATAAATATTTCCGATACCAGAAATAACTTCTTGATTCATAAGAACTGTTTTTATCTTTCCGTTTGGTTTCATCATTAATCTTTCTTTAAAAATCTTAAATGTGAAACTTTTTTCTAATGGCTCTGGTCCGAGTTTTTTTAAATCTTTTAAACCATTAAGCTCTTTTGTATTAAAAATAATAACTTTTGCAAATTTCCTTGTATCAGAAAGTACCAAATGTTTACCATTTGAAAGACTAAACACGAGATGAATGAAACGATTGAACGGATCACTTAGATACATATCATCAACAGGAGACCATTTTTTATCACTAAATTCATATTTTCCATACAAAAGCTTACCTGTCATCTTCATATGAACAAGAATTGTCTTACCTCCTGAAACATTTAGTAAAACATTTTTTGCTTTCCTCTCTACAGATAAAAACTTTTTATTTAAAATTTCTTTTTTAAATGTCTCGAAATATTTAGGATTTTTAATATTATCTTTTCCTTTATAAAATTTTGAATTGTAATCTGTCCAAACATCAAGAATAGAAAGATTTTTTATCTTCTTATTTAAAATATTTACTGTTGTTTGTACTTCTGGTAGTTCTGGCATAATGATTGATTTTTAAGGAGTGATAACAACTATAAAAATCATCACCCCGTGAAATCCATCTACTGCTCTGATCTGCGTTTAGCAGATATTTCACTGGGGTAAAAGATAATATTATTCCTTCACTCTCTAATTCAGTCTAATTTAAAATTTTAAAAAAGAAACCCCCAACCGAAGTGGTTGGGGTAATTAAAAACAATCTCAAGTTGCAAAGACTTTCTGTCTAGGAAAGCCTCTTTGCTGACGAAATTTTGTAGAAAAATTCACTTCATCGAATTTTCTTACTTTCTCATTTTTTTCCTTCACCTTAACATGGTGTCTTTTCATCCGATCAGCAATAGGAACAAACTGCAAATGAGCAACGATAAAAAAAGCAAGACCAAACGAAGCGACAATATCAATAAACTTCATACATCCTCCATAGGTTTAAAAACTTTTTTTGACATAAACGAACTCTACCAAATAGATTATATTAACCAGCAATAAAGTCAAATTGAATTTAACTTCACAATAATATAAAATAGTATCAATCATGAAAAATAAAATTATTTTAGGAGCACTATTAGTAGTAGCACTTATCACTTTATATAATTCAGAAAATTATGTAGATCAATATATTCAAAAAATAAACAACTACAGTGCAACTTTCTTCTCTATGGGAATAACTGTAAAAGATCTAGTTAAAAAATATGATAGTCCCAAAAGTAATCACAAAATAAAAATCTTAATCGTCCCTGGTCATGAACCAAATTTCGGTGGAGCAGAATACAAAGACCTCAAAGAAAGAGATTTAAATTTAATACTTTCAGAAAAAATTAGAAAAAATTTAGAAAAAAATAAAAAGTTTGAAATAATAACCTCAAGAGACAATAACGGTTGGAATCCTAAAATAGAAAGTTATATTAGTAATAATAAAGACTCGATTGTATCGTGGGTTAATAATGCAAAAAGAGAAATGTTAAGCTTGATTAATAACGGAAAAGTAACCGTAGTAAATGCAAAAATGGGACATAGTGTAGCACCACAAAATTCAGCTATTTTTTTATATGGAATAAATAAATGGGCTGGAGAAAATAAAATAGACATATCTATTCATTTACATTTCAATGATAATCCAAAATATAAAGGTAAACCAACTTATGAGGGTTTTTCAATATATGTACCAGAAAAACAATATTCAAATGGGACATCAAGCAAAATACTAGCAAAAAACCTAATGGATGAAATATCAAAAATACAAAAAGTAAGCACAATGAAAGAAGAAAGTATTGGAGTAATTGAAGATCAGGAACTAATAGCTTTAGGTAGCTATAATACTTCCGATTCTTTAAGCGTACTTATAGAATATGCTTATATATATGAAAACTTTATGCAAAGTACAAGTACTAGAAATAATTTCATAAATATAGCTGCTTCTTCTACTGCAAAAGCAATAGAAAACTTTTTTGAATCTAGAATTTAAAGAACTATAAAAAAGAGGTTTTCGCAAAGCGAAAACCTCTTTTTTATAGTTCATAAATCTTGAATCTTTCTATTTATAACTTTCCGAGTTCTTCTTTTACCACCTCTGCATCACTCCATTTCTCTTTGTTTCCATTTTTTCTCATTATATAAGGATCTGTCCCTTTGCCAGTTATGATAACAACATCACCAACTTTTGCCTTTCTTATAGCTTTTGCAATCGCATCCCTTCTACTCATCTCGATTTCTGGTTTTTTATTTTTAAAATAAGTTATCAAATCTTTTATAATCTCTTCTGGAGGATCATCATAAGGATCTTCATCTGTAAGTATTATTTCATCACAATAATTTTCAACAATTTCCATCATTTCTTTCCTCTTCCATTTATCTCTACCACCACCACAAGCACCTATCACTGCAATCTTTCTACTATTTTTAAAAGTTTCATATATAGCAACAAGTGAATCTGGAGTATGTGCATAATCTACGATTACTTTAAAACTCTGCCCAGCATCTATACTTTGTACTCTTCCTTTTATTTCAATAAAATTTGATAAAGCTCTTTTAACTATGTTTAAACTTATATTTTGTGTCTCAACAAACTTTATCGCAGATAATATATTATAAATATTAAATTTTCCTGGTATTTTAGTTTCTATTTTTTCACCTTTATAATAAAAGGATGAATTATTTTCTGTAAGAACCAAATCACTTATTTCTATTAATGAATACTTGATTCTATTTTCAATCTTAAAATTTAAAAACTTTTCTGCTTCACAATCATCTACATTTACTATTAAAGTTTTATTTTTCTTTAGTGATTTCTCTAATTCTTTTACGATAGACAACTTTGCTTCTAAATATTTTTCATAACTCCCATGTGATTCTATATGTTCTGGTGCAATGTTTGTAAAAATCAGACTATCAAGTTCAATGAACTTATTTCTATATTGTTTTGCCGCTTCAGAAGAAACTTCTATTATCACATACTCGCATTTACTATTTACTGCCCTTCTCAAGAATTTCTGTATAAAAAACCTCCCAAGCATAGTCATCTTATATTTATTAGGAATTGATTCAGAACCAACTTTGAAACGAAGTGTCCCCGCCAATGCAGTCTTCTTACCAGCTTCTTCCAAAATAGCATTTATAAACTCAACTGTTGAAGTCTTCCCTTTTGTTCCAGTAACTCCAATTACTTTTATTTTTCTAGATGGAAATCTATATATTATCGCCCCAAGCAAAACAAGAGAGTAATGATAAAATGGTTGAAAAAAAGTAAAAATTTTTCTAGGTATTATCTTCTTAATCAATAAAAGAATTTTATTCATAAGTAATCATAATAATAACTCTTTTGACAAAAAACACAAAAAAATAAATCTTTATTTGTCTAAAATTCTATATCCAGCGATTCCGAAAGCGACAGAAACATTTAAAGATTCTTTATTGCCCATCATTGGTATCTCTGCTATTACATTACACTCATTTAAAACTTTTTTACTCATACCTTCTACTTCTCTACCCATAACAATAGCCAAAGGATATTTTACTTTTACCTTTCTATAATCAATGGATTTTTTATCTTGTTCAATAGCCACTATAAAAACTTTTTTCTTTTTTAATTCTTTTAAAAGTTCAACTGTATTTTCTATATATTCCCATTTTATTGTCTTTTCTGCACCAAGTGCCACTTTTGCTAAATCTTTCCTTTCCCTACCAAATCTGTCTACTGGAGTCGGAGTACATCCGCATAAAAAAATTTTATCTATACCAAGAGCATCTGAAGTCCTAAAAATAGACCCTACATTGTAAACGCTACGTATATTATCTAATATGACTGTCACCTCTTTTTTCATAATATATATACTAGCAAAATTAACCTGAATTGCCACGTCATTACGAGGTAATCCGTAGCAATCCAAGTTTGTATTTACTTTTTACTTTATGAACTTTATAAACTTTTAACTTCTTTTTTATCTGTTATAATTTACAATATGGTATTAAATACATTTCCAGAACTTTTAACATATAGTGCTCTTTCACCTTTTATATTAAGACTCATTATAGGTTTTATAATTATTAATCTAGGTTTTTTAAAATTAGGAAAAGAAAATAAAGATTGGCAAGAGCTTTTTGAAACAATAAGTTTTTACCCCACTAAATATTTTGTAAAATTTTTAGCCTTCATTGAAATAATCGGGGGTTTGATGCTTCTTTCTGGTACCTATACACAAATAGTAGCAATGGTTTTCTCTATAGTATTTTTCTGTGAAGCAATACTAGAATACAGAGAAGAAAGTCTAGAAAATAGAAATTTTCCATTTTATATATTAATCTTTGCTATATCTCTTTCACTTATTTTTTCTGGTGCAGGATCTTTTGCATTAGATTTACCTCTATAATTTAAAAGACCCCGAGTAAACCCGAGGTCTTATCGCCAATTCAGGCGGTTGCCTAAACAACTTCTTCCTTAGCCAAAGCAGGCTTCAACCAAGGACATTCGATTTCATATTCACCCTTGTACGAGTAATCGGTCAAAA
>Ga0172378_10005139_pt1 | contig 12217 bp, 10 predicted proteins | sample GrowelOW332metaG_FD_119755 | JGI IMG/M metagenome (GOLD analysis project Ga0172378, IMG submission 119755) | Groundwater microbial communities from an aquifer near a municipal landfill in Southern Ontario, Canada - Pumphouse #3_1 metaG | ecosystem: Environmental > Aquatic > Deep subsurface >...
CTGAAAGGAATTCCTTATGTTTCTAAAACTTTAGATGTGTATCCAACCGAAAGATTGGTTATCAATACCAGACAACTCGATTGCACCACATTCGTTGAAAATGTGTTAGCACTCTATCTCTGTCATAAAAACAAGCAAAACACGTTTGAAGACTTTTGCACGTTCCTTCGGAAGATTCGCTATCACAACGGTCAGGTTTCTTATGAAACCAGACTCCATTATCTTACTCAATGGCTGGAGTCTAATAGCGATTGTGGAAATATCAAAGAGGTAAATGATATAAAGCCACCATTCAAAGCCATCAAAAAACTAAACTTATACTACATGACCACACACCCTCTGTTTTACCCTAATCTGAAGAATCATAAATCATTAATTCTAAAGATTAAAGAAATTGAGAAACAATTAAGTGGGAAAAATATTTCTTATATTCCAAAGAATATGACCAACAACAATGATTATTTAAGACAAGTGATTAAAGATGGCGACATTATTGCATTGGTAACAAATAAACCCGGGCTCGATTTTGCCCATGTGGGAATAGCTGTATGGTCAAATAATGGATTACATTTAATAAACGCCTCCTCTATTCATCATCGGGTCATAGAAGATGGCAATAGTCTTTATAGATATCTATTACAGCAACGCTCTCAAGTTGGCATTAAACCATACAGAGTAAACTAAGTTTTAAAAATAAGATTGGTAATTTTTCATCAGACACAGTATTTTACTGTGGCTCGACGAATCCATAAGCATGCATATATTTGGTGAAAAGCGAATTTCCCTATCACTTTCAAGTGAAGAATTTTTACGTATGACAAGCAACCTTTTTGGCATGCACAAACCTATTTGTCAAGAAAATATACCTACTTTGCGGGCTTTATGCTATCCGCATCTAGAAATAAAGGCCCGTACAAGGTGCCTTGACAATCTGTTTAAGCATTCAATAATGCTACATGTAATTTATAAACCTTCATTCAGGATATAATGATAATTCTTATGAAAAATTTGAGATGTTTCATTTTATTGTTTCTGTTTTTTGTATGTAACAGTATACTTGGCGTAGAACAAAGAGATACAACCCTGATTCATTTGGACAGTGTTGTTGTAACAGGTTCGCGCGATCAAACAGATGTTCGTAACCTACCGATGACTATTTCAGTGATTGGAAAGCAACGATTAACCGAGAATCATCAAAATAACGTTCTTCCCACCTTGTCTCAGCAAGTTCCCGGACTCTTTGTAACCAGTCGTGGTCTCCTTGGGTTTGGGGTGAGTGCAGGGGCTGCCGGAACAATCAAGGTTCGAGGAGTTGGCGGAATGGCCGATCTACTTGTGCTTATAGACGGGCTTCCTCAATATGCAGGTCTATACGGGCATCCTCTTGCTGATACCTATCAAACCATGCTGGCCGACCGGGTAGAGGTACTTAGAGGGCCGGCCTCGATGGTCTACGGATCGAATGCCATGGGCGGGGTGGTTAATATTGTAACACAACAGATGGTGCAAAACGGCATGAATTCGCACATTCAGCTGCAAGGAGGCAGTTATGGCACATGGATGGCACATGCCGTCAACAGCACACGTAAGGGAAAGTTCTCGAGCGTTGCGGGTGCAGGCTATGGGCGTACCGATGGGCATCGCCCCCATTCGGCGTTCAAACAGACCAATGGCTTTTTGAAACTCGGGTATGATTTTACGCGCCATTGGGCTCTTGCGCTCAACACCAACATTAATTATTTTGAATCATCAAACCCAGGCGAAGTCTTCAATCCACTTATCGACAACGATATGATGATTACCCGTGGCACCGCAACAGTTTCAATGACCAATGAATACGCACAAACCGGCGGAGCTCTTCGGATGTATCTTCATTGGGGACATCATCACATTAATGATGGGTATCATGCGGGCGACGTGCCGCAGAAGGCTTATTATTTGCATGATGACAGAATGGGAGGATTGTCGCTTTATCAAAGTTTTCAACTGTTTTCGGGTAACCGAGCAACCGTAGGTTTTGACATCATGCAGGCCGGTGGACACGCATGGAACAAAGCAATGGCGGATGGAACGCTAACTGACATTGCCAATAAGCAAGTTACCGAAACGGCCGGATACGTTGATATGCGGCAAACAATCACACCATGGATGCTTGTTGATATTGGTATCCGTCTCGATCATCACTCGGTCAGCGGTAACGAATGGATACCGCAGGGAGGCGTTAATTTCTTCTTGAAGAACCATGCAACACTTCGCGCGATGGTTGGCAAGGGGTTTCGTTTTCCAACCATTCGAGAATTATTTATGTATCGCCCTGCCAACGACGAATTGAAGGCACAACAACTGATGAACTATGAACTGTCTTACCGGCAACATCTTCTTGAAAACAGACTTTCCATCGGTGCCAATGTCTTTTATCTCAAGGCAAAAAATATGATAGAGGTGCGAATGATTGATGGAGCACCACGCAATGTAAATACCGGTTTGATGGAAAATTCGGGCTTGGAAGTGGAGTTCGACTTGAAAATGAACCGTTACATCGATGTCAATGGCAACTACAGTTTCCTTCACATGAGCCGTCCTCAGTTGGCAGCACCCAGACACAAGCTGATGATAGGGGCCGGTTATCAACAAAACCGTTTTCGACTGAACAGCAACTTGCAATACATCGCAGGTCTGTATACAATCATTGGTGCCAATGAAAAGAAAGAAAACTATTGGCTATGGAATCTGACAACCGGCTACCAACTGTCAAAAAAACTGCAGCTCTTTGTCAAAGGCGAGAACTTGTTGGCTCAACAGTACCAGACTATCAATGGATTTCCCATGCCCAGAGCAACCTTCATGGGCGGTATCGATCTGACGTTCTGACCGGTTCGGTCAGAACAGGTTGGGTAGCAGATGAAGAATTGTGAACTTCTTGTTTTCCAACACCTCCCCCCCTTATCAGTGAATAGATTGGAAAGCTTCAGAAAGAAGGATGGACCAATGAGATAGCACTGCAAAATGGGCAAGATTGTCAAGCAAAATGAATAAGATTGCCAGCCAATTTGGCCTACTTTGAAGGGCGATATGACGTCAGATATCGCACTTGGCTGTTTTCTGCAAAGACTGACCTCAATCTTCAATGTACCAGAACATGACAAACTCGTTCGAGCTCAAGGTTTTTTAGCCATGTTATAGACCAAATTAGGTGTAATAAACATTTGATGAAATGAAATATTTCAAATGTATATTACACCATAAAAAAGAGTTTAATCTTCAATCTGACCGATTTACTTTGTCACTTACTACTCTTTTAACTTTGCAAAATACATCGCAAATGAACGATACAAGAAGTGAGTCCATTTGCCAAAGGGGACTATGATCAATGCCCATTGAGCCAAAACAGTTAGATGTACTAGATACAGCCACTTATTAGTTGCAAGTATGTCCAAATCAATAAACAAACGGACTAAAAACGACGTCAGGCCCATTAAAAATAGCCAAATGACAAAAAGCCAATCTGAAGGTTGAGAGTGTTTACTGATTTCTTTATTTTTCTTTATTCGACTTAATACAAAATCAAATGTAACAACAAAGATTATTGAACTTACCACATAACCGAAGATTGTAATTGCGATATAATCAGAGGAAAACCAATTCAGAAACACTGTGGTGAACAACAACGACAAATAACCTAATACCAGTATAAAGTGTTCAAACCATCTTACTTGATTATCATCACATCCAAGAGCACGTTTTTGCGTAAACATGTGAATAAATAAATCACTAATACCTGTGACATATTTCTTAAATGGCACGCTTACTTTTGGTTTGAGTATCGTAAACCACCACATGCGGGCGATATTCGGCAATAATATAATGCAAGCAACACTTATGATAGCAATCATTTCGAATAAATGCCCAAAATGCATCATTCTATCGAGATTTAAATCTACAGAAAAAGCAAATTGCAATACGACTGCAAGAACCAGAACAAATAAAATGATTGTTAATGATAATGATTTATATAATAAACCAGATAAGCCTGTCCAATCATATGCAGCAGTGAGATAACGTCTAAGCGACATCATTAATTCTCCAGGATTAGCTTCTTGGGGACACAATTTTGAACAGTCACCGCAATAATAGCATTCCCAAGGTTTAAGTGAAGATTTTATGTCATCTTCAAGCCCAAGTACACTCAATCGAACTAATTCTCGAGGGAAAGAAACATCATGTGTAGATAAAGAACACACTGCAGTACAATTTCCACAATTGTAACAAGCGTTGAAATCTTTTGCCCCGTACTTTATTAATTCTTTTCTAAAAGAAGGATTTACTTTTGCCATTATTTGTTTAATTTGTAAGTAAAATATTCATCCATATCATCAATATCCCCAGTGACTACAAATCCAAATTTTACAAGTGACGTTAAATGATAAGTAACTTCATAAGAAGACATATTTAATTTTTCAGCTAGCTGTTTTATCGTTAAATCACTTTCTGTTAATGCTTCTAAAATCATTTTCTTTACTCGAGTAAACTCTTTCAAATTATCTTTAGCCCTTTCTGGTACTCCACCTAATTTGTCACGTAAATATTTGGCTGTTTTTCTTTTTTCTACTTCCATTTTTAATCGGTTAAAAAAGTTTTATAAATTAAGCGAGCGCATCTATCATACTCATGATTTCCTTACTAGAACAGGAGATGAGATTAATAGCATCTGGGGCACAGACAGGTGCACACATACCGCAACCTTTACAAACAGAATTGTTTATGACAACAAAAGCTTTTCCATCTTCTTCATACTTCAAAATAGCATCAAACGGACAAGCTGCTTCGCATGCACCACACCATATACATTTTTCTTTATCTATAGTAGCAATCAATGGTTCGGACTCTACTTCGCCTTTGTTGACAATCGAATAAGATTTTGTGGCTGCTGAAAGTGCCGAGTTTACTGATTCTGTGATATTTTTAGGTCCTTGACATGTACCAGCTATCGTAACACCGTCAATCACTGTTTCGACAGGACGTAATTTCATATGTACCTCATTATAGAACTTGTCACGGCCTTTTGGTATTTTAAATAAACTACCTACCTTATTATCTGAGCGAGGAACCATGCCAGTTACCAGTACGACCAAATCTGCTTCTACTTCAATTTCCTTCCCAGTTGTCAAAATATCATAGCATTTCACAATAATATTATTTCCATCAGCATTCACGGTCGGAAGACTGTCCTCATTGAATTGAAAGTAAAGATCTCCAGATCTCAAAGAGTCTGCATACAAGATTTCTTGCTTGCCATATGTACGCAGACCACGATTAAAATGAAAATTAGAAATGTCTTTAAACTTCTTTTTGGCAATTAACGCAGCATGAATAGTAGATGTACAACAATTGCGTGAACAATACGTATTCTCGCCATTTGTCTGTCTGCTTCCTACACAATAAATATAGGCAATGTTTTTAATCTCCTTACCATTAAAAATCAATTTGTCAGACTGGGTATCAATCAGGCTCTTAAATTGTGGTAAAGTAATAACATTCTTTGATGTAGCATAACCATATTCTCCATCCTTTGGTGTGTAAGGATCGAAGCCTGTCGCCATCAACACAGAACCTACAGAATATTCAAAAATTTCTTCCTTTTCCTTAAGATCAATACCAGGACATACTTTTTCACAAGCTTCGCAGTGGGTGCAATGATTGTTGTCTATAACAGGAATCTGAGGAAATTGACTTGGATAACTCTTATAAATAGCCTTACGTTTCGACAAATGGAAATCGAATTCATCGGGAACTTCAACCGGACAAACCTCAATCGCCTTCGCCAAGTCTTCTTGTTTGAAGGATTTGCCAATAAATCGAGGCGTCTTTTTTATTTTCAGAGAAATATTACCAACACTTCCTTTGTTTGAGATTACTTCCGAATTGGTCAGAATGGTAATATTTTCTCGTTTCATCAAATCATTATATAATCTACTAATGACTTCTTTTCCAGTCTTGGTCGTCGTTGACAGTGAATCCCACTGAGCGACACGCCCACCTAAGAAAGGTTCTTTTTCGATTAGTAAAACGTCACAATCCTTATCTGCTAATGAAATTGCAGCTTTCATTCCGGAAATTCCCCCCCCAATAACAGCAACCGACTTTTTTGCTTCTACTTTATTCGTTTCAAGCGGTTCTGCAAAATTAGCTTTAGCAATAGCTGCCTTAACCAGCCTTATCGCCTTCTCGGTTGCACCCTCTTTATTGTCTGAATGTGCCCATGATGCCTGCTCTCTGATATTGGCATGCACATATGTGTATTTGTTCAGATTCGCACGTTGTGATACATTTCGAAAAGTCAGTAAATGAAGTTTAGGTGAACAAGATGCAACAACGACACTATCTAGATCATTCGCTTTAATATCTGCGACCATGTCTCGTTGATTGGCATCGGAACATGCAAACATAGTAGTCTTTGCTAAAAAAACAATTTCTTCACCTTCAACAGCTTGTCGAACTTTTTCGACATCTACATAATCGGATATATTACCACCGCAATGACAAATATATACTCCTATTTTTTTCTTTTTCATTGATGTTGAATTAAGTAACTTATTGCTTCTGAAGAGGCTGCACCTGCTGATAAAATCGAATCAGGAATATCCATTGGACCTGTTGCAGTACCGGCAACAAAGACCCCTTCTATGCTCGTTTGGGCTGGATTGACTAACATATCGCTTTGTTCTATAAAACTGTATTTGTCAGTATTCAGTTTTAAATTTTCAAATTTACCGTCAAGGCCTTTGTTCGGTAATACACCAGTAGATAGAATAACCATATCATGTTCAGCTTCCTCTAATTTTCCTTCGTTAATATCTTCATAACGAAGAATCAGATTTCCATTTTCTTTTTCAGTTATTTTTCCAACTTTACCTTTTACAAAGTTTACGCCCATTCCCTTTGCCTGCTGATAAAACTCCTCAAAGCCTTTACCAAAAGAGCGAATATTGATATAGTAAATTGTTACATCAGCCATAGGAAGAGCACCCATAAGCAATTGAGCTTGCTTTATCGAATACATGCAACAAATCTGAGAACATACTGGGTTCCCTACCGAAGCATCACGTGATCCGACACAGAGCACATAAGCTATCTTGTCTGGGACTTTTCCATCTCCAGGACGAAGTATGGTATTATAAGGACGCGTTGGGGCGATTTCACGTTCCATCTGCTGGGCAGTGAGCACATTCTTAAATTTCCCATAGCCATATCTTGGCATATTCAATGGATCAAACAAATTGAATCCTGTAGAAATGATGATCGTTTTAACGTGTATTTCTAACTTTTCTGTCTCCATTGTAAAATCTATACAGCTTGTAGGACATGCACGTTCACATGCACCACACAATGTACAGTTTGCTATATCTATGGCAGCTGCTTTTGGGCTACAAATACTGAATGGAATAAAAGCAGCTTTACGCCCTATCAACCCGAACTGATATTCGTCTTTGACACTGACTGGACAGGCTTTTTCACATAATTGACAAGCAGTACAATCTTCAATATGAACATATCTTGGCTTCCTTGTAACAGCCACAGAAAATTCGTTATCTCTTATTTTACGAATACTGTTCACTTCACTACCAGTAAAAATAGAAACATTTGGATGGCGTGAGATTTCTGAAACTTTAGGGGTAGTAATGCATGCTGCACAATCCAATGTCGGAAAAACTTTACTAAGTAATATCATCTTCCCACCTACAGACAGATCCTTTTCAACCAACAAAACCTTGTATCCGGTGTTGGCTAAATTCAATGCTGATTCAATGCCAGCAATACCACCGCCTATCACCAAGGCATCAAAATCATTTTTTTGAATAGTATTTTCCATTAAGTATGACGTGTTTTTAATAAGTATTCGTTGAAACTGCGGATTTGTTTGACAAATGGGTCACTGCAAACCGAACAAATAGCAGCCATACGAAGACGGGCTGGATCAAGATTATTCGCTTTCATCATTTCGTGAGTCTTCGCAACAAGATTTCCTGTTTTTTCTGTACATGTTTCACCATATACACAATCACTTCCATCAGCAGCAATAAAAACCCCATCAAATCCTTTCTGGTATGCATACAAAATCCAACTGGGTTTGATACCACTTGAACAAGGTACTATAATTGTATATACTGTCGGGGGATAGTGTAATTTTAATAATCCCGCCATATCAATGGCAGGATCAGAAATTTTTTCAGTAGAAAATACTAAAATCTTAGCACTTTCTTTTTTTATTTCACCCATAATGGACTATTATTTTTTCTTCATGTACACTTTATAGTAGCCATTCTCCTCAAGCGTTCCAAGATATTCATGGCCTTGTTTTGTACACCATTTTGGGATATCAACTTTCGTTCCTTCATCAGCGGAAAAAATCTCCATCACCTCACCAGAGCCAATTGTACCTATTGCTTTCTTAGCTTCCAATAATGGTCCAGGACAAGCAGTGCCTCTTGCATCAATTGTTTTCGCTACACTTACTTTTACTAATTCTTCGTTTGTCATAATAAATATCATTTAGTCTTCAAACCAGACACAGTCTAAAGAATAATTTATAATTGGATTTATAATAATTAAATAAAAAGTTGAATGCTACTCTCACCTGCATCAGCTATAAACGTGGCAGCACCAGCATATTTTAAATTTGGGTAATCAATCAATTCTTCTTTTTTGAAGCCCATTAAACCCATGGACATTTCACAAACCACGATTTCTATACCAAGTTCTCCTGCTTCTTTGAACATTTGCTCCAAGGATAGAACATTTTGCTTTTTCATAAGCGCTTTGATCATCTTTGGACCCATTCCAACCATGTTCAAATGAGACAACGACAATTTACTTGTACCTTTTGGAAGCATAACTCCAAACATTTTTGAAATAAAATCTTTTCCTCTTGCCTTTTTATGAGGATCGCGGAGTGCAGAAAGTCCCCAAAAAGAAAAGAATAGTTTTACTTGTGTATCCATCGCTGCTGCCGCAACAGACATAATCATTGCAGCCAACACTTTATCCAAATCTCCGGAAACAACTGCTATTGATAATTGATCTTTTCTTGAATTCTCTAAACTCCCTATTTTTTCTTTTAGGTTTTCAATTTCAGCCTGCAATTTTTGGATTTCAGTATTCAAATTATCTTCCATACTATTGATATAAATTAATTTAAGTTTTTGCAAATTTAGCCACCTAAACTGATAAAAAACTCAGAATTGATGTGAAACATTACATAATATTTTGTGATATGTATCACATTCACTATATTTGCTTTATGGAAAATGAATGTAATAATTGTTTTTGCAATGCCAAGTCAGCTTTAACGATGTGTGAAAAATGCATTTCTGCATTGAATTCAAATCATGCCATCGTAAGATTTGCTAAAGGAGATTCCATCATTAAGCAGGGGACTTACTCTACTAATGTAATTTTCTTACGTAATGGTTTGGCAAAAATGCATATAACAGGACCGTCCTACGAACAAATAATCAGAATAGTGAAAGCTCCATCCTATTTGGGATTACCTACAACTTTTGGTAATCATATCAACCAGTATTCAATCACTGCGCTTTCTGATGCAGATGTTTGTTTTATAGATATTAATGTTTTTCGAAGCTTACTAAAAGAAAATGATGAATTTTCATATAGTATCATCTTAGATTTATGCCAAAGTGAATTAGAGTCTTTTAGACATTGTGCTAATAGGACACAAAAACAAGCTCGAGGAAATTTGGCTGATGTACTACTTGATTTTTCTGATACCATCTACCAATCAGACATTTTTACTTTACCAATTTCACAATCAGAAATAAGTAACCTCATTGACTCTAGTAGAGAAAGTGTCAGTCGAATTTTATCAGAATTGTGTAAAGACAATATCATCAAAATGACTGGGAAACAAATTGAAATACTAAATAAAAAATCTTTGATATTAATCAGTCAGAATGCCTAAAATACAAGTAATAGGATAAAGTTTTTAGATGCTTATTTGACTTAACAAAACAAGACAAGACTAACCTGCCACAAAAGCCCATCACTGCTAAAAGCAAGTTTTGCCAAAAAGGGTTGATGATTTTTTCCCAATCCCAATTATTTATTAAAACAGTTTAAATCCCTTCTATGTATAAAGATAACGTTTAATTGATCGTTTTGGCGTTTTTTCAAACTCTTCAGGACAAATCTTCACAGAAGCCACTTGACTGTACTTAGGAAGCATTTCATTGAGTCTAATTCGATTACTATCCATCAGTTTGTCCACCGCTTGTGTCGTCAACTTATCTGCCAAGGCTGAGTTATAATCAGGATGAATCAGGGCAACTAACTTTCCATTTTGCTGAACAACTATACACTCTGACACATAAGGCATAAAGCTGAGTTTGTCTTCAATTTCTTCAGGATAGATATTTTGTCCATTTGCACTTAGTAGCATATTCTTGCTTCGACCACGAATATATAGATTTCCTTCGCTGTCAATTACTCCCAAATCGCCTGTATGCATCCATCCATCATTAGTTAGTGTCTGTGCTGTTACATCAGGATTCTTATAATATCCCAACATTACATTATCGCCCTTTACCATGATTTCACCAACGATATTTTGCGGGTCTTCAGAATCAATCTTGATTTCCATTCGGTCTACTACCCTACCGCAGCTGCCTTTTTTAAACGCTGCATTTGATGAGTAGCAGATCAATGGACCGCTTTCAGTCATTCCGTAACCAATAGTAAATGGAAAATGGATTCGCTTAAGAATATTTTCCACTTCATCGTTCATAGCAGCACCGCCTATAACCAATTCTAATACATTGCCACCGAATAAATCAATGAGTTTTTGACGAATCTTTCTAAATATGAACCCTTCCACAACTGGTATACGCATAGCAAATTTCATACTTGGAGTTTCCAACTTTGGAAGAACAGCCTTTCTCACAACCTTCTCTACAATCAAAGGAACAGTTATTATCAAGTTAGGTTTAGTCTCCGCATAAGCATTGAAAATAATCTTTGGAGATGGCATACGAGTGAGAAAGTAGGTATGGCAACCTTTGGTAAACTCAAATATAAAGGAGAACATCAGTCCAAATGCATGTGCCAGCGGCAACATACACACGTGATTGTCACCCTTAATCAAAGGCATATTCATTTGAGCAAAGATAATGTTTGACATCATACTTCTATAAGGTATCATTACCCCCTTTGAAAAGCTTGTCGTACCCGATGTATAACTGATATAAGCCAATTCGTCTAGCTGGTCTTTGTTATATGAAACTTGAGCTGATGAAAATGCGTTTCTATACTTTTGTTCAAAGTACATCTCTTTCTTTTTTTCAATTTCGAAAAATTTCTTTGATCGTACAATTAAAAAAGAGAAGTCTTCTATTTTAACGATGCCTTTTACTTTAGGCATCATATTTTCATCTAAATTTTCCCATACAGTTTCGCCCACAAAGAGCAAGGTAGATTCAGAATGATTCACAATATTGTGAATGTTGTCTGGCTTAAAATCATTCAAAATAGGAACGGCAACAGCTCCATATGTAATGGTTGCCAAGAAAACAATCCCCCAATGTGAACTGTTTCTTCCGCATACCGCAATCTTATCTCCTTTTCTGATCCCAATTTTATCAAATAGTATATGAAGTTCAGCAATATGAAGAGCTACATCCCTATATTTGAAAGTTTTACCATGATAATCAGAAAGTGCATCCAAATCCCAATGTGTGCATATACTTTCCTCCAACAAGGTTATAAAATGACCTTGTTGCTTTGGTGTGATATTTCTAGTCCTCATGTTGATTATGATTCAGTTGAGAGTTGTTATTTTGCAAACTTATAAAACCATTTCCTATTTTCCAATCATATTCAACTTTATTTTAAGTACATTATATTAAAAAGTTAGATTTACCAATATTAAATGTATATTGCAAATGAAAACGCGTTCCGTCTTATCAACTCATACCTCCAATTAAAGCTTAAAAAATAAGATAAGCAAATCAATGAAACCAAACTTAGAAAATTGCGCCCCCTCCTTTCCCCTTCGGGCCGATACACCCTTCAGCCATATGCACACAAAAAGAGAGAGTCTTCTTGATATTTCTATCAGAAGACTCTCTCGCATGAAAAAAGGCGGCTGCCTACTCTCCCGCATTGCATTGCAGTACCATCGGCGCAAGTGGGCTTAACTTCTCTGTTC
>Ga0172378_10005140_pt1 | contig 12215 bp, 13 predicted proteins | sample GrowelOW332metaG_FD_119755 | JGI IMG/M metagenome (GOLD analysis project Ga0172378, IMG submission 119755) | Groundwater microbial communities from an aquifer near a municipal landfill in Southern Ontario, Canada - Pumphouse #3_1 metaG | ecosystem: Environmental > Aquatic > Deep subsurface >...
ATGTTGTTATACAACCAGTTTACAGAATTATTTGAAAGAATAATTATCAAAGGTGAAAAAAAAGATAGATATAAAACTATGCATTTGGGTCAGATGTTAAGAAAAATAAAAGTAGAATCACTTAGTAAAAATGCTTTTGCAAATATTCGTAGTGAATTATCAATCCTAACTGGAATTGAAATCGCTATGAGAGCTAAATTGACTGAAAAAAATTATGATTCTTTACAACAAATTATTCCACTAAAAGCATATTTACTTTTTAATAAACCAAGTAGAAAATTTATATATAGACTTTTGGCAACAACTAAAAATATTGAAATTCTTTCATATCTTTTAGTATCTCAAAAAATTTCTGAAAAGAAATTCCTTGAATTATTGAATACTATTTCTAAGAAAAATAGAATTCCTTTAATCAATGCATATTTCTTAAACTCAGATAACAAAATAACTGAAAAGTTTATTAGAGATAATTTTGTTAGTATTAATCAAGATTTATTAACTGAAAGAATCCTTCCAGATAAAATCTTTGATGAGTTTGTCCTTAAAGATATTTCATTTGATGACCCAAGAATCTATGACTTTACTATTTCTGAAGATTACTTCATTAAGAACTTCGACCAGTTCAGTTTGCCATACAAATTCTTTTTGTCTAAATCAATGAAAAATGTCTTGACAGATAAGATATATGAAAACACTAGAGTTAAAGATCTAATGATAAGGGATTTAGTTGAACCTGTTACTGATTATTATACTAATTATATTAATAATAATTTATATGGGACAAGAACATCTTATTATGCTAATTATACTGGCACAGTTAGCGATATTAAATTTTATCAAAATTTTGATTTGTTAACTGCATTTCTGAATTCTGATAATTTATCAGAACTCATTATGTTGATTGCAGGAAAAGAAGAATCTATGGCAAAAGCATGCATGAATTCAATAGTTTCAAGCAATTTACGTCAACTTTCAGAATATGAAATTCTTGAAAATAATAAGTATATTAATAGAGATTTATTAAAACAAGTATATGGTACTCGAATAAATCAAGGAATGCCAGGATTAAAATTATTATTGGAATTGGAGTAAAAAAATTATGAGAATAGTTCCAACAAGCAATAACATTCATTTATTTACAGTTGAATTTTTGATTTTAAATGAAGAAGATATCGACTGGGAACAACTCTCCGATTTTAAAGACAGAAGATTTTCATTACCAGAAATCCGAATGTTTAGAAAAAAAATAAATTGGAATTTATATGTTCCTAATCATGTTATGAATGAGAATGAAATAGATATTGCATCTAAATACTTCTCAGAGGAATTAATTTACAAATTACCCTCAATGCAAGAACTTACAGAAAAGATAGTTAGAAAGTTCAGGAATAAGATCCACTGGAGTCTCTTACTTCTTAAAAGTAAATTCCCAGAGAGTTTCTTATTAGAAATGTCATCAAGTTGGAAAGATATTGGTGATGAAAAATTGCAAACAATTTTTACTTCCAACAGAGCAATGGATATATTTGATGGAAACTATGAGAGCTTATTATTATATTTAAATTTAAAAGATTAATTATAACCTTTTAAAGTAAAAGAGATAAGAAAAATATATTATAAACTAGCGCTAAATTAATAATGATGCGTATATATTTGAAAGGAGAAATACAAAATGCCAGACGTAGAAAAGAAAGTATTATATTCTTACACAGTAACACGTAATTCTGATGGTTCAGTAGATGTTGCTGATGCAGGAGTTGAAGGTGTAGAACCAATTGAAGCAGATGCAATTTATGAAGATGTTAGAGACGTAGCTGATAAAGTTCTTTTAAAAAGAATTGAAAATGCAGCTTTTGTTGGTGCATACCAAGGAGTATCTAAATTCTTTCAAGATGTAGAAGCTCGTAATGCAGCAGCAATGCAACCAGCTTCACCAAAAGAATAATAAAAATAAAATAAAACAAGAAGATTCTTAGAGAATCTTCTTGAATTTATTTAGAAGAGGATATTATGGAAAAAACAATTATCAAATTAGAGGAATTACTTGGAAAAAAATATGAAGATTGGACATCAGATACAGTTATTGAAATTGTGAATAGCAAAGAAGCTTTATCATTATTTACTCCAGATATTATCTTTAATTTAGTAGACACAAGAAAAAATGATGAAGTTCACCCAATTCTTCTTCCAGTTAAATATGGATATATCATTCGAGATTTAAAAGAAAAACTTCAAGAGAAACTTTTAGAAGTAAATAATGATCAAATCACAAAAGAAACTTTTGAAAAAGATATTCTGAAATTAAGAGAAGAATGTAAGAATCCAATTGAGATGCTGGGATATAATTTAACAATTATTACAACATTTGAAAATTACGATTTATCTAAAGAAGCTGAAGATGTCAGACAAAACATTAAAGACTATAAAACAATGTTGCTTAGTTTAGACTTTGAAACAGGCTTTGAAGTTACTACTGAAATGTTAGATATTCTGTTTCCTTTTAGAGAAATTTATTTTCAAAAATATCAAGAAGATTTATTTAAAGATGACAAAGAAATTGAAGAATTGTTAGATAAACTCAATAAGTTAACCTCACAAATGAGAGAATTCTTTGACACTTATCAAGAAGATGAAGAACATGTTCATGATGAAAATTGTGATCATGAAGACTTAGATTAAAACATCACTGAGAAAGGACTAAAGTGTATGCACTATAAATTTAACGAGCCTACGAATAAGGAAAATAAACACTTTTTTATGAGTGAAGAGCTTTTAGTTCCAAGAGCTAACAACGCGGACACACAAAGAATTAATATGTTTGCAAACCATTTGAATCAGTTTGTGCACTTAGTGCAACCTGATTTTCCCCGTGTATTTACCAGATTTGAAAACCAAGTCGGAGAATACAGTGTAGCCTATAAAACGGCACAAGAGGATTTTCATATTATTTCAAAGATATGGAAAAACAAGTATAATTATGATATGATTGTTCAGTATAAAGCTTCAGGTGTATATGATATCATTCATTACCGAAGAGGAATTAATATAACTGAAGATTACGGATATGAACTTCAAGACTGTTTAAAAGATAAGAAAGAGGGAGACCTCATTCAAGAAAAAGATTATTTGTTCAAATCAAGCAATTATGATAAAGACAAAAACTTTATGTATGGTGTTAATCTTAAGGCGATTTATTTACCATTTAAGAACCTTACATATGAAGATGGAATTGTTATAAGCGAGACAGGTGCTAAAAAACTAGCAGCTCATAAAGTTGAGCAAACAATGTTTTCTGTAAACAGTAATGATGTATTATTGAATTTATATGGGGATAAATATGTTTATAAATCATTCCCAAGAGTTGGAAATATTATTGATAAAAAAGTTTTGGTTGCGATTAGAAGAAAAAATCAAAAGAATATACTATTCGATTTTCAAACGGATAAGCTAAGAACAATTGATAGTAAAGATGATGTAGTCATTTATACAAGTGGTGGCGAAATCGTTGATTTGGATATATTCTCAAATCTTTCATTGCAAGACATGAAAAATAGAAGAGATGAATTCAAAGACGAAATCATTGAAGTTTATGAAGAACAACAAAATTACTATTTAAAACTTGCTACTGAATTGGAAAAAATTATCCCTATCAGAGATAAGAATTCTATTATTGTTGAATATAGAGAAAATAAAAAGAAAAATGTTATTGAATCTATAACAGAAGCTAAAAAGGAAGAAGAAGATTTTGGATTTGTAACTTCTGCACCAGTTTCAAAAGAAGAAAATCCAAATAAATTTACTGACGAATTGGCATATTATTGGAAATTAAGCCATGAAATGATTGATGAAAAAATTAAATGGAGACATGAAGGAAAAACCTTCGATAGTTTCAAAATGCGATTTACGATACTAAAAGAGAACCCTGTAACAGAAGGTGTTAAGCTTACTGGACGTTATGGAAATAAAGGTATTGTCTCAATGATAATACCAGACAGCGAAATGCCAACAACTGATGAAGGACTCAGAGCTGAAATAATTCTTAATCCGTTAGGAATATTGAACCGCCTAAATCCAGCCCAAATTCAAGAGCAATACTTAAATTTTATGGGAGATCGTCTTGTCCAAGTTCTCAAAGATTGTGATGGAGATTTATATGAAATGGAAGATGAATATTTTAAATTTATGAAAATCGTTGATCCAGAATTATATGATTTCATAGATATGAATTATGTTATGATGAACAGAGGGGAAAAGGAAGCGTTCTTTAATGAAGTTATTCAAAAAGGAATATATATCCACCAACCTCCATTCTTCAACAATACAAGTATGGATGACTTTGTGAAAATTTTTAGAGAGATGCCATATTTAACAGAAGAATATAAGTTCAAAAATATTGGAAAACCTATGGTTATGGGTGACCTTTACTTTTTAAGATTGAAACATGAATCAGGAAATAAAACTTCTGCTCGTGCAACATCGTTAAGTAACCTTAAAAACTTACCATCAAAATCAGTATTAAAGAAAGAAAAGAAAATTTTGATTTCGCAGACTCCAATTAGACTCGGTAGACAAAATTCCATTTTGCCGAGTATAAACTCTAAATATGCTGGAAACTCTGACCGTTTAAAGACGAAGACAATCAGCAGGTTGAAAAAACTATATCGAAACAAACAATCTAAATTATGAATTAAAATCTTATGATAGAATAAAAAAGAAATATCAAATAAAACATTTAGAATGTGGTCATGAATATGATGTTACTGCAACGCATTTCGTTACAAAAGGCCGAAGATGCCCTAAATGTAATGGCGGGGTAAGCTATACCAACGATGAATTTTTAGAAAAAGTTAAATCGTTAGTGGGAAACGAATATTCAGTACTTGGCAAATATATAAATGCGTCAACTAAAATAAAGATGAAGCATAATATATGTGGCCATGAATACGAAGTTAGGCCCACCAACTTTATAAGTAAAGGCGACGGACTATCTAATAGATGCCCACTATGTTTTAAAAATCATAAGAAAAATACAAAAGATTTTAAAAAAGAAGTTCATAATTTAGTAAAAGATGATTATTCAGTTTTAAGTGAATATATTAATAACAAAACTAAGATAAAGATGAAGCATAATATATGTGGCCACGAATACGAAGTTTTGCCAAAAGATTTTTTGAAAAGAAATGGAAATCGGTGCCCATTATGCGCTAAATCAAAAGGTGAGGAACAAATTTCGAATTGGTTAAAAAATAAAAAATATGAATTTATCCATGGTTTTAAAATGGAAGAATGCCGAAATATTTTACCATTAGAATTTGATTTTAAAGTTGAAGTTGAAAGTTCCTATTTATTAATAGAATTCGATGGAAGACTTCATTTTGAGCCTTGGCAAAAGGGCGAAAAACACTTAGAACACTTACAAAAACAGCAAGAAAATGACAGAATAAAAGATAAATTTTGTAAGGAAAATAATATTCAATTATTTAGAATAAATTATTTAGACGATATAGAAAGAGAATTAAACAAAATTTTTTCAACCTCAACGACTATCGAAAGCACATCGAAAGATGGAAGCGAGTAGAGTACATCCAAGTGGATGGAAACATAGAGCATCGAAAGATGAAGATATAGTCTCATCTGCATAGAAATATGCAGCAGCGAAAGCGGGTTAAGATTAACGAACTTAATTGAAGATAATTATGGAAATGGAAGTAACGAATTTACTTATACCAAAACGCGGAGATCTTGTTGAGAAGCTATTAAAAGCTCACTCAACATCTGGAGAAGATAAAGAGCATCTTGTGAACGATTTGTTAGTGGCAGACAAGCCTTTACAACTAAGTACAAAGATAACAAATCAAAACTCAATCAATCGAGACATATTACAGAAATATCTTAATGTGTTAGGATTGGATTTAGAAGAATAATCAAAATGAAAGGGGAGATTCGTATGAGTAATAGCGATCTACCTCTATATAAAACAGCACATTTTAGAAGACTTCGAGAAATTATTATCGAAATTGGAAAATACGAGAATATCGACATATCAGGATATGATTTAATGAAAATTAAAGCATATTACGTTTATGGAGAATCTTTAAAAGGGCACAACGTGTCTTACAACACCGATAATAATAAATCTTGTTGGGTATCTAATAATCACTACGAATTTTACGAAATACCGATGAAAAGTAATGAACCAAATTCTCTTTATGGGAATTTTATGTTCTTTGCATACAACAAAGATTTTGACTACCACTTGTTTGGGGAAATGACTGTAACACTAAATAAACAATCTTCTATAAAAGTTAAACAGATTATAGAAACAGTTAAATTTAATAATTATGGCCGTTATAAAATAACTTTCTCAGACTCAGCGAATATATTAAAAACAGATATTGGTTCAAGGTTTACCCCTGGAACATTTTCTAGCGACCACACTTTTGGATTTGACTCTTTTAGTGAGAGAAAGAAAGCTTACACAACTGACACACATAAAATTCTTTCATCTCTTGACAAGGATTTTGCTAAGCACACGAATCAAAATAAAGTTAATGGAACAAAGCCTGTAAAAATATATAAAAAGCCAAATAACAATAATAATAATAGACCGAATAAAAATATTGTTAATGGCAGTTCAAAATCTAAAAAGGGTAAGTAAATACTATAGTTTTAGAATAGAGAAAAAGTAGAACCATCTTAGGTTCTACTTTCCTTTATATTATGGAAAAAAATATTTAGGCGAATATTTGAGAGGATTACTCCCTCTCTCCATAAATTCTTAATTTAAGGCACTAAAAATAAAAACAAGTGGAGGAATTAGGAGAATGGAATTTTTAATTGATATAGAAACTCCAAAAATAAATGTAAATGTAACAATAGAAAGAAATTACAATTCTATCAGTGATGCGATAGATGCAGTCTTAATTGAGTTTGAAAGTCAAAATTACAATTTAGCAATTTGGGAAGAAAAAAGCCTGAACTTAGCTGAATTAATATTTTTAACAGATACATTCGAAGATATGTACAAAATAAACATTAAACAGAAAAAGGAGAAAAGTGATGCGCTTTTATTATGATGACAAAAATGTATTTGTCAACGAAAAAGGAATAATGACATTCCTGACAGAAAAAGAATTTAAGAAACAATCAGAAACAAAAATGGATAAGAATATTAGTAATTATCATGTAGATTCTTACAAGAAATTCTTAAATCTTGTTGAACAAGAAACACTTTCTAAAACAGAAAAAACTTATTACAATATGATTTCAGGAAACACTCTTTTACTAGGCGTTAAAGAGATGGAAGACGAAACAATGATCAAAGCTTGGTATGAATTTGAAAATGATGAATTAAAAAATTTAATGCTAACTATTTTAGGAGTTAAAGAAAATGAAGGAAAAGCCCTAATAGGAACATTTTCTAATCACTTTAACTACATAGTATCCATGAGAATACTTGATTTGATTTTTACAAACACAGATGTTCTACAACGAGGCGAAGAACCGTTTAAGAAATTCCAAATCAAAGCAAAAAGTGGTAAGATCCGTGATATCGTAGCTCCACATGATGAAATTAAAGTAGTTTTAAGAGAGCTTAATACATTTCTTCAAAATATCTATGACAAAACAAATATCGATTTTCAAGTAGCTTATAAACGTGGTAAAAGTATTAAGAATAATGCAGATATTCATAAAGAAAATGAATTTGTATTTAATATTGATTTAAAGGATTTTTATCCATCATGTAAAAGAGAACTTGTAAAACGTTATATAGGATTCTTCTTTAAAAATTCACCAAACTCAGAAGCTTTAGAAAATATGTTCTTAGATATAATTTTAATTGATAACGGACTATTTATCGGAAGTCCTATCTCAGGAACTCTAGCAAATGCTATCGTTAGTAAACCTGCTAAATATCTTAAAAATATTACAAAGAATTTTGGAATGAAGTTTTCAGTCTATGCTGATGATATGACTTTCTCTTCTGATAGATTTATTACAGAAGAATTCATTATTAATATCTTTAATACTGCATTCACAAAATATAGTTTAGATTCTTATTTCAAAATTAATGAAAAGAAATCTAAAGGTATGTCTAAGCAAAGACGTAGAATCACTGGAGTTAGTATTAACAATGACAATCAATCAGCTGTTTCAAGACAATTCTACAGAAACATTCGTGCTAAAGTACATAAGTTATCAATTGGTGATACAAGTATTAATGCACAAAAACTTAGAGGACAACTTGCATTTGCTTCAATGGTAGACGAAACTGGAAAAATTTTCAGACTGCTTGAAAAGTTCAAAACAACTGTTGACCAATATCATTTAGTAAGTACTGATAAATATAAAAAACTTGAAGAACAATACGCATAAGAATAGGAGTTGATAGATTATGTATAGTCTATTAAGCAAATTCTCTGAGGAAAACAAAGAGAAATTTAATAAAGAATTTATCCTGTCTAGAAACGATGAAGAAGTCCTTGAATACGTTCGAGACATTTTTAAGTCATTAGAAATTTTAACGGAAATTGAAATCCTTGAAGTTTCATTGCAGACAGATGAAAGTACCTTTGGGCCGATTAAAAGTCATCATCAATACTTTAAATCAATTATGCCCAGCAGACTTAATAAGATTCATTATAAGTTAAAAATAACTCCATCCGAAAATGTTCCTATGCAGCAAATTTTAACTGATGAATTTGAAGAAAGTTTAGATCCAGATGATGAAAATACTACAAAGATAGAAAAATCTTCAAATTTTACAATTATTGAAAAAGACTTATTTATTAATAAATTGATTGATAAATCGTTTTATATTAATGAAGGCATTAGATATTTCCTTATTTACCAAATTGTTGACAATTCAACTTATGGAACCAAAAACTCAGTATCCTTGAAAAGTTTGTTAATGCCAATTACAGTGATGCGCCGTGATTCGTTACGATTACCATCGTTGTTTGACACAACAAAAACCTTTGATGGACTACCAGCTTATGATGTTCTATTATTTGCAAAGAGAATAAACCCTGTTCTATATGTTATGGGCAAATATGCATACAACTCTCTAGTTGCTGCATTCCCAGATAGTAGAGCTGAGAATATTATAATTGACAGACAAAATTTTAAAGATGATACGCTATTCGAGAAATTTAACTCGTTCTTTGGTGTTGATATAAAATTTGCTGATGATGAATCAACCTTAATTGAAGAAGGAAGAACTGTTTTTAAATTGAAAGATAAAGCAGGAAATGGAACATGTATATCTGTAGACACTAAGCAACTAGAGAATAAAGATCAAAATCTTATATCTATTTTGGGAAGTTTAGCAGATATTAGAACTGAAAATAAGAAGAAAAGATTTGTCTTTTCATATGATAACTTTATGACACCAGATTTCTGGATCGATAAATTATCTAAATTCTTTACTGGAAATTCTGATCCAATTAAAAAATTTGATAAAATAAAAACTATGTTAATTTCATTAGATAGATTAATGGATGATGCTACAAGAAAGATTTTAAATATTGCAGAAGATGATAAAAAGAATACTCTATCTGTGATCCATTATATGATTAGAAATTTTGAATCTCTTGCGAAAGAAGATAACCAAGATTTGGATAATAAACGTATCCGTTTATACGAATATCAATTATATCCTTTACGAAAATATTTTTCAGATCATATCTACCGCATTTTAAATTCTCCAACAAGATCATTAAATGTTCTTGAAAGAATGTTTTCAAATCTGAGCCCAATGTATATAATTAAACAAACGGTGGTTAATGAATTATTGCGTTATTACAACTCAACGAATGAGTTAAACCTATTTGGATGTTTATTGAAATATACTTTTAGAGGCCCTCAGTCAATAAATAAAACAGTATCTATTTATCAACGTGATCTTCATGAAAGTTATACAGGAAGATTAAGTTTAGTTGCATCAAGTGCATCTGATCCAGGAATTTCAGGAACATTAGTTCCATTTTTAGAACTCTATGATGGATATTTCAAAAAACAAGATAACGTATAAGAAGAGCCTTAGGGTTCTTCTTTTTTTGTCTTTTTATATAGTATAAATATATATTATAAAATTGTATAAAGTTAAAGTAGGAGGAATAACTTATGAAAGAAAAAGAAAAAGTAATATTGGACTTAATAATGAGCCTTAATAAAGGCGGCAGACTGGATTCTGTTGAATGCGGTATATCTCAATATGAAAGATTAGTTATGAAAGGTATTATCAATGACCAAGAAACCTTCGATATGATAACAGCTAGAAATGACTTAGAAGAAAAAGAAGATATTCTAAAAATAATCAGAAAAGATTTACATGATTATTTTGTAGGAAAGTGCAATGCTCTTGACTTAAAATCATTGCAATTAGAACATTATAAAGAAAAATTTGGACCTGATAAATATTCTGATTTATGGACAGAGGTTAATAATTTAATTCCATTAAATAAAAAAGATAAAGCTAAATATAAGTCAATTTTTCAAATTCTGTTAAAAGAATATGAAAACCTATAAGGAGGAGAAACGATGAAAATTTTTAACATGAAAGATTTAGTACCAGAAGATAATAAAATACTTTTAAGTATTGCAGAAGAAGTTCAACTTCCTTTATCAGAAGAGGATTTAGAAATTCTAAAAGGAATGTCAGCATTTGTCTTAGAATCACAAATTAAAGAATTAGATGATAATGGAGAACCTTATCGTCAAGCAGTTGCAATTGCAGCTCCACAGCTTGGAATTAGTAAAAGAATGTTTGTTATCTCAACAGTAGATGATGCTGGGACATTATTTACAATGACAGTAGTTAATCCAAAGATCCAGAATCATTCAAAGTCATTAATTGTATTACCTGATGGCGAAGGATGTATGTCAGTAATAGGCCGTAGAGGTCTAGTCCCTAGATATCAAAATATTAGATGGTCTGGGACACTTGTTGATTTAGAAACAGGTGAAACTGAATATAAATATATGAGTAAAGTTGATGGATATCTTGGAATTATTTTTCAACATGAATATGATCATTTAGACGGTATTTTATTCACAAGTAAAATGACTGAAGAATTTCCAGATGTTCCTGTTGTAGAAGAATCGGCACTACCAGAAAAAGAAATTATTAAAGAAGATGAATAATCTTCTTTTTTTGTTTCTTTAGCGATAATTGGAACAATAAATTATATTAATTATGAATTTAAGGAGGAACATATATGTCAAAATTAACAAAATTTATTTTAATGCTTATTTTATTTACAACAACATTTTTTATAGTAAGTGCAACAGAGTATGTTACATTTGCATTAGTAACAGCACCAGGTGGGGATATTGTAGAAGTAGATAGAATTCATTTATTTACAGATCCAGAAAATCCTGATCAAATCTCATATATCGACTCATTCCATTTCTGGTCTGATAGCTTTAGAGAAGGAATTGAGCAAGATGAGTACAGAGTTAGATCATGGTTTAAATGGCAATGGTGGCAAAATGGTACGGGCTTTATAGATAAAGGCTTAACATTTGTTATTGAGGGATTTGATACATATATAATTCCTATTTCTCAAGTTAAAGAAATGTATCTTTATTATGGCTATAATGATATTTTAGACTGGGCTCAAGCGTATTATGAAGTTCCTACTATAACAAGCAATACTATTGGGGACCCTAATTATATAGGTAATTATCCAGAATATATTAGAATATTATCTGCGATAACAGACAGAGATAATGGCTATACAAGTGGAAGTACTGGATCAAAAGAAGCTTGGTTAAAAGCATATAATGATGTTTATAATACAGAACAAGCAATCCAAAAGTATAATGCAGTGGACTCAGAAGGCAATTTAGTTTTCGAACAATATATGATTAAATTCTTTAATTCTGAAGAAATTGGTGGAGAAGTTGTTTATACTTCTATTAAAACATCAGGAGCATTTTTATTTTATCAAATTACATTAGCAATTTTCTTATCGCTTTATTTCGTTTATCAATCTCCACTTAAAATAAGACCAAATGAATTTGGTGAAAATGAAGTTCAAGGTAATTTCCTTCCTAGACTTCCAAAAATTCATAGACGTAAGAGACAAAGAGAGAAAAAATAAATGACTGACTCTCAAGAATTAGAAAAGCTTTTAGATGAAATCAATCAAAATGCTGAAGAAATTAGAAATAAGAAAACAGAGGTGAAGGACTCAGACCTACCAAGTAAT
>Ga0172378_10005141_pt1 | contig 12210 bp, 5 predicted proteins | sample GrowelOW332metaG_FD_119755 | JGI IMG/M metagenome (GOLD analysis project Ga0172378, IMG submission 119755) | Groundwater microbial communities from an aquifer near a municipal landfill in Southern Ontario, Canada - Pumphouse #3_1 metaG | ecosystem: Environmental > Aquatic > Deep subsurface >...
AATCAAAGTTTTCGCATGATGATGAGATTGTACAGCCAGGTTATCATAAAATATATCTTCAAGATTATGGTCTCTGGGTGGAGCAGACAGCGGGACAAAGGGTGAGTTTCTATAAATTCACTTATACCAGAGATGAAGTTTCAAACATCTTATTTAACCTTGGTGGTTATGTGTCCACCAGTACCATGACAGATGCTATTGCGCATAAGGTTAACAACTATACTATCGAAGGAGAGTTCAATACAGTAGGACGTCTTTGGGGTGGTCCCGATAAGGTTAAAATTTTCTTTGTGATAAAGTTTGATAAGCCATTTATGGAGATGGATGGTTGGGCAGATCAAAAGATATTTACCGATGTTAAGGATGTAAAAGGAGCTTCGGGAATTACGCCGCGTAACTCAACGGGTTGGTCATATTATGATGCTCCTACTTCAGGCGTGAGTGCAAAATTTAAGGCAAAAAAAGCAGAAACAGTACAGGTTAAAATGGCTGTATCCTATACCAGCCTTGAAAATGCACATAAAAACCTAGATAGTGAAATTACACACTGGGATTTTGCCCGTGCTAAAAAACAGGCCCAGGATGAATGGAATTCATGGTTTGGTAAAATTAAGGTAGAGGGTGGAACCAATGCACAAAGAATTAAGTTCTACACTGACCTTTGGCACGTGTTGCTAGGCAGACATAAAATTGACGATGTAAGTGGAGATTATCCTGATTATACAGAAGGTAAACTCGTTGATTCTCATACTATCGGAGCCAAATTCAAACTTCGTACTTTGCCTAAAGATAAGTCAGGTAAGGTTAAATTTCATATGTATAATTCAGATGCATTTTGGTTAACCCAATGGAACTTGAATATTTTATGGGGTTTGGTATGGCCGGAAATGCAGGACGAGTTCGCTACTTCCCTGATACAATATGCTGATAATGGTAAACTGCTACCACGAGGTCCAAATGTTGGCGGTTATTCTTACATTATGACCGGATGTCCTGCTACGCCGCTTATAACTTCTGCCTATCAAAAAGGATTGTTAACAAAAGTTGATACAAAACATGCTTTTGAGGTAATGAAAAGGAATCATATGCCCGGTGGAATGATGCAGGGTGGTCTGATATTGAATTCAGATAAAGGTAGCGATCGTGGTTTTAACGCAGGAATTACACTGGAGACTTCTTTTCAGGATTGGACACTGGCGCAGATGGCTAAAGACATGGGAAATAAAAAAGATGCAAAATTTTTCCTAAAACGTTCAACAGATTGGAAAGCCCTTTACAACAATCAGCAAAAATTGATTTTCCCAAAAGATAATGATGGAAAATGGTTACACAATGACCCGCTTAGTGGAAAAGGCTGGATTGAGGCAAATGCCTGGCAGGGTACTTGGCAGGTGTCTCATGCCATTGAAGAGTTAGCTGAACTTATGGGGGGAAATGATACCCTTTGCAAAAAGCTCAATTTTGCTTTTGAACAAGCAGCATCGCAAGATTTTGTATTTGGCTACGGAGGTGGTTATGTTAGTTATGCCAATCAGCCTGGTTGTTCTAATGCGCATGTTTTTAACCATGCTGGTAAACCTTGGCTCTCGCAATATTGGGTTCGAAGAGTAAATGAACAAGCCTATGGATCCATTACTCCTGATAAAGGTTATGGGGGACACGACGAAGATCAGGGACAAATGGGAGGCGTAAGTGCCTTAATGTCAATAGGCCTTTTTAGTCTGAAGGGCACAACTTCTTCTATACCTATGTATGATATTACTTCTCCTGTTTTTGACAAAATAACAATCGCTTTAGATTCAACCTATTACGAAGGAAAAAAATTTACCATTATAACTCATAATAACTCTAAAAAAAATCTTTATATTCAAAAAATAAGTTTAAACGGAAAAGTGATTACTTCGCCAAAGTTTTCTCATGTTGAATTCCAAAAAGGAGGGAAATTGGAAATTTGGTTAGGAAACAGACCTAATAAGAATATAAAATAACACAAATTACTAAGATAATTAAAAAACTATTTAATTATTGGAACTGGATTCGGGTTGGTGTAATTCACGTATCTAATTACATTAATCCAGTGTTTTCAGCATGTCCCGAAGGGCAGACTAATTGCACCAACCCGAACCCAGTTATATGCAAATCCGAAGAAATTGCATATAACATTAAAAATATAAGTAATCTCAATGGCTCATATATTATTAGTATTGTTTGCGACCATTTTTTAGTAAATAAGAATAAATATATATTGTACTGTTTGGTCTGCATAGGTTTTTTGAGGGGTATATGACCATTAAACTTATTTTCCTCAGTAAACGGCGTACTCTTTTATGGATTACCTTGATTCTTCCAGGATTAAAAAGGCTCTAATTTGAAATATCCATGAAATGATGGTTTCAGAGAATAAAAAAAGGATTTAATATCTCCTTTAAATAAATTAGATCTTTCCCTGATTTTTATACATTTCATCTTAAATGCCTAGTACAAAATACCTAAAGCAATTCTGAATATCAAAACATTAATTGATTAATCGATTTTAGAATTATTATATTCCCGGGCTATTTGACAAGTTACTTTCTTATACCCGTTTTTAAAAATCTGAGTAATCGGTTGGATAAAGTAGCCTTATTACATGTTTGGAAACACTGTTATCATATTCCGCATGAGACTTTAGTTTTATCCAGTCAGGAGAATTTGAGAAAGCTTTCCAATGCGCATCGCGCGAAATCCTGTCTGCAAAAGTAGTCATGTACATAAGATTAGGCATTGTGCTTCCCGAAATTACCTCGGCATTGAATACCGCATTAAATTTAAGGGATTCCATGATATTCATCTCTCCTCCCTCGTTAAACATCTTCACCTTCTGACGGAAAAGATTTTCTGTCGGACCTTCGTAACTTCTTAGTTCATAAATTCTTTTCGAGCGTTTGGTGTTAAACTTGGGGACGAAAAATTTTGGAGAGTAAGGAAATGCTTTTAAAAGAATAGATTCTTTCCTCATATACGGAACATTATCAAAAGACGCATTCAAAAAAGCTGCTCCAACTCTTTGATATTCAACATCTTTTGCAAGAACATTTTGAAGCTTATTAAATTGATCAAGAGAGGTTAACGGTAACCACACAAAAATCTGTTTTCCTGAAGTGGTATCAGAGGGAATAGGTTTAAAAACTCCGACAGTTTTGATGCCGGCACGATGCAAAGCTGGTAAGTAGGCCGATTTTAGATAATTATCAACACGCTCTTCCTGAAGTTTTCCGTTAAGACGAAAAACCTGAATCTGATAGAATTCGCTTCCTGCGGCAGTTACAAATTGCGTTAATGCAAATAATAAAATTACTGCTATTGTCAGTTTTCTTATTGTTTTTTTCATGATGTAATAGTTTAATAATTTATCGCTTAATAGTATGAATCCACTCTAAAAGGAATCTTTTTTAAAATTAATTAAAGTTATAGGTCTAAGAGTTTATACCTATAACTTTCCTATAAAAACCTGCATTGACAAAATAGAAAGTTACCGACTCAATTTTAGCTTATAAGCTTCTTTCAAAACGGAACTAATCCAAAAATAAAGTAAAAAAGCAACATTTTTTACTTTTAGCACAGTTATTTTATGTGTGTGCTCATAAAAACAGATTCATCAATTCTTAAAACAATTTGCTTGTGAAACTGTTTATGCCCGCCCTTAGTCATGTTATATTGTTTCAAGAAATTATTCCCTAAATGGATATAATTGCGTCAAATAGGTCTCTCTGAATATTTTAAAAACAATTAATTAACTAAAATTAAAGATATTTATTTATATGACTTTTCGAAATGGGCTCTTGTTTTAAAATTAAAAACAAACATAATAACCAGAATTAGAATTTATGATATGCAGTTCATCTAATGCTTTCCTCTATTTATGTAACTTTTGCATATTTACAGAATAACCTCATAAATCATAATGGTTTATCAATCAAAAGAAAAAAGAAATTTATTAATACGTTTTTGAAAGTCTTAGAACTTCTAAAAAACTATAAAGGAGTTCCGATTTAGAACTCCTCTATTTTGATATTTTTTATCCTGTCTAGTCTGCAATTACAAAATTGTCTTTAATGAATGAGAAATACTTTTTAATTCTAAATTCACCATACATTATTTCCACAGTGTCGAATCCTTCATCCATTCCATTCCTAACCACTTATCCGGATTGACATAATCCTGCGGTTTCCCCGAGGTACTACGACCATCTATAATATATTTTTCTAACAACTTTCTTATAACTTTCACTGTATCGGGATATTGCTTGCACATATTATGCTGTTCTGATATATCCTTATCCAAATTATACAACTGTATAGATGGTAATCCCAGTTTCTTTGCTTCCTCAGGACCTGGATAACTCCAGCCTCCTGAGCCAGGGCACATTTCAAGCTTCCATTCCCCTTTTCTAAGGGCAAAAAAACCACTACCGGAATGATTAACTGTCGCTTCACGAAACGGCTTCAAATGCTTTTCTCCTGTAAATAAAGACAGCATATTATAACTATCCTCTCCTGCATTTTCCGGAAGTTTTTCTTCAACAATGGCCGCACAGGTAGCCATAAAATCAGTAAGACATACTGTTTGATCACAGGATTTCCCGTATTTTATCTTTCCTGGCCATCGAATAATCAATGGAACACGGTGCCCTCCTTCATATATATCGGCTTTTCCCCCACGAAAAATATAACTCGCTTTATGTCCAAATTTATTTAGCGTCTTAACGCCTATATAAGGAAGAGCAGCCCCGTTATCACTCGTAACTATAAACAATGTGTTTTCTTTTAATCCAAGTGAATCGATTACATTCATTACCCTCCCTATCATATAGTCTACCTCAAGAACATAATCACCGTACTGATTGACACCACTTTTACCCTGAAATTCTTTTGCAGGCAATATAGGTGTATGCGGAGCCGGCATAGGGAAATATAGAAAAAACGGTTTACTGGGATGCTCCCTGTGCTGTCTTCGAATAAAGTCTAATGATATGTCGGTCACATGTGGTAATACCTGCTCATGTTTAAAATCACTACCTGTCAACCCCTTTCGCCACCAGCCGTATTTAGTCTTACTTACAGTATATTTTGTAGGAATTGTTGTTGAATGATTATTCTCAATATAAACATAAGGTTTCATGTCTAATGATGCCGGAATAATATAAGAATAATCAAACCCATGGTTATTGGGAGTATCTGTCAAATATTTTGAAAAATTTATACTATCTTTTTCCCCAGGATAAAACGGCCATCCCAAACCGAGATGCCATTTCCCAATACATGCTGTTGTATAACCATGTTTTTTCAACAAGGAAGCAACTGTCATCCTACCTTTTTCGATCAGTGGCTTAGACATTCCATCAAGCGTTTGTTGTTTCAGAGACGTACGCCAGCAATACCGTCCGGTCAAAATTCCGTAACGACTTGGTGTACATAGGGCTGAGCTGGAATGTGCATCGGTAAAAACCATTCCTTCGTCGGCCAGATTATCCATATTCACAGTTTTCCATGCAGCATGCTTATTAAATGCTGAAACATCACCGTATCCCATGTCATCGGTGAGAATATATACAATATTTGGTCTTTTAAGTATTCTCTTTTCTTTACAGGATGTAATAGTTCCAATAACTGAAACTAATAATAAAAAAATAATTAACTTTTTCATTTTTCAAAATTTTAAATTGTTTATTAGTCGTTTATATTAATCTAAATAACACTAGTAATATTAATTAAGTAGTATTAATTAAAAAGTACCCAGATAATGAAACAAAAATAATTATTTTTAACTATAGTTTCCTGGCTTTTAATTTTCTATTATTTAAATTATTCTATTTTAAAAATTTATTTAAGATTATTTCTAAGCAAATTATCCACAATAAATTAAGTTAGCACTGATATATTAAGCAGTTCGTTTTCTTTCATAAGCCGGTAAAATAAATTTTATTATCTCTTAGGCTCTTTTATTGGCCAGTATAATATCCTCAATCAGTTCCACATAATCTACATTGATTATTTTTCCAATCTCATTCTATATTAATATAACTTAATTTCAGCATTGCTTTATGGGGGTTCGGGTTGGTGTAGTTCGCGCAGCGAATTACATTAACCCGATGTCATCACTCTGTCCCGAAGGGCAGACGGATGACACCAATCCGAACCCCATTTTCGGCAAGTACGAAGGGATTTCCGATAACAATTATGCTAAAATGCTATTTGCCGTTTTTCCATATTTTACTTACTTCCAGAGCAACTGGTTTCGGATTACCATCAAAATCTATGATAGATGTATTTACCGGACATGGAAAACTATCGTGACCCATCCAAATTATAAAGCCACCACAACCAGGAAACCTGGATTTACATGCTTTTAGTGCAATGACAACACCTGTTGTCTGTCTTTCCTGGCTCCATGAAACATACTCCTCAAGCGATCCTGGACTTTTGCCGTTATGATCATTAATATAATCCTTCCACTCTACCCACCAGCTCACCTGTCTCCAAAGAGGATTATCAAGATTTGCAGGAAGAGCTGAATACTTACCCCTATATTTATTAATCATATCAGCTGACATAGCTCCTGCAACTCCTACCTCTGCATGCATAAGAGCATCATCCTGACTCCAGAAATTCCTTACAGCATTCATAGTATGATCTGTCGCTGTATAAGGAAGCTTCCAGGGTCCATGAACATCCCAGTTAATCCCTTTTCCGAAATTTTTCAATTCACCATGAATAGATGGTCCTGAGGGAGAACTAGTTACAAACCTTCTTACGGGATCCTCTGCCTTAACCATTTTTTGCATACTTTTTATCATAGGGTGCTTATCGGTCACAGGAGCTGTCTCTTCAACTTTTCTTAACTCATTACCTCCACACCACAGTAAAACAGATACATGATGTCTGAGACGTTTAATATAACTCTCCGAGATTTTTGACATCGCAAAAATCTCATCAGGAGTTTCAGGTGGATGACTATCGAGTCCTGAAGAAGATAGTGGAAACTCCTGCCATAACATTATACCCATTTCATCGCAGATATCGTAAAACCAGTCTTTCTCTGGAAATCCACCTCCCCATACCCGAAAGATATTAGCTCCCAAGTCTTTATATGTTTTTATGAGTTTGCGATAATCGGATTCTGTCAGATCAGCAAAATTAGGGCGTATCGGAGTCCAGTTAACTCCCTGAAGAAATACAGGTTTACTGTTAACACAGCATATCCAGGGATCTGCCTCAGGAACAGCACCCTTACAAGGCAACCATTCAATATTTTTAAATCCGACTTTACGATTTATCGTCTGACTAACTTTGTTATTAGCATCGTACAGAGTACAATTAAGTTTATACAAAACCTGATCTCCAGAACCATTGGGCCACCATCTTTCAATTTTTAGATTTGACCATACTTTGCCATTATGTAATTCTTTGGCAGGAACTGTCTCTTCAAATACCGGTTTACCAGATTCTTTTGTCAGCTGTACCCGAACTTTTCCCATAAAAGCACTGGGAGATAATTCGGCAGATATACTCAGGGTACCAAGGTTTTTGTCTTTTACAGCATCCGTTGTAATTTTCAGATCCTCAATTCTGGAAGCCTCTTTATCAATAACTTCCATAACAATATTATCCCAAATACCAATCTGGACAATTCGCGGAATCCAGTCCCATCCATAATAAAACCTAGGTTTCCAGTCTTTTATCTTCGATGTATATCCAATCTGTCCCAGGTAGGAAGGTGGACATTCAAATACAATAGCAAGAGTATTGTTACTTACTTTCAGAAACGGAGTGATGTTAAAATTATAAGAAATAAATGTATTGTTAAATTTCCCGCACTCCTTTCCGTTAACCATTATAGCACCATTATCATCAAGACCATAGCAATGCAGGTTTATAACTCTTTCTCTGTTTATCCATTCATCAGGAATTCTTGTGACAAATACCCAATGGCGGTTTTCAATCCATTCAATACCTGTAAAATTACTTCCAATATTCCAGTCCTTAATAATCCCCGCATCTTTTAGAGCTTTTTGTACCGATCCGGGTATTGTTGCAGGTATATTGCTGTATTCAGCTTTCGAACCTGCCAGTTTGGTGAAATTAAAGTTCATTTTCCAGCCCTCTGGCCTGTAACCCCAGAGCTTCCATTCAAGAGAAGACAAATCGTATATATTGCCTGAGTTGCTTTTGTTGCCAACTGTTTGCGAAATTAATAGCCCTTGCGGACCTGTAACCAGCAACAATACTGCAAGGCAAAACAACAATGCTTTATTTTTTTGCATCTTTTATAATTTTTTTAAATTAATATCCCGGAAAATTTGACGTTATAAGATTATTTGCTTTGATCTCTTCTTGTAATTTTCAAATGGCAAAAAAATGGAGAACACAATTGCATATTTCAAGATTAACCTTTTAACACACTAAAATCCAAATTATTATATGTATTAACTAAGTGCCTGATTCAAATATTCATTTTCCTACTCTATACGTTTTAACATCAACAAACGAAAGTCCATCACTTGGGATCCAGGAATCTCCAGTGCTTTTAATGTTAAGAATCCTTTCCCTTTTTTAAGATGAATGGTTCCTACAGGCATTCTCTTAAAGTCTTTCACATAAGATACTTTTCGGGGATTTATTCTATCATGTTCCATCCCTGTTAACGGAGGATTATGAGGTTCTATAATCTTTCCTGTAAGCGTACTGCTGCCAAAGGTAAGTTCGAAAACAGAACCAATATCTTCAGCCGGACAGGTATAATAAATCTCAACCTCAAATTCACCACTTTTCAGTACCTCTGCCTCCCAGGTTATGCTGTCGGTAATACTTATCCAGTTGGTAAAAAATGAACAATTTGGAAAATGGTTTGAGCGTTTAATGTTCCCGCTTGCCTTTCCATCACGTGCAGGGATTTGAGTATACCTGTAATCGGGATGTCCAATAGGGAAAGTACGGGTATCATTTTCCGGAAGTTCTGATAATACTTCTGCCTCCCATCTGTTTTTTGCTTTTGTAAGCTGTTGGACTACTTCCGGCTGCTGAGATGAAATATCAATGGTCTGTCCCGGATCTTTGATCATATCAAACAGTTTCCCGGCAGCTCCTAATCTATATTGCTGACTTCGAACACTGGTTCTTTTACGCCAATAATTAATTAATAAACGATCTTTCCATTCAGTACTTTCTTCTAGTAGTAAAGGTTTAAGACTAACTCCATCCAATGCTTTTTGCGGTTCGTAATCAATTCCGGCCAGATCGCTTAAAGTGGGCAGCAGGTCAATGGCACCGGCAATTTGTGTTATCGTTTTTCCTGCTTTTAATTTTCCTTTCCATTTCATAAACATGGGTGATCGTACTCCTCCCTCATCTGTTGAGCCCTTTTTGCCTTTCATGCCACCATTCCAGCGAATCCCATCTGGACCATTATCCGATAAATAAACAATAATAGTATTATCCGATAATCCCAGTTCTTCAACTTTGGCAGCAACCCGCCCCACATTCCAATCAATATTTTCGCACATTGCCAAAGCTGCCCTGGTTAATTGAATATTCTCTTTCTCAGGCTCACGATTACGCATTTTCAACTCCCGGGTTTCAAATTTTTTCCACCATTTATCAGGAACCTGCATAGGACAGTGTGGTGTGTTATAGGGCAGATATAAAAAAAACGGATTATCTTTGTTCTCTTCCATAAATGCTAATCCGTGATCGGTTAAATCGTTGATAATAAAACCTTTTCCTTTAACAATTTCACCATTGTGTTCTAACATTGGCGAGAAATAATTTCCCCAGTGACCGGAGCAAAAGCCATAGAAATCGTCGAAGCCACGAGCATTGGGGTGATAAGGCGGTTGCATGCCATTATGCCATTTCCCATATGCAGCTGTAGCATAACCGGCATCCTTAAATACTTGGGCAATTGTAGTTTCGTCCAGATCAAGACGTTCACCTCCTGCGGATGTAGAATACACCCCGCCACGCACATGATACCTGCCTGTGAGCAATTCGGCACGAGTAGGAGAGCAAACCGGACAAACAAAAAAATTATCAAAAGTAACACCTGTTTTAGCCAAATTATCGATATTTGGAGTACTCAGATTTGTATTTCCACTATTACTAAGGTCGCCCCAGCCTTGATCGTCGGATAAAATCACAATTACATTGGGTTTCGTTTTAACCTCCTTCTCTGTAAAAGAAAAAAATAAAAAGGTAAGGGAGATAAAGACAAATAATTTAATCATTGATAATTTCTGTTTCATTTTAATTCTGAATTAAAGTTTTTTAAATGTATTAACTTTCTCATATTAGAATAAATTCCTGATACTAACGGTGTTTGTCTTTTTGATTTTTTTGAAACAACATTCATTAGAAATTTTAAATGTAGCTGATGTCTTTTATTAATTGAAATATTATAAGTTATTGCATTCCCAGATAATTAAAATATTAGGATCGTGTAGTCTTGTCTGCAATTAGCATACTTGCCTTACTAAAACCAGAACGATGACTATTCCTCTCTCAATTAATTTAAAAGTCATATTTTATGAATTTTGTTCATTATTAAAATTGAATTTAAAAAGATAATCTTTTGTAACAAGACATTAGATTATTTAATTTCCTACAATGAATCAGACTAATTTCTTTAAATTAATATCCCATATACGTTATTTCAAAAAAATAAAATAACGTATATGGAAAAGATAATGAACTATGATCCAGATTCAGTTTCTAAATTTGGATTTGTTTGTATTTCGGTTAGAGGAACAGGAAACAATAGTTCTTTCTCGGAATATATTTCCCCCCAATTGTTTACAAATCCAATAAAATTAACATATTCTCCAGATGCATCATCCCGAATTTGACGTGTTCTTATCATATCAAACCACATTCTATTTTCATAGCATAATTCAAAATAACGCTGATCCCAAACAGCTTTCTTAAAAACATCCAAATTTGAATTAGTGAAAGCAGATAAAGTTGCACGATTTCTTATAGCATTCAATGCGTCAAAAGCTGTTTGATTTGGTGCTCCATCCGCCATTGCCTGAGCTTCCGCATACATTAATAATACATCTGCATATCTGTATATCGACCAATTTAAACCTGATTGTCCTACTATATCAATTGCATCTTGGTCAAAGAATTTATGTATATATGGTGCATTAAAATCCATGAATTCAAGTTCAGGGGCATTGGCTGAAAATTTACTTGGATTACCTTTATAGGTAGTGAAAAAAAACTGCTTTTCATCTGTTCTTTTATCTCCGGATACATAACTTTCAACAAACTCTCTTGTAGGAATTAAACTCCCATACTCAAGCTCAAATGCAGACATCCCACTTCTTGATGGTAGTACTACTCGAACCATATCGTTCGACCTCTTATTTACAGAAAATTGTACTTGAAATATAAACTCGCCTTTGTTATTATTTGTAGGATTCCATAAATCTTCATATTCAGGGAACAATGAATAACTTCCAGAATTGATAACTTCCAGGGAACGTTTTGCAGATTCAGCAAAATATTGTGATCCTCCCTGAACCGGATAACCAGCATAAGTAAGATAAACATCTGCAATTAAAGTTTTAACAGCGCCCATAGAAACCCTACCTGTTTCATCCTTATATGGTAATTGAGATTTTTCGGCATACAATAAATCTGGAATTATTATTTCATCATAGATTTCTTTAACTGGAGATTTGGTTACTTGTAATTCACTTAATTCTGTTTGAGGAATTACAATCTTTGGAACATCTCCAAAAATTCTTATCAGGTAAAAATAATACAGTGCACGCATAAATTTAACTTCCCCCATATATTGTGAAATCAGGTTTTCATCAACTGAACCTGCAAATTCAGGAATTTTAAATAAAGCAAAATTACACTTAGCGATACCAGCATAACAACCTTGCCACCATTCTTCTATATATGGAGATCGAGTACTAATTGTTAAATCTTCAAATTCCTTAAAATTACTTTGCGAATTTTCAGAAGTAACCTTTCCTGTCATGTATTCCAAAAGTAAAGTTGTGTTTCCTCCCCAGCTAAACGCAGATTCGTTAAAAACGGTTGTGTTATCATAAGCACTAAAAGCTAATGCAGCACATGACTCTTTACTGGTCAATAGTGACTGAGTTGTCATTGTTCCTGTAGGTTCTTCATTCAAAAAATCATCACAAGAAATAAATACAAC
>Ga0172378_10005142_pt1 | contig 12210 bp, 9 predicted proteins | sample GrowelOW332metaG_FD_119755 | JGI IMG/M metagenome (GOLD analysis project Ga0172378, IMG submission 119755) | Groundwater microbial communities from an aquifer near a municipal landfill in Southern Ontario, Canada - Pumphouse #3_1 metaG | ecosystem: Environmental > Aquatic > Deep subsurface >...
CGTGGGGCGTGAAAGTGACGCGTTACGAGATCAAAAATATCACTCCGCCGCAGACCATCCGCGACGCCATGGAAAAACAGATGCGCGCTGAACGTGAAAAACGCGCTCTGATCGCCGAATCCGAAGGCGACCGTCAGGCGAAGATCAACCGTGCGGAAGGCGATAAGCAGGAAGCGATCGCCAAATCTGAGGGTGAGAAGATGAAGCGCGTCAATGAGGCGGCGGGCCGTGCTCAAGAGATCCTGCTGGTGGCCGAGGCGCAGGCCAACGGTCTTCGTCAGGTGGCGTCCGCGATCAATGAGCAGGGGGGCATGAACGCGGTGAATATGCAGTTGGCCCAGCAGTACTTGACTGAGTTCGGCAAGATGGCCAAGGTCAACAACACCATGATCATTCCGTCTGATCTCGCGAACGTCGCGGGTGTGCTGAAGGCTGCGACCTCGATCGTCAAGGATGTGAAGTAACCGGTTTCTTGTTCTTGAGGTTTTCCGTGTGCGGGGCGGGATCGAAAGGTGCCGCCCTTTCTTATTTCATCATCACATAGAAGAGCACGCAGAAGAAGTGGCAAATCGTGCCGGCCAACACAAAAAGGTGCCAGACCGCATGGTGAAACGGCATGATCCGCCACAAATAAAAGATGGTGCCAAGCGTATAGAGACCGCCGCCGACCACGAGCCAGATGAACCCCGCCGCGGGCAGGGCCTCCATCAGCGGCTTAATGGCGATCACAACGATCCACCCCATGCCGATGTAGGCGAGGGTTGAGACGAATCGCCATTTGCCGGTCGTGAAGAGCTTAACGATCACACCCGCAATCGTCAGCCCCCACACGATGCCGAAGATCGTCCAAGCCAGGGTCTCATGCGACTGTCTTAAGGTCACCAGCATAAAAGGCGTGTAGGACCCGGCGATCAGGAAGTAGATCGCCATATGGTCGCAGATCTCCAGAATTTGTTTTGAACGCTGATGTGTGACGGCGTGATAAACCGATGAGGTGGTATAGAGCAGGATAACCGTTGCGCCGAAAACCGCACCGCTGACGACCTTCCACGCGACTTGCGTACCGCTTTGCACGGCGAACACGACCATCAACGCCAGCATGGCCGCGCCAAGGTAACTCCCGATCGCATGGATGACGCTATGGGAGATTTCTTCGGGAATGGAATAGTCTCTCGGGGTCCGGAGGCGCATGGTGCAGGGCACTTTCTTGAAAGGGTCAACCGGTAAGATAATCCGCGCCGAGGGCGGCGCGTAAACGCTACAGGTCCGCCAGATACGTGTTGATGGATGCGGCCGCCCGGCGGCCTTCGCCCATCGCAAGGATTACGGTCGCTGCGCCGAGCACGATGTCTCCTCCCGCATAGATGCCGTCGATCGACGTCTTGCCGGTTTCATCCACAATGATGTTGCCGTGCTTGTTGACTTCGAGGCCTTGGGTGGTCTGACTGATCAACGGGTTAGAGCCGTTGCCGATCGCCACGATTACGGTGTCTATCTCCATCAGAAATTCGCTGCCTTTAACGGGTACCGGGCTGCGCCGACCGGACGCGTCGGGATCGCCCAATTCGTAGCGCAGACATTCCAGATGCGTTACGCAGTCGTTGGCGTCGCCGAGAATGCGTACCGCGTTCTGAAGCATGTGGAACAGCACGCCCTCTTCGCGCGCGTGGCCGACTTCCTCAACGCGGGCCGGATCTCCTTCTCGGTGCGGCGGTAGACGAGGTGGACTTCTTCGGCGCCGAGGCGCAGGGCCATTCGGGCCGCATCCATTGCGACGTTGCCGCCGCCGAGAACCGCAACTTTTTTTGAATGGTAAAGCGGGGTATGGGCGTGTTCCGTATCATAGGCCTTCATCAGGTTCGCGCGCGTCAGGTATTCGTTTGCCGAAAAAACGCCTACGAGGTTTTCACCCGGTATGTTCATGAACTTGGGCAGTCCCGCGCCGGTTCCGACAAAAACGGCATTGAAGCCATCCCGGGTCATCAGGTCCTGCAATTTACGCGTGCGGCCCACCACATAATTGGTTTCGAGCTTAACGCCCATCGCGACTAACGTGTCGATTTCTTTCTGGACGATCGATTTGGGCAACCGGAATTCCGGAATGCCATAGATCAGCACGCCGCCCGGCTTGTGGAACGCCTCATACATCGTGACGTCATGACCCTCGCGGCGCACATCGGCGGCGACCGTGATGCTTGCTGGCCCGCTTCCGATGACGGCAACTTTTTTGCCTGTGCCGGGTTTTACTTCGGGTACGCCCTGTTTGCCGCTTTCGCGGCGCAGATCGGCGACGAAACGCTCAATGCGCCCGATGGCGACAGCTTTGTCGACGTTCTTCAGCGCTTTACCGAGCGTACAAGGCGCTTGGCACTGGACTTCCTGTGGGCAAACACGGCCGCATACGGCGGGCAACAGGCTGTTTTCGCCGATGATCGCTGCGGCTTCGTCGAAGCGGCCCTCCGCTGCGGCCTTGAGGAAATCGGGGATGCGGATACGCACCGGGCATCCCGACACGCAGGGCGCGTTTTTGCACTGGAGACAGCGCTTGGCTTCGAGCTGAGCTTGTTCGGCGGAGTAGCCGAGCGCCACCTCGTTCATATTATGGCGCCGGATTTCGGGCGCCTGCGCCGGCATCGCTTGCGCCGGAATGGACAAGCGGTCTTTGGGCGTGAGCGTTTTACCGGAAAGGTCCGCCAATTGGGCGGCTGCGGCCTGATAAAGGGATTCTGGAGTGGCGTGCATATCGAAAGAGGGGGTTTGGGGGTTGGAGTTTGGGCCCTGCGGCCGTCTTTGTGTTTTACGCGTGTTCTTGGCCGAGGGCGTTCGCGGCCGCTTCAAGTCGGCAATGATGGTCCTTGTGATCGGCTTCCTCGCGCGGCTTGTATGCGCGCAGACGTTTCATCATGTTGTCGAAATCCACCTGATGACCATCGAACTCGGGTCCGTCTACGCAGACGAATTTGGTTTTGCCGCCGACGGTGACGCGACAACCGCCGCACATGCCCGTGCCATCGATCATGATCGTGTTGAGCGAGACGACGGTATGTACGCCGAAGGGGCGGGTGGTCTCCGCGCAGAATTTCATCATGATGGGCGGCCCTGCGACCACGACCATGTCGGGCTGAGGCGTCTGCGCGCACAGCTCTTTCAACGGCTCGGTCACGAGCGCCTTCCGGCCGTAAGAACCGTCGTCTGTGACGATGATCAGCGCATCGGCGATCTTACGCATTTGCTCTTCCATAATGAGCAGCGATTTGTTTCGCGCCCCCATGATGACGGTGACTTTGTTTCCCGCGGCTTTCATGGCTTGGGCGATCGGATGGACCGGCGCCACGCCGATGCCGCCGCCGACGCAGACGACGTGTCCGACTTTCTCAATGCGGGTCGGTTGTCCAAGCGGTCCCAGCAGGGCCGCGATGGAATCGCCCACCTGTTTTTCAGCCAGCAGGTGGGTGGTTTTCCCGACGGTCTGAAAAATCAGGGTGATGGTGCCCCGGACCGGATCGGCGTCGGCGATGGTGAGCGGAATGCGTTCGCCGATGGCGGTGTCGATTTGCAAAATGATGAATTGTCCGGGCTTGCGCTCGCGCGAAATAAGCGGCGACTCGATCTCCAAGAGGAAGACCTCTGCGGAAAGTTGTGTTTTCTTGACGATTCTGTTCATAATAATGACTTTTTCAGTGTTCTAAAACGTAAACATTACCAGATTTTCAGGCTAATCGCAACCCTTGGCGACTCTCAGCAGGGGATGCGCGTCTTGCACGCCGCGCTTGTTTGCGGCGCGAGTTCACCGTATACTGTTGCCAATGACGACTTCTCAGCAAAATGTGAAATCCCGTGTGGTGGCGATCGTGGGCCGCCCAAATGTCGGTAAATCGGCGATCTTTAACCGCATTGCGGGGAGGCGCGTCGCGATTGTGCATGACGAGAGTGGCGTGACGCGTGACCGGCTCATGCGTGAGGTCGATTGGGAGGACCAGCGTTTCACCTTGATCGATACCGGTGGCGTGGCGATTCTTTCTTGCCAGAACGAGAAGAATCCGATCGAGGCGGGAATCCGTGCCCAAGTTGATTCGGCGCTGGATGACGCGGCGGTGGCGATTCTCGTGGTGGACGTGCAGGCGGGTGTGCATCCGCTGGATGAGGAGGTCGCGCGCATCGTGCGTAAGGCGGGCGTTCCCTGCGTGGTTGCGGTCAACAAGTGCGACCAGCTTCAGCATGAAGTGGGCGTGGATGAGTTTTCTCGGTTGGGCTTTGTCTGTTTCCCGGTGGCGGCGCAGCACAATCGCGGCATGGGCGAACTGATGGAGGCCGTCTTGCCGCATTTGCCCGCCGCGCATAATGAGACGGTTGAGAAACCGATGCGTGTGGCGATCGTGGGACGGCCGAACGCCGGCAAATCGTCGTATATTAACCGTTTGCTGCGTGCGGAACGCGTGATCGTTTCCGATGTGGCGGGGACTACGCGCGATTCGATTGACGTGCCGTTCACCATCGGCTCCGGTGAACTGGCTCGGCATTATATTCTGGTGGATACGGCCGGCATGCGGCACAAGCACAGCATCGATAATGCCGTGGAGCGGTTCAGCCTGTTTCGTGCGGAGGAGAGCATCAAGGGTGCCGACGTGGTGGTGCTGATGCTGGATCCCGAACTGGGCCCGACCGTGCAGGACAAACATATCGCCGCCCTGATTCAGGAGAACAAGAAGGGCTGTGTGATCCTGATGAACAAGTGGGATATCGCCGAAGAGAACGGTATGACCCAGACCAAGACCGAGCCGGTGCTGCGGCAGGTGATGCCCTTCATGAGCTATGCGCCTGTGGTGTTTATTTCGGCAAAGACGGGTTTTAATGTGCGCAAGAGCATTGAGGTTATCGATGCGGTTGCCGCCCAGACGCAGGTGAAACTGCCGACCGGGATGTTGAACCGTACGCTGGTGGAAGCGACGCACCGCGTCGTTGCGCCGGCCAAAGCCGGTCATCGCCTTCGCGTCTATTATGCGGTGCAGATCCGTACCGCGCCGATTTCGATCCGGATGTTTGTGAACGACCCCAAGCTGGCGACCAAACAGTATACCGATTTTATGACGCGCACGTTGCGCGAACGGTTCGGGCTCGAGGGTGCGCCGGTGGATATCCTCTATCGTGCCCGCTCGCGTCCTGAGGTCGGTCCGCGCGCGTTGTCGACGCGCGTCAGAGCGAAGAAACGGCCGCATGACGACCGTGGCGAGATTCCCGAAGACGCGTTTTTCGACGCGGAACTTGATTGAGCGCGCAGACGGGGACGTCTCGCCCGTTGCCGCACTGCGAAGTGGCGCGTGTTTGCCGGTATCCTGTCAGCGTCCGCACGGGCGATGTCTCGTCGGAATTCGCGCGCCGTCGCGTCTCTTGCGGCTTATGACGCGCACGCGTCACGCTAACGGAGCGGTTCCCACTTCCCCGCTTGTATGAGCCGGAAGACATTGCTAAACTTGGCCATACTATAAAGCGGTTTGTTCCTGAAGGGTGAGCAAGTGAAAGGGACGCGGTATGAGGAACAAGGTGACGGTTTTTCTGGCGCTTGTTTTCTGCGCGGTATCGGTTCTTGCGGGGGAAGTCGGGGCAGCACCTCAGGCGGCGGCCGTATCGTCGGCACGTTTCATCCTGCAGCTCGGCGTGCTGGTCTTTGCCGCAAAAGTCGGCGGTCGGCTGTTTGAGAACTGGAAGTTGCCGATCGTGCTGGGTGAACTGCTGGCCGGCGTGGCGGTGGGGCCGTATCTTCTTGGCGGGTTTGCGCTCCCTCTTTTCCCCGACGGGCTTATGTCTGATGCCCGTGCTGTGTGGAATTTGCAGGGCCCCGTTTTCGGCATCGTGACGGTCTCGTTGGTGGTTCTCTTTTTTCTTATCGGACTTGGCACGGATCTTCGGCAGATCCGCCGATCTCCGGCCGGCGGGGTTGTGGCCGGACTTGCCGGCTTTGCTTTGTCGTTCGGAGTGACGCTGGTGATTCTTGAGAAGGTCTCGCCGGCGCTTTCGGGATCGGCCGGATGGAATTGGATGACCCCTCGGGCGCTTTTGGTCGCGACCGTGGTGTCGGTGACCTCGGTGGGCGTGATGGCGCGGATGCTGTCGACGCGGTTGCGTCTTGAGTCGCCGTCAGGCACGGTCGCGTTGGCGGCCGGAATGACCAACAATGTGGCGGGCCTGTTTTTGTTTACGGTTTTTTCCGGCACCGTTATTGGTCATGCGGAGAATGCGCGGCTAAATCTTTTTTTGCTGTCGACGATGATGCTTCGTGCGCTGATCGGATTCGGCGTTGTCGCGGTGTGCGGATTTCCGATCGCGCGATATGTGAACGATCTCGCGCTGCGTGAAAAAAGTTATACCGGCGCGTTTGTGGTTTCCGCGGCCAGCCTTTTGATCGCCGCCGGTTTAATGGGGGCCTTGGGGCTCTCGGTCATGGCCGGCGCGTATATGATGGGTATCGCGTTTTCCTCTACGGATCTGCGGCACGAGATCCGCGAACGGCTTGACTTTGTCAATGTGGTACTGGTGCCGGCGTGTTTCGCGGCCTTGGGTATGCAGATTAACCCGAACCTGCTGGCGGATACGGGGGTCGTCGCCGCCGCCGTGTCTGTCGCCTCCGGCGCAGCGGTTGCGGGGCTGGTGGGCTGTGCGATTCCGGCGGCCTTGGCGGAATTAAACGCGGTCGGGTGTCTGCGTGTGGGCGTCACATCGCTATCGCGCGGTGAGCTTTCCTTGGCCCTGCTGTCTGCGGTGATGGGGATGACGACATTGCCGTCCGGCGTCTTCTTCGGCATCGTTGCCCTGGTTATCATGTCCTGCATTTTTGCGCCTTTTCTGACGGAGTGCTCGTTTGCGAAGGGAGGCAATGGCACGCGCAAGAACTATGTGGTGCCGGAACTCGTGAAGATTGCTTTTCAATTTCCGTCGCAGCAGACCGCCATGCTGATGATTAATCGCGCCGTGGCGATTTTCGAAGATGACGGTTTTTACGCGCATCTGCTCAACCGGCATCAAGTGCTCTATCGGATCAGCCGTGAGTCGCAGGTGATTCACTTGCAGGGGCGGGAGGGAGAGGTGTTCTTCGAGTGTTCTGAGCGGGAGCGTTCGCTGATCAACACGGTGATGATGGAACTCTCTTCGGGCGTCGAACAAAGCTTGCGTGAACTGCAGAAGCCGTTGGACGATGTGGCGCTCCGAAAGAATATGCAGAGCGTCGCACCCTCCTCGGCCGCCGCAGTGGCTTCAAACATGCTCAAGAATCGCTTTGCGATTGAAGCGCTTAAGCCGCGGCTGCTGGCGACGACCAAGCAAGGCGCAATCTCGGAGCTGGTGAGCCTGTTGTACGAGAACGGATTGGTGATGGATCGTGAACGGGCGGTGCAGGCTGTGTTCGAGCGCGAACAAGGACTCTCCACCGGTCTGGAGCACGGGTTGGCCATTCCTCATGCGCGCACGGATGCGGTGACGCGTCTGGTGTGCGCGGTTGGTTTGAAGAAAGAGGGTGTGGATTTCGATGCTGCGGACGGTAAACCCGCGCGTATCGTGGTGCTGGTCTTGGCTCCCGACAATGCGGCAACGCCTCAATTGCAGTTGATTGCGCAGGTGTGCCGGTTGCTGGACGGGAAGGGGCGTGCCGAGTTGCTGGCGTGCGAGACCTCCGAGGATATGCTTTGCGTGTTGACGGCGGGGGCCGGAAGTGTTGCGCCGGCTTCGAATGGAAAACGGCCTTCGGTGTTGGCGGCGTGTCTGCAGTGGCAGAGCATTTCGCTCGACATGGCGGTTCCGTCGGATCAGGCGCAGGCGCTCTCTTTCCTGCTGTCATTGTGTGCGCGTAACGATGCGGTGGGCGCGGTGGAGGAGATTCGCAAAGAGCTTCAGGGCCTGCCGTCTTTGGTGCCCGAGAGATTGGGCAATGACGTTGCGCAGTTTGTGATCGAGACCCCCAACGTCTATCGTCCGGTCGCGTCGCTGGGCGTGTGTGCTCAGGGTGTGGCGTGTGCCGATGGAGGACGCAGCCGCGTGTGTGTGATGGTGCTATATCCTCCTTCGGCGGCGAGCGATGTGGCGTGTGTGAAGGCGGCGCTGGCGCATGCGTTAGATGCGCAAGGGCTGGCCATGCTGTTGGCGGCGACCAACAGCAAAGATGCGCATAGCGTTTTACTGAAGATATAAGGGGCGTAGGCGTTCAACGGGGGAGGGCTTGGGCGCGCGTTCGGCGTAATGGCCGTGGGAGCTGCGCGGATAGAAACGAAAACGCCGAAGGCCTCTCCGGGAGTTGAGCCTTCAGCGTTGAGCGTGTTCACTCTTCGGCGTCTAACAGGCTATGAACGGTAGTTGGGAGCTTCCTTGATGATCTTCACGTCGTGCGGATGAGCTTCGCGCACACCCGCGTTGGTGACGCGGTAGAAGAGGCCATTGCGCTTAAGCTCGTCGATCGTGTGCGCGCCGCAGTAACCGAGCGAAGAACGCAGTCCGCCGCAGAATTGCGTCATGAGTTTTTTGACCGAACCGGCCAAAGGGACAATGCCTTCGATGCCCTGCGGCACCAAATCGTCCTCTTTTACGTTATCCTGGCCATAGCGCTGACGGCTGCCTTTGCCCTCTTTCATGGCGGCGAGGCTGCCCATGCCGCGATAGACGACGAAATGGCGGCCTTCGTGAATGATCTTCTCTCCCGGGCTCTCTTCGGTTCCCGCGAGGATCGACCCGAGCATCACGGTATCCGCGCCGGCGACCAGCGCCTTAGGCACGTCGCCCGAGTGTCGAATGCCGCCGTCGGCGATGACCGGAATCTCATCGCCGACCGCTTGCGCCGCATTGTACACGGCGGTGATTTGGGGGATGCCGACGCCGCAGACGACGCGAGTGGTGCAGATGGAACCGGGGCCGATGCCGACTTTGACGGCATGCGCACCGGCTTTCATCAAGGCTGACGCGCCTTCTGCGGTGGCGATGTTGCCGCCGATCACATCGATGTCGGGATAGTGCTGGTTGATCCATGTCACCATGTCGAGAATGCCTTTGGAGTGGCCGTGGGCGCTGTCGACGACGACGACATCGACTTCCTCTTCCGCGAGCATCGCCATGCGGTCGTGGTCGCCCGCACTGACGGCGGCTGCCACGCGCAAACGATAACGGCTGTCGCGCGTGTAGAGGGGCTGGGCGTTCTCGACCAGCTCCAGCACATCGGTGAAAGAATAGAGTCCGACAAGGAGACCGTCCCGGTCGACGAGCGGAAGCTTGCCGATCTTGTTCTCCATCATGATGGTGTAGGCTTGTTCCAGCGTGGTGCCGGGCTCGGCGGTGATGACGCGTGTGGTCATCACATCCTTGGCGCGCGTCGCCGTTTTCTTGGCGAAGCGGATGTCGCTGGAGGTCACGATTCCCGCGAGCTTATTCTGATCGTCGATGATGGGGAAGCCGCTGAAAGAGAGGTGGTGTTCCTCACGGTATTCGTGGATGTAGGATAGCGTGTCGCTGGCACGGAAGGCCACGGGCTTCATGATGAGGCCGTTGAGATGATGCTTTACGCGACGGACATGCTGCGCCTGCACTTCGGGCGGGAGGTTCTTATGGATCACGCCGATGCCGCCGAGCATGGCCATCGCGGTGGCCATTCCCGCTTCCGTGACCGTGTCCATCGCGGCGCTGACAAAAGGAATGTTGAGAGTGATGCGGCTGGTTAAGCGGGAAGCCAGATTAGTCTGGTCCGGAAGAAAATCGGCGTATCGTGTGACGAGCGTCACGTCGTCGAAAGTCAGGCCCTCAAAGGGGAACTGTTTCATGAAAGCGGCTACCTGAGAATTGACATGCATTAAAGACCTCCGAATCGTTTTGCTTTCCCGTAATTATATATCCTATTTGAGGACATTTGGCAATCGTGAATACGGAAAAACAATAACGGCTTCGATTCGGAGCGTTGGAACGGATGATGCGCGGCCTATGTTCGATGCGTTGTCTTGCAAGTTGGGCGCAACCGTTGGGCGTAACGCGCTCCGAATGGGGTGAACCGCTCTTCAAATGCCTTTCAACGCTCTTTCCGAAGGGGAGATGAATGATACGCCCGTTTACAGCATATCGCGAATTTTGTTGGCTTCGCGGATCAGCATGGCGAGCTTCTCGAAGTCGTTTGTTTCTAGGCAGTGTTTGATTTCCAAGACGCGTTCGGAAAAGGCGTCGATGGCTTTCAGCACATGTTCGCGATTCTGTTTAAAGATCGGCACCCACATTTCGGGCGAGCTTTTTGCCAATCGCACGGTGGAGGCGAATCCGCCCCCCGCCAGACGAGGAACGGCGTAGCCCGCCTTTTCCTCGCCCTGTACCGCCAACGAAAGCGCATAGGCTGCGACATGCGAGAGATGCGAGACGTAAGCCGCATGGCGATCATGCTGCTCGGCGTTCATGAATTCGAATTTGAGACCTACGGCGTGGAAAATCTCGAGCGCGGTTTTACAGGCGTCAGGAGCGCTCCGGTCGAGATCGCAGAGCAAGACGGTTTTACCTTTAAAAAGGTCTTCCTGCGCCGCATCCGGACCGGCGTTCTCCGTGCCCGCCATAGGATGCGCGGCCACATAGCGCTCGCGATGGGGATGGTTCCGAACGGTTTCCTCGATCTGGAATTTGGTGGACCCGAGATCGATCACCGTTTGTGACGGGCTCACGCCGTCAAGCAGTTGGGGTAAAAGCGTTTCGATGGCGTTGACCGGTACGGCGAGAAGGATCACATCGCTGTGTCGCAACGCTTCTTCGCGCGTGACGATGCGGTCGACAAGTCCGAGTTGCAGCGCGCGGGCGGCGTGTTCATCCGAGGATTCAACGCCGAGCAGTTCCGATGCGAGGCCCGCTTTGCGCAGGTCTTTTGCGAAAGAGCCGCCGATGAGACCGAGTCCGATGATGGAGAGGGTCATAGGTGTGCTTGGGGTTGGGTGTTAATGTGCGGTACGGTTTCCCGTATCGGGTTGGGAAGATCCAGAAGCCGGGCGGCGTTTTCCCAGAGAATCTGCCGCTGTTCGGCCTTGGTGAAAGATTGTGCGAGAAAGGCGTCGAGGACCCGGGCGGGTGTCTGCCATGGCGCGTCTGAACCGAAAAGAATTTTGTCTGCGCCGTGTTTTCTGACCATGCGCACGATTTGCTCGTCGGACATCCAGAAGAAGGTGTGCGAGAGATCGAGATAGAGCTTTTTCCCGATCAGCACTTCTTCCGACTCGTCCCACATCTGGAAGCCGCCGAGGTGCGCGGCGACGAGCGTCAGGCCGGGATAACGCGCGATTAAAGCGGCGATAGACGAGGGTGAGGTGTGAAACGGCGGCGTGAAGACGCGTTCTCCTCCCGCATGCAAGAAGATGAACAACCCCAGCCCGCAACAGGTTTCCCAGACCGGTATGAGGCGCGGATCATCCAGCGTGAACGCCTGATACTCGGGGTGCAGCTTAACACCCTTAAAGCCGGCCGCCCGCGCTGCGGCTAGCGTGCCGGGGATATCAGGGGTGTCGGGATGAACGGTGGCGAGGCTGTAGATCTTGCCTTGGTTGTTGGCCGCGGCCCAATCGTTGATCGAATCGACCTGACTCGGTTTCGTCGCAACCGGCAGGTTGAGTGAACCGAAGATGCCCGATTCGGCCAAATTCAGCTTCATGCCTTCAACCGTACCGTCGAAAGCGGGGGCGTTTCCAAACCGATGAGCGAGTTGCCCGACCGCTTTCTGGGCGAGGGGGTCCGGATAGAGATGAACATGAAAATCAAAGACTGGAAAGAACGGTTTCATAAGAGACGGCTTATTGTAGAGCGCTGATAATAGGTGTGCAAGTGAAAGCTGAACGGTTGCGCCGTCCGGTTATTCTGCGGGGTCGGAGGGTGGACTCGCATGGCGGGCTGTGATATGTTTGGCAATCATCAGATTCGGGGAAGAACGGAAGAATCGGAAAAAAGGGGAGGCGTATGAAGAGGTGTTCGGATATCTGCGTCGGGCGGTGGGCCGCGCTGCTGGCGCTGATGTTTTCCGGAGGTTGTTTGTCGTATCGCGAGTCGAACACGGCTCGGGCTCCGGAAGAACAGATGTTGTTGAGCAAGGCCGTGGATTATGCGTTGGCCGACGCGGTTCCGACGCAATTGGTCGGCCGGCGCGTGTTTTTGGACGTATCGAACTTAGATTGCCCGGATAAAGCCTATGTTGCGGATGCGGTTCGTCAGGGCCTTGCCGTCAAG
>Ga0172378_10005143_pt1 | contig 12210 bp, 7 predicted proteins | sample GrowelOW332metaG_FD_119755 | JGI IMG/M metagenome (GOLD analysis project Ga0172378, IMG submission 119755) | Groundwater microbial communities from an aquifer near a municipal landfill in Southern Ontario, Canada - Pumphouse #3_1 metaG | ecosystem: Environmental > Aquatic > Deep subsurface >...
CTCAAAAGCGAGTGCAAAGATACTCTCTTTTTCGGATTATACAAACTATTTATTGTATTTTTGTAAGAAATTATTTAGAAAATATTTTTCAGTTAGCTCAATCTGCTGAAATTTAAAAACTTAAAAATGGCAGGTATTTATATTCATATTCCGTTTTGCAAAAAAAGATGTTCTTATTGCGACTTCTATACAGAAATAGCACCTAAATTAATTCCCTCTTTAGTTGATGCAATTGTTTCAGAACTCCACTTAAGAAAAAGTTATTTACAAGAAGAATCTATAAAAACAATATATTTTGGTGGTGGAACTCCCAGTATTTTATCTAAATCTCAATTTCAAAAAATTATTGATACAATCTATCATTTATTTGTAGTTGAGAAAAATGCAGAAATTACATTTGAAGCAAATCCGGATGATTTAACTCCCGAATTTTTTAGCTCAATTTCAAGTCTTCCATTTAATAGAATTAGTATAGGCATACAATCGTTTGACGATGACGATTTAAAAAGGATTAACCGTCGACATACAGCACAAGAAGCAATTATTGCAGTTAATAACGCACAACGAGCAGGTTTTACTAATATTAGCATTGATTTAATATATGGCTTACCTTATCAAACGGTGGAAGGTTGGGTAAACCAATTGGACATTGCACTGAGTTTGGGAATTCAACATATTTCAGCTTATGGTTTGACATACGAAGAGGGAACACAATTATGGAAACAAAAAGAAGCCAATGAAATAGAAGGTGTTGACGATGATACAATGAATGAAATGTATGCAATATTACTAAAGAAAATGGATGGGAATGGTTTTGAAAGATATGAGATTTCGAATTTTTCATTAGCCGGATTTCGTTCAAGACACAATACATCTTATTGGAAACAAGAGCCATATATCGGTGTGGGGCCTTCGGCGCATTCCTACAACATAAAGTCAAGACAATGGAATATAGCTTCCATAACAAATTATATTAAGGCTCTAAACAACAATGAATTGTTTTTCGAAAAGGAAGAATTAACCCTTTTCGACAAATATAATGACTATGTTATGATTTCGCTCAGGACAAAAGAAGGAATTGATTTACAAAAAATTGAATCGGATTTTGGCACTGAACTTGCCAACTATTGCTTAAAAAATATAAAAACATTTATTGATAGTGAAAAAGTTGATAAAATAGACTATAAATTACGTTTAACACCCACTGGAATACAGATTTCTAATCTAATATTAACAGAACTTATGAAGCTGTAATTGTAAATAAATTACTACTTTTGTAAACTCATTAAGTTTCACCGAATACAGATAAAATGACATCAAAAAGTAATCTTCGTTCGAAATTCACCCTTTTCTTTTGGCTGGCTTTTAGCATTGCAATTGTTTGTATTGTTTTAGTTTTCACTTTTATCAGTATTGGTTGGATTGGCTACTTACCTCCGGTAGATGAATTGCAAAACCCCAAAAATAAATATGCAACTGAAATTTATTCGTCTGATTTAGTCCTATTGGGAAAATATTTCTATAGTAAAGAAAACCGTGTTGCTGTACAATATAGTGAAATCTCATCCAATGTTGTAAACGCACTTGTCGCAACCGAGGATGTACGCTATTATGACCATTCGGGAATTGACGGAAGAGCTTTGACAAGAGCAATCATTAAAACAGGTATTTTACAATCAAAAAGTTCAGGTGGTGGTAGTACTATTACGCAACAACTTGCAAAACAACTTTACTCTCCTGAAGCAGATAATTTTATACAAAGAATTTTTCAGAAACCTATTGAATGGGTAATTTCAGTAAAACTTGAAAAATTGTATACCAAAGAGGAAATAATCACTATGTACCTCAACAAGTTCGATTTTTTAAATAATGCTGTTGGAATAAAATCGGCTGCACAAATATATTTCAGTACATCACCCTACAAACTTAAAATTGAAGAAGCTGCAACACTGATTGGCATGTGTAAAAATCCATCGTTGTTTAACCCGGTACGACATAATGAGCGTACCAAAGGGCGCAGGAACGTTGTTTTACATCAAATGCTGAAAGCTGATTTTATTACAGATGAACAATATGATTCACTATCGAATCTTCCGCTCACGCTCCGATATCAGAAAGTAGACCATAAATTAGGGCAGGCAGCTTATTTCAGAGAATATCTACGAATGATGCTAACAGCTAATGAACCATTCAGAGGTGATTATGCTAGCTGGCAGGATCAAAAATTCAAAGAAGACCGTTGGGCTTGGGAAAACAATCCACTTTATGGCTTTTGCAATAAAAACACAAAGCCGGATGGAACAGCTTACAATATTTATTCAGATGGTTTAAAGATTTATACTACTATCGATTCCAGAATGCAACAATATGCCGAAGAGGCCGTAGATGAACATATCCAATCACTTCAAAAAACATTTTTCAAAGAGAAAAGAGGCAGATCATACGCTCCTTTTTCAAGAAAAGTTAATCAGGAAGAAATTGATTTAATTCTAAATCGGTCGATGAAACAATCTGACAGGTATTACAAAATGAAAGCTGCCGGTTTTTCTCTAACAGAAATTGAAAAAAGTTTCAAGGAACCAATTGAAATGGAAGTATTTTCCTATACTGGGAAAATTGATACCATTTTAAGTCCTATTGATTCCATTCGTTACTACAAACATTTTCTTCGATGTGGCTTTATGTCGATAGATGCTAGAAGTGGTCATGTAAAAGCTTATGTTGGGGGACCTGATTTTGAACAATTTCAATACGATATGGTAAATGTAGGTCGCCGTCAGGTTGGGTCTACCGTGAAACCCTATTTGTACACCCTTGCAATGGAAGAAGGAATGTGGCCTTGCGATAAAACGGCCTGGCAACCAATAACTCTAATTGATGGAAATGGAAAACTCTGGACACCAAGAACTGCAACAAAAGGAAAGAAAGTAGGAGATATTGTATCGTTACGTTGGGGATTATCTAACTCAGATAACTGGATTTCTGCTTATTTAATGAGTTTGTTTACACCCGATGCATTGGTAAAACTTATGCAATCATTTGGCATTCAGGATAAGCTTGATCCGGTTGTTTCGCTTTGCTTAGGGCCATGTGAAGTTTCGGTTGCCGAAATGGTAGATGCGTATACTGCATTCCCTAACAAAGGTATTCGCGTTGAACCGCTTTATGTTTCACGAATTGAAGACGCCAATGGAAATGTAATCGGTTCGTTTGCGCCACAAATGCATGAAATTTTCAGCGAAACTACTGCCTATAAAATGATATATATGATGCGTGCTGTGGTTGATGGTGGAACCGGAGGAAGAATAAGAAGTCGATATGGTTTAACCATGCCAATGGGTGGAAAAACAGGGACAACACAAAATAATTCTGATGGTTGGTTTATGGGATATACTCCTTCATTGGTTTCAGGAGTTTGGGTTGGTGGCGAAGACCGTTCCATTCATTTTGATAATATTGCCGAAGGTCAGGGAGCAAGTATGGCCTTACCAATATGGGCATTATATATGAAGAAAGTATTGAATAATAGCGAATTAGGATATTCAGCCTCTGAACAATTTGATATACCAAACTCTTTTAATATCAATTCAGGATGCGAAGTAGAGTCATTTGAATAATAAAAACCGGGCTTTTGAAAAACTTATTAATTATTACATTCACTTTTATATGTCAGTTTTCTGTTTTTGCACAATGGAATACTGACCGTATAATGACTATTGGTCAAAATGCATTGTATTTTGAAGACTATGTCCTTTCCATTCAATATTTCAATCAGGTTATAAAGATAAAATCTTACTTACCAGAGCCTTATATTTACAGGGCTATTGCAAAAATTGAGCTCGGTGATTATCAGGGTGCAGATCAAGATTGTAGTAAAGCAATAGAATTAAATCCATTTATTCCACAAGCTTTTTATGCCCGCGGATTTGCGCGTAAAAAGATGAGCTATTTTACTGAAGCCACGTCTGATTTCTCGAAAGCATTGGAGTTTAGTCCCAATAATCTTAACTTGCTATTAAACAGAATGGATGCCCGTGAAAAAAACAAAGATTTTGAGGGAGCATTAATCGATTTAGATGCATACATGAAATTAAACCCCAAAAACGTCAATATGATGTACGAAAAAGGGAGTTTGCAACTTTCGTTAAATGATACCATTGCTGCTGAAAATACATTTAATCAGTTTATTAGCACAGATAGTACCAACAGCTTGGGTTGGAGTGCACGAGCATTATTAAAAATGCAGAAAAAAGATCTTGACGGAGCATTGAATGATTATAATCAGGCAATTAAAAGAAAATCAACTTATGTTGGTGATTATATAAACAGAGGAATTGTCAATGTTCAGAAAAAGAATTTTAATCAGGCATTAAGTGATTATGACAGTGGAATAAAATTAGACAATAAAAATGCATTGGCATATTATAACCGTGCATTGTTAAGAGCAAACCTGGGAGATAACAATAATGCACTTCAGGATTTGAAAATGGTACTTCAGCTTGACACTACTAACAATGAGGCTTTGTTGCAAAAAGCTATGTTGGAGATGACACTTGGTGATTATAAGAATGCTATTCTGGATTATAAAAAAATAATCGGAAAATTTGAATATTTTATTCCGGCTTATCAGGGTATAGCAGAAGCAGAAGCAGCTCGTGGAAATCAGAAAGTTGCTTTTCAGTACCGTCAAATGGCAAGTAATATTGAAAGAAACAAAGATTATATCAGTAGAAAATCAAAAGAAAATATTAAAACCGAGAATAAAATGGTTGATTTAGCCCAGGAAGGTACAACTGGTCGTAAAACTAATTTATTTAACCGCTTTATTACCCAAAACAATGATGATAGTGATACCGATTCGAAATATAGCGACGAAACCAGAGGGGCAGTTCAGGATAAATATACCGATGTGGTAAACGAAAGAAGTTTTGTGTTGACTTATTATGCAAAAAATGATGAAATAAGACGCACAAATGTGTATTATCCTACGCTGGAATTATACAATAAACAAAAGAAAATAAGTTCGATTCTTAAAATTACAAACGATGAAGTTCCTCTAACGGCTGAACTTATAAACTCTCATTTTGAAGCGATAAACGACATTTCGACTAAACTGGCGACTGATAATACAAATGCGGATATATATTTCAACAGAGCTTTGGAATTTGCACTTGTTCAGGATTTTAATAGTGCTATCGATGATTTAAACAAAGCTATAGTGTTACGACCCGATTTTATGTTAGCGTATTACTGTAGGGCTACTATTCGTTATAAGTTGGTAGATTACGTAAAAAGCACTATGGAAACTAATTCCGGTAACATGATTGACAAAACGTTAACAGTAAAAGAAAAATCCAAAAAAGCTGCTCTTGAAAATCAATCGATGTTTGACGTGGAGTTAATTATGCGTGATTACGATAAAGTGAATACTCTGAACCCGGATTTTTCGTTTGCCTATTATAATAAAGCCAATATCCTTTGTACTCAAAAAGATTTCAGAACAGCCATTGCTAATTATTCAAAAGCTATTGAAATGGATCACGATTTTGCAGAAGCTTATTTTAATCGAGGATTGACCTATCTGTTTATAGGTGAAGATACTAAGGGATTAGCTGATTTAAGCAAATCCGGCGAGCTAGGTATTTATAAAGCCTATAATTTGATTCAACGGTTTAAAAAATAGGTAAGATAGTTGATAATTGATAATTGGTAGTTGGTAGTTGAAATTTGATTGCTTAAATTTTCATTTGATTCTGCTCACTGTTTACTGTTTACTGTTCACTGTTTACTGTTATTTTAAAGTTTGATTGCAAACTTCTTCAATCGTGCATCCAACATATGATTAGGTATAATTTGTTTAATACATTCAGCAACAGCATTCAACACTCCTTCTCTTACAAAATCATGTCTGATAACCACTGAAATTTCACGAGTGGCTTCGGGTTTCACAATTTTTCGCAGATTCAGTTTCTGAGATTCAGTTAATAAATCGATATGTAATTCTGGAATAACGGTATATCCACCATTTATATCAACAATTTTCACTAAAGTATCAATGCTTCCAGCCTCGTAAGTAGATGAATGAATTGTTTTTTCGTTACAAAAATTAAAAACCTGGTTTCGAAGACAATGACCTTCTTCCAGTACCCAAAGGCGGTCAAGAGGCATTTCTGCGGGAGATAATTCAGTTTTGCTATAAATTTGATCGGTTGGCGATATATAAGCTGCAAATTTCTCGTAATACAAAGGTACTTCTAAAATTTTAGGGTCTTCTAAAGGTGTGGAAAGTATTGCCATATCAATCTCTGCAACCCGTAGTTTTTCGATGATTGTACTAGTTTGCAACTCATTTATTTTTAAATGTATACCCGGATACAAACTTGTAAATGATGCGATAAATTTTGGTATTAAATAAGGTGCAATAGTAGGAATTACCGCCAGATTTAATGAACCTGTAATTGATTTTTTTTCAGAATAAACGTTTTCTTTCAATTGATTGGCCTGAAAAATAACTTGTTGAGCTTGCAGAATTATTTGTTTCCCAATTTCTGTAGCTTCAATCGGTTGACGTGAGCGGTCAAAAATTTTACAATCCAGTTCATCCTCCAATTTCTGAATCATAGCACTTAATGTTGGCTGTGTAACTCCACACAGTTCTGCTGCTCTAACAAAATGACGCGTTTTATCCAACGCCAAAACATATTCTAATTGTTGTAAAGTCATATATTATAGTTTTTATCTATGCAAAGATAATGATTATTACAAATTGATATCGATTTATTAAAAAATATCACAAACTATTTCCAGTTTCAAAACCTTTTAAAAATAGAAAAAATCATCAATAAATATAAATGTAAAATGAAATTAAACTCTAAACCAATTAGTTCAGTATCTTTGTAAAAAATTAAATTGATTCTATATGAAAAGAACGTATTTGTTTTTAATATTCTTTATTGCTTCTTTTTCTTATGTAAATTCTCAGTTATTATGGAAAATCACCGGGAAAAGATTGAAGTCTCCCTCCTACCTATTTGGAACTCATCATCTTATCCCCATTCAATTTTTAGATTCAGTACCCGGATTATACAAAGCTTTTAATGAGTGTGATGAAGTGGTTGGTGAAATGGTATTGAATAATATTGACGCAACTGCCAGAATACAACAAGCTGCTATGCTGCCGGATCATATAAATATAAAGGATTTGTTAAATGATAGTGATTATCAAATTGTTGACAAGGAACTTAAATCCGTTCTTAAATTTGGGTTAAAAGAAGTATCGATGATGAATCCTACTATGATTTTGACCATGTATGAGATGGAAATTTTCAAAAAATCAACAGGTTATACGGATGATAATCAATCGGATTCATTTTTTCAGTTGGTAGCAGCCGAAAAAGGGAAAAAAGTGCTTGGATTAGAAACAATTGATCAACAAATTGCGATTTTGTTTGGAAACGGTAGTTTACAACGCCAAGCTGATATTTTAGTTGAAACAATACATCAGAAAGATAGCGTTTTGACAGAAATAAAATATGTAAATAGCTTATATAAAAAGGGTGAAATAGACAAATTACTCGAATTGTCGAATCGCAGAGGAAATGTGATTGATATGACTGATGAAGAGTTTGACAAACTGGTTGACAAAAGAAACCTCAATTGGGTATCAAAATTGCCACAATTAATGGAAGAATCCCCTTGTTTTATTGCTGTTGGAGCATTACATCTTGGTGGAAAGAACGGTTTAATAAAGTTACTCGAAAAAGGAGGCTATAAAGTCAGGGCTGTAACGAAGTAATTATATGATTTTTCGCAAAAACTCCTGTAAATATTAAACTCATTTTTTTCAACCACGAATTACACAAATTATAAATATGAATTCTCACTGAAAATTTGTGCAACCCGCAGTTCTTTCTTTTTAACCGATAGTAATCGTCTATTTTTGAGTCAAATTCAACATTAATCTTAGTTTCAACTTTAAATTAAAACAACTTGCTGATAGTCAATTCTATTTGTCAATTTCCTCCAGCAATTCCCATGCTCTCTCTACCGATTTTACGTCGTTAAAAACAATGGAACGTCGGTGGTTTTTCTCACGCAATTGACATTTTCGGGGATGAGTAGTCATGAATTGCAACAATCTACCAAACTTTTCTGATTGATAATAAGGTGATTGTGGATTAGAAACCAAAAATGTAGTCATCCCTTCGTTTTTCAACAGCAATTTCTCTATACCAAATTTCATAGCGATCCAACGCAATCGAACCACCAATATCAAACTCTGACCTTCCGCCGGTATTTTTCCGAAGCGATCTTCCAGGCGTTTTTCAAAATCCATCAATGCTTCTTCGTTTTCGATATTATCCAGTTCACGATATAAACTTATTCTTTCTGATACATTTTCGATATAATCAGCTGAAAACATTACCGCCAAATCAGAATCAATCTGACAATCGTTTACAAATGCTGTATTTTTTGCATTTTCTGCACGTTCTTCGGCATATAAATCGGCAAATTCTTCGTCTTTCAGTTCATGCACCGCTTCATTTAGGATTTTTTGATAGGTTTCGTATCCAAGGTCGGCTATAAATCCGCTCTGCTCCGCTCCTAACATATTACCGGCACCTCGGATATCCAAGTCCTGCATAGCAATATTAAATCCACTTCCCAATTCAGCAAAAGTTTCCAGTGCTTGTAAGCGACGACGTGCATCAGGGGTAAGTAAACTCATTTCCGGAGCTAATAAATAGCAAAATGCTTTCCGATTACTGCGCCCTACACGTCCACGCAACTGATGCAAATCGCTTAACCCAAAATAATGAGCACTATTGATTATTATCGTGTTTACGTTTGGTATATCAATCCCCGATTCAATAATGGTAGTTGCAATCAGCACATCGTATTCATAATCAATAAAATCGATGATAATCTCTTCCAGTTTATTTGCCGGCATTTGTCCGTGACCCACTGCCACTCGACAGCCGGGAACGAGACGTTTTATCAACGATTCAATATTGTAGATATTTTGTATCCGGTTATTTATAAAGAAAACCTGACCATTTCTGTTCATTTCCAACTGAATAGCTTCGCGTATCACATCTTCGTCGTATTGATGAATTTCTGTCTGTACAGGATATCGGTTGGGTGGTGGTGTGTTGATAATAGACAAATCCCTTGCTCCCATTAATGAAAATTGCAAAGTTCGGGGAATGGGCGTAGCTGTCATAGTCAGGGTATCCACATTTATTTTCATTTCCTTGAGCTTCTCCTTTACCGTAACACCGAATTTTTGTTCTTCGTCAATAATCAACAATCCTAGATCTTTGAATTTTACACTTTTCCCAACTAATTTATGTGTACCAATAACGATATCCACTTCCCCTTTTTCCAATCGTCCGATGACTTCTGAAGATTGTTTGGTTGTTTTTGCACGACTCAGGTATTCAATAGTACAGGGAAAGTCTTTTAAACGATCTTTAAAGGTATTATAATGTTGTAATGCTAACACAGTAGTTGGAACTAATATCGCCACCTGCTTACTATCAGTCACAGCTTTGAAAGCTGCTCTTATGGCAATTTCCGTTTTCCCAAATCCCACATCGCCACAAATTAGGCGATCCATTGGCAAAGAAGATTCCATGTCTTTTTTGAAATCGGCTGTGGCTTTTACCTGATCGGGAGTATCTTCATAAATAAACGATGCTTCCAATTCATGCTGTAAATAACTATCGGGTGAATACACAAATCCCTGTTCTTCTTTTCGCTTTGCATAGAGCTTAATCAGCTCACGTGCAATGTCTTTCACCTTCGATTTAGTTCTTTCCTTTAAGCGTTCCCAAGCGCCAGAACCCAGTTTATTAATGCGTGGAGCTTCGCCTTCTTTTCCTTTGTATTTAGAAATTCGGTGTAATGCGTGAATACTAACAAAAATGATGTCATCGTCTTTATATACAAGCTTCACCATTTCCTGCATTTTGCCATTTACATTGGTTTTTACCAATCCTCCAAACGTTCCGACTCCATGATCCACATGCACCATATAATCTCCCACCTGAAACTGATTCAGTTCCTTGAGTGTCATCACTACTTTACCAAGTCGGGTTTTATCGGTTTTAAGCTGGAATTTATGAAACCGATCGAAAATTTGATGATCGGTATAACACAAAATGGATAAATCATGATCGACAAATCCTTCGTGCAAAGTATTCTTTATGGGTTGAAACTGAATATTATCGTTACGGTCAGAAAAAATGGCTGCAATACGATCGGTTTGCTTAACACTATCGCTGAGAATGTATATTTTATACCCCTCATTTATTTTAAGTTTCAGATTATCCGCTACTAAGTCGAAATTTTTATGAAAAATAGGTTGAGGAGAAGTATTGAACTCAATGGTTGATTCATTTTTGAAATAGGATTTTTCACCCCATTCCATTTTACGAAAATTATTAGACGCATCTATAAATTCGTCACCAGTAATGTAATGTTTGTGCAAATGAGGAGTATGCTGTTCCTGCTCGTTAGCTTTAACTAAAGCTTCGTTGTACAACTGATTGATTCGTTCACGAACATAGCCGGCATTCGCAAAGCTAAGCCAGCTATTCGCAGGAATAAATTCGAGAAAAGAAACCTGATTCGATTTTATATCACGTTGTAAATCAGGGATAATAATTATTTCTGATTTCTTTTCCTTTGACAATTGTGTTTCAATATCAAATATTCGGATAGTTTCAACTTCATCACCAAAAAAGTCACATCTATAGGGTAATTCATTCGCAAATGAAAAGATATCAACAATGCTTCCACGTACTGAATATTGTCCCGGTTCATAAACGAAATCGACTCTTTCAAAATGATATTCGTTTAGCATTTCTACCACGAAATCTATTCCCAGTTTTTCTCCCACCTTCATTTTCAACATCCTACTTTTCATTCCCTGAGCTGAAATTACTTTCTGCATCAACGATTCAGGATATGTCACTATCACACAAGGAGAAGATGTATTTGCCAATCGGTTTAATACTTCCGTACGAAGGATATCATTGGCTGCATCTAGTTGCGAAAGTTTGATTGCTTTTTTGAAAGATGAAGGAAAGTAATAAACAGATTCAAGCGAAATCATCTGTTTCAGGTCATTGTAGAGATAAGCTGCTTCATCTGCATCATTCATGACCAATACATGAGTATTTGGTCGCTCATTAAACAATGATGCTACTACAAGAGATGATGAAGATCCACTCAATCCGGAAATTTTTATATTCTGTTCGAGAGAAGTTGCCCAGTTTACAAGCGCTTTTAGCTGCGGGTGATGGGCGTAAAGTTGTTGAAAGTCTGAAAGAGTCATAAAATTCACCTCCTCTAACCCCTCCAAAAGAGGGGGAATGAGTTGGTTTGATTATTTTTTTATGTAATTACAAATTATTTATTTTTTTTGCAGATCCAATTTTTTATTTCCGTTCTCTCTCTCCTTCAGAGAGGGATGGGGCGAGGTCAATACTCCACTTTATCCTCTGCATTCGTCCATTCGTTAAAAGCTACAATGGCTTCTTCCTGCAATAATTGTGTTGTAACGACTTTTCTGTCTGCAGGTTTTAAATCTATTTCATCATAAATAAACGAATCATCAAATCCAATATTTTTAGCATCTGTTTTTGTATTTCCATAGTACATTTTATCCAAATGCGCCCAGTAAATAGCTCCCAAACACATGGGACAAGGTTCACAGGATGCATAAATCACGCAACCGCTTAAATCAAAAGTTTTTAGTTTCTTCGAAGCTTTGCGAATGGCTGTTACTTCGGCATGTGCCGTTGGATCTATATTAGCAGTAACACGATTTACACCGGTAGAAATGATTTTTCCATCTTTTACAATAACTGCTCCAAAGGGTCCACCACCATTTTTAATATTCTCAATTGACAAAGCTATGGCTTTGCGCATAAATTTTTTATGATAATCCATTTTTTTATAAAACTCATTTTTTGGAAACAAAGATACTGCTTTTCTTAATAAAAGAAATACTTCTGATAATATTGATTTGCATTGTTTACATTGATCCGACATTTACATTGATCGCATTGTCCGACATCTTGGCACAAAACAAAAAAGGTCTCAGAATTTACATTCTGAGACCTTTTTTTGAGCCTCTTGTCGGATTCGAACCAACGACCCCGAGATTACAAATCACGTGCTCTGGCCAACTGAGCTAAAGAG
>Ga0172378_10005144_pt1 | contig 12209 bp, 16 predicted proteins | sample GrowelOW332metaG_FD_119755 | JGI IMG/M metagenome (GOLD analysis project Ga0172378, IMG submission 119755) | Groundwater microbial communities from an aquifer near a municipal landfill in Southern Ontario, Canada - Pumphouse #3_1 metaG | ecosystem: Environmental > Aquatic > Deep subsurface >...
CACCATAGTTGTTTCCATCAAATCGCACAGTGTCAACAATGTAATAACCGCCATAGGTATCATGTTTCAATTGCAACAAACTATTAGGCCGGGCCTTTGGAAGCATGACGGCCCCAATGGTGAGTTGTTTTGGCAGCACCATCAAGTTGTCAGCAATGGCTTGAGCTGCTGATTCCTCGGTACCATCTTCCAACACGATTTGTAAAGTTTCTTGGGTCATCCCCACAGTGTCGGTGGTATCCTGAACATTCAAAAGGCCACTATCTGTATCCAAATACAAGGCTTCAAAATCAGAAGATTTTCCTGGAGCATAAACCACCAACTCCGCAATGTCCACAAATAACCCCATTTGATGAGATTGCAAAATCTTACGCACATAGTCGAGTGCACCCGTTACTGATCCAGCATACACCCAGCCATTGGGCAGCATAAACGTGGCAGAAATACCCGAGCGAACCAACCCCAATTTATCCCCAATGTAATCAATCACCGTATTGATTGGAGTGCCCTTAGCAAAACTCACCGCAATGGGAGTAAGGCTGAAAGGTTTATCCTTGGACCGCATAGCTATGGCATTTATGGTGGTTACCCAGTCGGTCCCGGCCTTTATTGAGGACCCATGGATAAGTGACCCAGCATAGATTAATCCAGTGTCCTGATCCTCATAGCCAGCAGACAACCTAATGTTGGAACCTGCTTGTGCCAACATTGCCCGAGTTTTGGAATTTGCGTTGTACACCGTAAGTTCGGCAGCATTATTGTTAAACACATTAGACCGGGTGATATGAAAATCAATATCCAATTCGGATACAGTATCTTCCACCCAAGTCCAAGTGTTGTCTTTATATGCAATAGGTGACCGCACCACTAATTCAAGCACTCTACCCCAAGCCATTGTTAGACCTCCATTCATTCACTTCATCCGAAGAGGCCCAACACAACATCCAAGCATCCCCCAACCCTTCGTACCCAATGGGTTCTTGAGTAGTAGACACCACAGGAAAAACAAACAAATCGCCTTCAATTGGTTTGGCTGAAACATATTGATTTAACAAAGGCCAATTGGGTACAACTTTGATGGAATCCAAAGCATCCCCATTGCTGTTGGTCACAGTGATAAACCAGAAATTACTGCGGTCATTGTACACCAACCGTAAGGTGACCATTTCATCACCCAACTGAATCCTGAATTGCTGATCAGCCGAAACCGATGGATCAAAAGGTATTACGTCCATACTTAACCACCCTTGATGGACACGCTGGCCAATGTAATTTGTTTGTTACGCACTTTTTGACCATTATTTTTCTTTACTGCAGCCTTTTTATTCGTTGTGGTGTCCATATTTTCGGGTTGAATTTGGGCGGTTACTGAAACTTCAGTGGTAGTGGCCTTTTTGATCTCTTGAAATGTCACCGTAAACTCTAAGGCCTCTCCACTGTTTTCATCTCGGCCCGTGGAAACATTGGTGATGGCCACGTTTTCATAGGTTTCCAGGCACGTGACGATGGTGACTAATTGCTCAGCTTTCCATAATTGCTTCAATATTTTCCATGCCTCAAGAGGTCGATTGGTTTGGACCACTTTTTTAGCAGCTTCCAACCGATCTTCAGTGCTCTGGTTAGGTATATACTTGGTGTCATCGTCATGGATGGAATGGTTGGTCACCAGCCCTCTAAGAGTTCCTGAACGCAACTCAGCCCGTAAATTATCGCTGATGGTACCCCCGGTCTCTACAGGATGACTGGACACCGTGGAAGGCAAACTATGATTCTCATTCAAAATGAGATCCAGGGTTAAACTCCCAACTTTGTAACCTTTCAATTTAAAAAATAAAGAGGTGGGAGCTTTGGAAAGTTCTGGCTTTTCGTTGAATAAACTGATCAAACTAGCAATCATAACTTTACCGAGCCCCCACCAATACTTTACGCAATTGAATATTAAATTGTGCCCGCACTGCGGTATCCGCAAGATCCACTACTTGCTTATTGGATAGCCCGGACTTTCCATCTCCCTTGGCATTGTTGATTTCCATCTTCAATTCATTATTGATATTCATTGTTTTAGTGCCCGAATCCGCAGCCGTCTTTTTAAGCTGGGCTTCCACGGCACCACTGCTAGAATCCACCATAGCTTTGAAATCCGGGGGGGCTTCCGACCCATTGCTATTACGCCGGGCGGCATCATCAATCACTTCACCCGAAACCTTTTTCATCCTTTTTAATAGGTCAATGTTATCGGTCAATCGCTTTTTGATGGCCTGAACTTGCTTGTTGTCATCCCCATAGCCTTGGGCATTCATTTGTTTTATAAGGGCTTTATCATCCGCAATTTCTTGAGCTTTATCCGCAGTGTAGGCTTGTACACGCTGGCCTTCATTAGTCCATGATTGCTCTTCATTGATTTGTTCCAACTCATCAATCTTTTGCATTGCCCAAATAATGCCCATCAAAGCGATCCCAAGCACTCCCATGGCCAACGTGGAAGATGTTGCGAATGCCTTCATAGCCAGCCCAGCCTCTGCTGCTGCAAACTTGATCCCACCCATAGACCACGCAACTTTAATATTGCTCAAATACAGCTTGAGATTGGCCAATGCCAACGCTTGAGTAGTGCCTTTAGCAATCAGGGTAGCCCGTGACAACGACAACAATCCAAGCCCTGCCTGGATAATCATTTTAATGTATCCAGCTCCCCACAAGATAGCCCATGTGACTAAAAATGCCTTAACAATTGCTTGATTCTGAGCAATCACATTAAATATGGCCAACACCCATGCCAACACCTGAACCAAATTATTGGCCAGATCTACGATTATCTCAGCCCAATTATTTCCACCTGCGGCCATTTGATTAAACTGGGCTACAATGGGGCTTAAATCAATGGCCCCTAATGCCTTAACAATGGCCTTTAGTGTGGGCATAAACGGATCTATGGCCTTAATCAAGGACATTTTCAAATTATCAGATGCGGTAGAAACTACCCCTTGCCAGGTACCCGCCTGATTTTTCAAATTTTCAAAATACATGCCACCCTTAGACGTAGCGATTTTGAAAGCATCCGCCACGGCCTTGGCTGAAATCTGCCCGGCGCTCATTTTTTCTTTGAGCTTGGCAATCGAAATTCCAGTGGCATCTGACATAACCCGCAGTGGGTTAAAGCCCTGGTTGATGAGTTGCAGCAAATCTTGCCCCATCAATTTACCAGTAGACTGGATTTGTCCATAAACAAGAGCAAGCCCACTGAACCGCTCACTATTTGCCCCGGCTACATCACCCAACTGATGCAAAATTCCAAGCACATCTTTGGACTCCACCCCAAACCCCAAAAGAGTTTGAGTGGCAGATGCGGCATCCATTGTTTCAAACGGAGTTTCACCCGCAAACTTGTTTAAGTCCCCCATCATTTTAACAGCAGCTTCACTGGACCCTAGCATGGTCTTAAATTGAGCCGTTAAGGACTCCATTTGACCCGAGGCCATCACAGCCGATTTACCAATGCCTAACACAGCCGCACCAAGAGCTAACCCACCAATAAACCGTTTGAATTTGGTCAATTGGTCTTGGCCCTGTTTGATCCCAGAGGGATCTACAGTAAATCCAAGCTTAGTGAGTAGTTCCTGAGCAACCATCAGTCATCCTTTTTCGGCTGAGTGAATTCATTATGAGCTATTTGGTGGTGTTCTCGCATGTCCAAATACGCATTGAATGTAGCCACATCTTCTAAATCCCATTTGTTCACTTCAGACAAGGCTTGACCCCCATCAATTACACATCTCCAAATGGGCCATACATCATCCAATTCGGGGGATAATTTACCGACTACTCCGATTTGACCCCAATCGGATTGGGAACGCTGGAAACCTTTAATGAGGTAGGCATTTTCAACAGGCCTCCAAAGGTCTCCGCAAGAGCAAAAGGGCTGAATTTATTGTACCTCCAGGCCGCAATAAGCACCTTGTACATTAAGGGTAGATCACCCTCAAATACCGTTAATTTGGAGGACTTGTCCAACAAAACCGCACCCTCACTTTTAGAGATCCAGGTGACAAATGCCAACGTGTCCTCAATCATCATCGTAAAGGTAGAGTCATCCAGGCCTTTGATAGATCCTGTGATGGCTTTAGCAAAAAGATCCATGTCTAGATCAGTGGACCCATCCTTATTGGTAGATGATAAATCCTTAATCCCACTAATCAATGGGGTCAATAAAGCCATAACCTTTTTGTCAAGTTTGGCCGCGCGCAAAACTGGCATGGGGCTAAACTCAAAGAGCTGCCCCCCAATTTCGATCTGCTTATTTTCCAACATGTACAACTCCCTGTTATAATTTATGTTGTGTTAGTTATTTCCACCGTCAATATAGGCCGCAGGACCCGTATCCAAACGCCACTCACGATTCCCCAAACTATCCCCCCACTCACCTTCGGGCGGTTTGGCAATCCAGGCTTCCGGGGCTTCAAAAAGAGTATCCCCAAGCATATCCTTGACTGTCAAAGGCATCGTGCCTAAATTGGACAGCTGATCTGCCGTATGGAGCAACGAAAGTTTGGTGTTGAGTGGGCTGGTTTGACGCAACGTCACCGTGACAGCATAATCGTAAACATTCTTGTTTACCCGGTCAATCCCACCATCAGCACCATGGCGCTTTTCAAACGCATCCCCGGAGGACCCGGCGATTTTCAAAAAAGTACCATCTGCCCAACCAGAAATAGTCATGGTACCCCATGTAACAATGATCTTTTTAGGGTCGTATGTTCTTACTGCCTTATCCATGATTTACTCCTTACACCGAAAGGGTGCCTTGAATGCCCACGTGTTGAATTGCGCCCAAATAATCACCCTTGAAAGTAACATTGGGCAAAGTGCGGGTGGCCCGCGATGCTTGAGGTACATCTGCATATGCTGGATACCCAACACTGTAAGTATTGTCTTGCAAAATTTCACGATCAACCGCATCAGCCAGCACGCCTTTAACGATCCCGGCGATCCCAATAATTCCACCATCCCCAAAGGGGACCTTGCGTTCATTTACGAGTGAACTAAACACTTGTGAAACCATTTGGGATTCAATCCAATCGGTCCCAATCATGATGTCAATGTATTCACCCGAAGCCATTACACCCTCTGCCGTGATGTTTACACCCCCGGTGGTTTCGTATACATTGCAATTCTTAGCCACGGCTGCCGCACGCTGACCAGTGCTCAAATCGTCCGGGGTAACTCCCACCAACGTCTTGAACGCATATGTGCCAATATCCGTATCTGCATATGGAAATTCATGTCCGATCCAAGCCGCTTCAGCAGATTCATCGGATTTAGCTGCCGCATGATAGATCACAAACGTACGATCGTATGCCAAGGCTTTCAAAATCGAGGCTATATCTGTAGATTTGGTGGCATCCAAAATATCCAAATTGCTGGACTGAATCCCCATGATTTTCTTGTGGGATTGAGTCCATGCCGATGCTTCGGTGTAATCCGTATCCTCGGTGCCATCAGGAATAATCACCAAACCATACCATTCATTGTTTTCGGCTGCAATCGCAGTAAGGGCCTCGGTCCAACTTGCATCCAACGCATCTTTACGACCCACTCCAAATTTGGACACCGTAGGACTCTGGGACATAATTGCCAAAGCCTTTTTGTATTCAGCATCCGTGGTGAGCCACCCATCTTCCAACATTTCATCTGTGTCTGCATACCACCGAAAACGTGTAAATGCAGTGGTGGTTTTGCTAGTAGCAAACTCACCCACAATCAAAGCGTACCCAAACGATTCCTGAGCCACTGCCTTGGTTTCACGGGTAATTGCTATTGTGATATAATCCTTCATTGCCATTATACACCTCCAAGGTTATTAACAAATTCAACATGTTCAATGTAATTCGCATTGCCACTATCTCCACGAGCCACGGCCAAATGCAAAGTCATCATATTTTCGTGCTTCCACTGGGATTCTTGAAGCCTAGGCATAGCTGTAGGCCCCTCATGGGTTAGCACCGATACTCCAGAAGCTGCAAACAATTCCTGAGCCTCATAGGTATCCAATGCCTCTAAAATCAATAACAATAATGAGCCATCACCGTTGGTTTCCCATATCTGAAGATCCACTTTGTAATCCCGCAAAACGGGTTCAATTTCAGCTGGATCACTACTCATGTAGGCTGGGCGACCCACTGAATCCCAATTGTCATCAATCTGAATTGCCAAATAGGTACCCACTGGAGGGGTACCGTTGTCATGAGTTGGTATCACCGGGGTGGTTGTGGCCACCGAAGCTGTAATCCACCCATAAAAAAGCAAATACAAACCATCAGAAGTCATCATACCACAACACCTCCGATGTCCACCGCCAAATATTTGTAATGAGACAAAATGTCGCTTTGATTAGGAAATGCAGTCACTATTTCATACCGCCTACCACCCCAAGGTACAATGTCCCCAGAATGGTCGCTGCCCTCTTCAGCTGATTGCAATACTGTGCTGCTGTAAATCTTGATGCTTCCTTTGTCCTTACGGCCCACCGGAAGAAAATCCAGGTCTTTGCCCCTGGCGGGTTGAATACTGCCAGAAAAGACACTTTCTGTCTCAACGGGCACCCACTTACCCAGCACGCGTGATCCGCTCACCTGAAAATATGAATGATTTGATGGAAAAAGCGTGGGCATTAATGCATCTCCACTTTATGAGTGATGGATGCCCGCATTAAACCAGTGTCAATCAATGGCTTGGAAGAGCCCTTTTGACGTATGGTTTCGGCGGCATTCGGCACAAATTGACCACGTCTAACAGTAGTTTTCATTTTGCCTTCGTACCAAATACCCAATCGAGATAATCCCATATGGACCGTTACTTTTCCAGAAGTCACCTGCTTGAGCAAGGACTGGGTGAGCTTTCGGGTCTGATCTCGGTAAGTAAGCCACGTCTGTTTCATAAACGGACGCGCCGGGATTCCATTTGCCGGAGACCCATATTCATGAATGACCCCCAAAACCGCAACAGTCAACCCAGTGGGTTTCATGGGTCCAATAAACCCCTTCCCACCGTTTTCCATAACCGCAGGACTACCCGCACCTGGTAACCCCACCACCACAAAAGACTTGTTCAGCCCTTTAATGGATGCAATGGCCTTTTTCATTCCCAGGTCTTTTACAACAAATGACTCACTCATTGAATCCTCCAATTATTGGAGGCAGTACCGCAGGACCCGCTGCAACACCCATAAAAGGGCCGCAACCCCTGCGAAGAGAAATCAAACGTAAACCATATACGGATTGAGACAAATCAGCATCACCAGAAGAAACCGTGGGGGTAGCAAATCCAACAGATAAATCACCCTCACGCTTGCTCGTAATTGCACCGCCTTCACCATATTGACGCAACCCAGTAGGACGGGTAGCCATTATATGAGCGGTCATTAAAGCCACTGCCTGATTAGATTTAAGCCCATACCATTTAACATTCACGCGTTCTTGAGCAGCCTCTATTACCAGATTCACGTCAGGATCTGTAGAGTAGGCCGGATTCAGCACTTGCAAATGTTGTAAAATGGTAAGGGTCATAAATTATGCCTTTGCTGTGTCCTTTTCAAGCTCCGTCAAACGCCGATACAACGCTGCACGCACACCCTCACGACCATCTTTATCCAACCATTGCTGGATAACTAAAGGACTGTTCACGGATTCAGCCAACGCTGTAGCTTCTTTAGGTTCTAACTGCCACGGATCTTTAGCCTCCACTTTGGTCTCGGCCTTAATTTCCTTGCCACCAGGCCCCTTATGGGCTTCCACCTCGACTACTTTGGCAGCTACTTCCACCAACGATCCATCAGCAATTTTATCAGCCACATAGCCACGGAGTTGTTCCCACGTGGTCTGATCAATGATGTTTATGCCGGGCACTAAAGTGACCGATTTGTTGGCCACCTTTGGAAAACTTATGGCTCGTGGTTTTGTCCATTTGATAATCATATTATCTCCCTGTTTGAATGAAATACAATAAAGGTATTCCCCAGCAATTGATCTTCCCCGGAGAATACCTGAAATCAAATCCTACTAATGATCAGGCCCCATCAGCCATATACACGGAAGCTGGATAGTAAACTATCACCCCAGCCGTGCGCTGATGACAAATGATCTTGTATTCCAACCCCTCTTGCTGGGGTGGGAACTGCTCAAAGGGCTGTGGAATTTCCAAGGTGAGCTTCATCGGATCACGTGTGTATGCCATGATACGATTGGTCCCATTTGCGCCAGCACCCTTCAATTCCTCTACCCAATCAATTTTGGTAATCATGGTATAGTGAGTCTGAATGAACCAGAGCAAGGTGTGATCCTTGTTTGTGCCATACGGAGTAAATGCCAGATCATTGTACAAACTCATAGGCAAAATCAACGTGTCTGGGGTTTCCTTTCCATTGGTAGCCAAAGGCGCCGCAGTGATTATTCCAATCACATCAGCCAACTTTTCGTCGTCCGTTTTGTCAGCCCACGCTTTAGAGGTACCCGCTGCATTGTTTGCCAAAATGTATTCAGAAATATTTGGATGATTAATGAATCCTTGAAGCCCAGAAGCCTCATCACCAAACCATGCAATGGTATCCTGTTTTTCATCTATGGCACGTCGTGCTGTAATCGCGCGTCTGGATTCCAACTTTGCGTTGGGCTGCATAGCTGCCCTACGAATTTCTTGGATGGTGTACCCGTACGCATCACCGATGGACTTGATTTTCACCGACTTGGCGGTGCCATAAACGTCCACACGAGGGAAATCCTTGGCGTAATCCGCAACAATCTTGGCCATACCAACTTGATCGTACGAACGGTATTCAATGAATTCCGCACCGGGATTCACGTCAGTGTTCACTGGGATCAGCAAGGTTGCCTTGAGGTCTTTGCGAACTACATCATAGGTTTGAGCCTTGATGTGGCGCAATTCGCCTTCAAAATACACTGATTCCGCAGAATCCAAATGATAGAGATCTTTTTGCTTAGTGTTCATAATGGTTTACCTCCTGCTTATGCAGCCTTTTTGATGACTTCTAACAATGCAAGGCCAGCAGCTGTCGTGCCCATCCTGAAACGGCAACCTGTAGCAGTGTTACCACTGGATTCGTCTGTCCACGCACCAGCACTAGTGACATAGGCCTGAGCCTGAGAACCCACTGCATCCGCGACGGGAACCCAAATCAACCCATCACGTACAATATTTACAGTGTCCCCAATATCGTAGTATCCGGGCCACTTTTGAGTAGCACTGGCAACCCCAAAGAACTGAGGCACTGTAGCAGTGTAAGTCCATGTAGGTTGAGTGTCACCTAAAGTGGTGACTGCGGAAACCGTCAAAGCAACCCCAGTGGTACGCATCGAAATGGTACGCGTGGTGGCTGAAGAGGATACAATATCCACCCCAGCCGCTGCAATCTGAGCTACGATAGCCGCGAAAGTCGTTGCATGGTCCGTTGCGAATACCACTGCGGTTTGGGCCACACCATTAATTGTGACGACCGTTGAATTGGCCAGGATAAGATTAGTGCTGAGTACAATGGAGCCCGCATCTACGGTGCCATCACCAGCAATTTCTTCATCCCCCAAATTCAAGAAAATCGGGTCTCCAAAATCAATCTTGCGATTAGCAGACCTGGAAACATCTTCATGCTGAAGGCCAAATTTCAGACCCGCAACAGCTTTATCCATATTACCATATTCCATGATTTACTCCTTGTTGTGATCCTTATTTAGCCGCAGGGTCCTGCCAACCAGCATTCAAACGCGCCAAATACTTTTGATGCGACGCTTCAGCTTCATCCAAATGAGGCTTGCCCGCTGCACCGTCCTGATGAGCTTGACCGCCACCAAATTCTGATCCAGCTACCCGGTTTTGAGAATCTTCACCCGCACCCACTTTGAGCACTTCTTCAGCCCGGTCAAAGCACGCCACACGATATGACGCATCACGATCTTTCAAATCCAGGCTTGGGAATGCCTTAGTAATCACTGCGGTTTCAATGTCCAATTCAGCCATGTCCTTCTTCACTTCCACCCCGGCCAAAGCCGCAACAGAAAGCACTCGGATTCTACGCTGAACAGCAGCTTCCACTTTGGCATCTGCCCCATCCACGTGGGCCTTCACTTCAGATTGAAGCTTGGTCACCTGGCTCTTAAAAGTATCACGTTCAGCTTCCACTGCGGATACAGTTGATTTGTGGGAAATTTCTGCTTCATCCAAACGCTTCTGAGAGGCTTTGAGATCCTCTGAAGCTTTGTACAAAGCCTGAACCACTGGGGCTTCTGCCTCGTATTCCACGCCATCTACATGGCACTTTTTCATATCACCAGGCATACTGCCCTCCTTGTGTTTGGTACTTACTTTTTTGGTCGGTATTACCCCACTAGGGGCCTTAACCGATACATCACAAATGCTATCTGCAGAATCAAAACGCAACGCGACATCATCCCCAGCACGACCACGAGGTACTAATGCCAGATGATTATACACTATTTTACGTTGAATCACATCGTACTGATTGCCCATCCATACACCCGAAGTGTATTCAATCGCGCAATCATACCCACAGCTTAAACAGCTCAATGAATCTTTGGCTTTTGCTACAGCCGTGGCATCCATAATAACCACTGACCCGTACACTCTGTAGGGGTCATTATAAATCGCCTCTCCAACCGTGCCCACGTCATATTTAGCTACATTTGCAGCACTCACAAACCCATCTTCAGTGTCTGGGTGGAGTATAGTAAGAGGCTTCAACTTTAAGGTGTCCAGGGATTCTTGGTTGAACACCTCTTCGGGCAATCGCAATTCCCGGCGTTTAGTGCCATTGGCTTGAGTGTAGGTAAACACCCCAACATTGGTCAAGCACGCACGACCTTTCAGGTATCCCTCTGGAGTCATGGTCATGGGTTCGGTGTTTTGGTCCCAATCCAAATCCATGATATCCATATGAGCCACACGGGTTTCAGCTGCATCCGATTTTTGGGCCCGTTTAGCTGGGATCTTGGTACCACACGCATCACAACGCAACATTGTAGAGTCTTGAGAGTCCACTACTAGTGAACCCTTATTGCATTTAGTGCATGTTCCAAAAGATTTAACCATAATTTTCCCAACAAAAAAGGTCCTACAAATGTAGGACCTCTGATTTCAGTCAGTCAATGGTAATTAATATAATAACTTTTGAACTGTCCGATAAAATTATTTTGATATTTTTTTTGATTCCACCGGAAACCGCTCACAATACTCCACCCGGAGCTCCACCATGTCTGGTCTATCAGCATTAATGTCCACCACGATTCTGCCGTGATGAATATTTCGGGCCACCTGTTTGATGTTGGCCAACACATTTTCAGATAAATCAACCCCCATAGCACTCCCGGTCTGAATTAGTCATTTGAGCATCCAGCTGTTTAAGCTGCTGGGCAGTATCTTCCAATGCAAGTTCATCCTGATCCAACTCGGCTTGGACCCCAGTGGTAAGCTGATGCAGTTGATCAACAGCCTCTGTAGGAGTAAGTGGTTGAAACTCTTCACCCCATAAGAACCGTTCATGTTTACTTGCCATTGTACACCTCCATGTCTACATAAGTAATGCGTTTGTCATAATTCACGTCAGCCCAATCAGGCTTTGTTCCCGGAGGATAAACTTTATGTATGCGTAAAGCCTGATCATGTTTCCCAACAAATTCAGCTTCCACTGAATTGTAATCTAAAGACTTATACTCTAAGGACTTGCCATCCCACTTAGGAACACTAAATAATGGTGCAAAACTATCCCCCTTTTTAGCCATTATCCGACACACCGTTGGATTGTCCTTGCCAGATACCCAATCTTCAGCAAAATCCGGCAAGGTCGTGGTGGACAAATAACCCTTTTCCACATGAAGCGTACCCACCATCTCTGGCGTAAATTTGGTTTTTAAGTCCACCCCACGAAACAACTGCATGTTTTTATTTATATGCACAGAATTTAAGTACTTATCCATATATCCAGTGTATTCTTTTATGCGTTCACTCATGACCCCAGCACGTAATGATGCATTCCACTCACGATACCCCTCACCACGATACATATGCAAAGCCGTGGTAGTGTCCAAATCCAATGTCTTGTCCTTAAATAGGGCTTTGATTTGAGGAGTGTACTCAGCCACCTCTTTATCATAATCCTTGATCTTAACAAAATCGCTCACCTTTATGGG